>Ga0208197_1000873_pt1 | contig 34203 bp, 27 predicted proteins | sample AD_JPNNA4_MetaG_FD_184444 | JGI IMG/M metagenome (GOLD analysis project Ga0208197, IMG submission 184444) | Active sludge microbial communities of municipal wastewater-treating anaerobic digesters from Japan - AD_JPNNA4_MetaG (SPAdes) (version 2) | ecosystem: Engineered > Bioreactor > Anaerobic...
ATGGGGTGAATCACCTGTAACGGAAATAGTTGCACGGGAATATTTGCAGAATCTCGTTCTAAAAATTGACACTCTTATTTTGGGCTGTACCCATTACCCAATTATTAAAAACGTAATTCAGCGGGTAGTTGATAGCAATATCCAGATTATAGATACCGCTATAGAAACGGCTAATCAAGTACGCTTGATTCTGAATCAGCAGGGGCTATTAAACGATTTAGAAAGAACACCGGAACATCGTTTTTATGTGAGCGATTTACCGCAGAAGTTCGAAGAAATCGCGATGCGATTTCTGGGCGAGCCAATCGCCAATGTCGAACGAATCAACCTCGCAGATTGTTGCTAATGTCATCCTCAGATGCCGCCGATCTACGGCCTATCTTAAATTACTTATATTCTTTGAATAGTCGCGGTATCAAACCAGGCTTAGAGCGCATCCAAAAATTACTCGATGCGATCGGCAATCCCCAGAATGCTTATAAGGTGATACACATTGCCGGGACTAACGGAAAGGGTTCGACTTGTGCAATCATGGCTAATGTTTTGCAGGCCGCTGGATATCGAGTGGGATTATATACTTCGCCACACCTTTTGAATTTCAACGAACGAGTTCGAATTGATGGCCAGAAAATCCCCGATGCCGAGATTGCTCTATTCACCGAATCTTGGCGCAAGCTAATTGACGAACTAAACTGCAGTTTCTTCGAAGCCACAACGGCTATGGCGTTGGACTTTTTTAAAAAAAACAAAGTTGATTATGCCGTTCTTGAAACCGGTATGGGCGGACGTTTTGATGCCACCAATGTCACGCTCCCGGAAGTGACCGTCATTACTCCCATTGGGCGTGATCATCAGGAATTTCTTGGTCGCCGACTAGCCCAAATTGCCTATGAAAAAGCCGGAATAGTCAAAAGCGGGATTCCTTGTATAGTCGCACGTCAAACACCACGCGTCCTCAACTTTTTAAGTAAAGAAATCAATGCCAGTGGCGGCGATTTTTACTATGCTCCTGAACAATGTCAAATCACGAATATCCAACGTTTTCCCGAACGACAGGTATTAAGTCTAATTGTAAATAATCTTAAAATTGACACGGTTAAGTTTCCGCTAATTGGTGATCATCAGCTAATAAATTTACAGGCGGCTGTCAGTGCCCTGATGCGAGTGAAAGACTTGGAACTTTCAGCGGAAGTTCTGCGCCAGGGAATCACTGGGGTGATTTGGCCCGGACGCTTGCATATACTGTCCCACAAGCCATTAATCTATTTCGACGTTGGCCATAATCAGCATGGTATTCGCCAGGTAGTAAAGGCGCTAAAGCAAATATTTCCAACTCAACCGGTCCATTTAGTACTGGCACTGGGTAGCGTAAAGAAATACGATCGCATCGGTAAAATTATCCAGCCACTCGGTGGAGATATTTATTTAACGGAAATTCCTGACCATCCTTCAGTTTCAGCCGAAATATTAGCCGACGTAATTCGTAAACAAATTCCATCCAGGCTGATTTATGTAGATAATAAACTTGAACGGCTGTTGAATTTTTTAGAAATTCAGATAAAATCTGATGAAATATTATTGATAGCCGGAAGCCATTACCTTGCTCCACAGGTTTTGCCTTTTTATGGGGTGTCCTTGACTTGAGATGGTTGTCATTGGCAATTGGTCATTGGTCATTGGTAAAGAGGCTGAGTAAAGAGACTGAGACTGAGGAAAGAGGTTGAGAATGAGAATGGTCATTGGTCATTGGTCATTAGTCATTAGTAAAGAGGCTGAGTAAAAAGACTGAGAAAAGAGAATGAGAATTAGAGCGGAGAGCGTTAAACCTAACCATCCAGTTTATTACTACGGCCTTAAGAACGTCTCGGACTGGGAAGCGAAGTCCCAGCAGAAAAAATGGAATTTTCAGCGCTGTAATAGAACTTTCGTAAATATCCATTATCCTTTTCCTCTATCACTAATGTTATATGAACTTGATAACTTTTGCGCCTTAAATTCCATGCGCTGGGACTGAACGAACCCCCGTGAGATGTTCTTTAGCCGTTGCCTTTTTTGGTTCTTTTTTCGGCATAGGAAAAAAGAACAGGAAGGTTGGTCATTGGTTATTGGTTATTGGTGAAGTGGTATTAAGTTAAGCCTCGTTGCTATGATTTTGCCTCAGTTTTAATCTTAACCTCGACCTTAGTCTCAGCCTCAACTTATCTTACCAACGAAAATTGCCTATTTTAAAAAACGATTTTATTATCTAATTTTGGCGCACTTTAATTATGAAAATCAGTGATGTAAACTTAAAATTCAGAAATACAAATATGGCGCGAAAAATTTCGATCTTGATATTAATAGCTGTTTTAAATGCCGTAAGTCTGGCTGAAAATCTATTCTCGAACGTGCTCAATATTTCAGCCGACTCAACCGGTAATGTCTTACTCGTTGATAAGTCACACCAAAAAATGTTCGTTGTAAGAAGTAACGCGCCCGGCGCTCTGGAAATTGTAAAAGAGTACCGAATTACAACCGGAAGGCGGAGGGGTGATAAGGAGCGTTCAGGCGATCTAAAGACACCGGAAGGTATTTATTATATCATTGGTCGAGTACCGGACAATCGCTTAACCGCTAGATATGGGCCGCTGGCTTATGCGCTGGATTATCCGAATTATGTTGATCGTTTACAGAAACGTAATGGATCGAATATTTGGATACATGGACGCGACGAAGAGATCAAAGATTTTATTACCGAAGGATGTATTTCTCTTGAAAATAGTCATATATTAGATCTCCGAAAATACATCGTAGTCCGTCAGACCCCGGTAATCATTTTGGATAATTTAAGCGATTATTATGTAGCTCCGGAGAATTTAAAAGCCGCTGTAAGTTTCTGGACAGAGTACATCAATGGTTGGACGAAAAATTGGGACAGCGGCGCAGTGGCGGAATATTGTGACTATTATGCCCCTAACTTCCTTGATGAAAATGGTCGTAATCTGAAACAATTTAAGTCCTATAAAACTGACCTGGAAAAAAGATACCAATGGAAAACTGTAATGGTTGACGAAATCAGTGTACTAGTCTCTGATTGTGAAGCGCATTTGAAATTTCGCCAGCGCTATCTTTGCCCAACATTTTATAGTGAAGGCCAGAAGCAGTTAATTTTAGTGCCGATTGATTCGAATTGGAGAATTGTGCGGGAAACTTTTCGTCCGACCAGTCCAAGCCTGACAACCGAAGAAATGGTTACCCAATTTTTATCCGGCTGGAAGAGTGCTTGGGAGCAAAAGGATATTGATACTTATATTAATTTCTATGGGGAAGAGTTCACCAGCGGCGAGTATGATCTATCCGGATGGAAAAATTACAAAGACCAGGTTTTCCAATCAGTGCAAAATATCAGTGTGAAATGGAGTGCTTTGAGAATTCAATCGCCTCAAGAGCAAGTCTGGAAAGTAACTTTCAGACAGATTTATCAGGGAGATGGTTATCGGGATATTGGCTTAAAGACGCTAACACTTAAAGGTTTTCCGGGAAATATCAAGATTATTGGGGAAGAGTGGGTTGAAGAAAAATAAAACCCGAAAAACGATTCTGTTAATTGGACTGATTATTTCCTGGCAAGTCGCGTCTGGCTTAACTGCCGAAATCAAGCGTCCTTCGCGGGAACACGAGGTATATTTTGAGAATACGCCCAACGAACTGCATGTCTATAAACTTTACGGACGCTTCGATGGCAACACTATTTTTATCCTGGGGGGTATTCAGGGCGATGAACCTGGTGGCTACTTATCAGCTGACCTTTACCCTGATCTAGTGCTTGATAGGGGTAATCTGATTGTCATCCCGCGCGCCAACTTCCATTCAATAATTCTTAATAAGCGGGGCGTTAATGGTGATATGAACCGGCGCTTCGACCGTAAACAATCCACTGATATTGAAGATCAAATAGTAGCAATTATTAAGCAGTTAATGTCCGAAAGCGATCTTTTTCTCAATTTGCACGATGGTAGTGGTTTTTACAGTAAAACTTATATTGACAAGAACCGCAATCCGTACTGCTATGGACAGTCAATTATCGCCGATGCCGACCATGTGGTACTCAATGGTGATACCCTGAAATTAGAGGAAATGGCTCAAAAAGTAATAAAAGGTATCAACTTACGAGTGGAGAATCCCGAACACAAATTTAGTTTTTTCAATACTAATACCTTAAGTCCTGATACTAAATACCCGGAGCAGAGGAAGTCGGCGACCTATTATGCGCTAACAACTTTTCACATTCCTGCCTTCGGCATTGAATCATCGAAAAATCTCGAAAATGTCGAACTAAAAATACGTTATCATAATTACGCAATTAATGAATTTTTTAAGCTGATGGGAGTTGAACCGGAACACCCAGCCGTCCTATTTGAGCCACCTAAACTGATTTACCTCCTTATCACTATCAATAATACTGAGACGAAAATCGTCGAAAACGATGGTTTTATTCAAGTCAATTATGGTGATATTATACGTGTTAAGCATATCGAATCGAATTATAATCGTGGTCTTACCTGCGATGTGCTCGGCATCGGGAACGCTCAAGATTTCCAAAAACCGATTCCCGTTTTAAAGCCGACCTCCATCATCGTCAGACGTGATAATATTATAATTGGCAGTGTTAAAGTCGAGACAATCGGTTCGACGTTTGACAGCATTGCCTATATAATTGAAGTTAATGGAATTCAGCGTAAGCTAACCGATGGTCAAACGCTAACTGTCAAACGAGGAGATTTAATTAAAATCATTGAAGTTTTAATTCCCGGATTAGACAGTGCCGATTTGCAGGTTAATCTAAAGGGCTTTGTGCCGCCGGGTAGTTATAACGATGGAGAAGATCGCAATTGTCTGGTAGATACCCGTAAATTGCAATGGAAGAAATATTCAGTAGATGGTTTAGGAAAAAAATATCCGATTGTCGTAACCTATGGCTCTGACGAGTTGACACGAGCCTTTATTTATATTCAGGATTGAAATTTGGATTTATTTGACCAGGCTGGCTTTTTGTTTGACATTAAACGACTCTTGAAGTTAAATTCACATGCTTTTTTTAAACTAAATATAAGATATACTTTGAGGTGATTCTGAATGTTTAAAAAGAATATTGTCCGATTTATCATTATCGGTGTAGTAGTTGTTCTAGCGTGCTATTCATTATATTGGACAGTCGCTTATCATTCCTTTTCTGACGAGAAACGGGAAGCGATGCGGGCGGATGGTTCGCTGGATAAATACGAACGCCGGGTCATTCGGCTAGGCCTTGATTTGCAGGGCGGTATGCATATTGTGATGGAAGTTGATCTGCCAAAGTTGATTGAATCTCTGGCATCCAATAAGACGCCCCAGTTTATGGATCTTCTAAAGGAAGCTAATGACGAAGCCATCGCTAACGAAGAGGATTTTTTCGATGTATTTCGTCGAAAAATCAATGAATCGGACCTAAAGTTAGTGCGTCATTTTAATGGACGCGGATTCAAGAACGACGAGATTCTGAAGAGTCTGGAAGAAGAAGCCAAAGATGCCGTTGACCGCGCTATGGAAGTGATTCGTAATCGCGTTGATCAATTTGGCGTATCTGAACCTTCGATCCAGAAATCTGGCAAATACCGGATTATTGTGGAACTAGCTGGTATTCAAGATATTGGTCGGGCTAGAGAATTGATTCAAAGTACGGCTTTACTGGAATTTATTCTGGTAAAAGATGCGGCAGTTACCCAGCAATTCATAACGGCTGTAGATAATTATTTAAAAACGGGCAAGGCAGACGAGGTCTCGCCTGAAACTCACGAAGAAGCCGATTCAATCGTAGCATTGAAAGAATCTAAGGACAAGGCGATCAGCGTTGATGAACTACTGGGAACCACTTCTACCGAAACCGGACTTACCGCCGAACAGGCTGATACCGGCTTGATCGTTGATGAGGAAATTTACAAAGAACGCCCGTTTTCTTCTTTACTTAGAAATATTGATAACCAGATTGGAGTTCCGGAACGCAATGTTTATGCTGTCAAGAAAATTCTTGAAGACCCCAATGTGAAAAAGTTGATTCCTTTTGATTCTAAATTTCTCTGGTCAGCCAAACCTGTACGTCGTACTCTTCAGGATGGTCGTACTGAAAATTTTTATATTTTATACCACGTCCATAGCGAACCGGCTTTACTAGGCAAATACATAACCAAAGCTTCTGCTTCGCTGGGCGGTGCTGGTTCGCAAAGCAGTGGCCAGCCGATCGTGAATATAAGTATGAATAGCGAGGGCGCCCGCATATTTGCAAAAGTTACCGGCGCGAATATCGGCAAACAGCTGGCGGTAGTCCTCGATGATAAAGTTTATACTGCGCCTTATATAAGAGTTAAGATACCGGACGGGTCGGCTTATATCGAAGGTATGTCCGATATGGAGGAGGCTAAAGATATCGCTATTGTGCTTCGCGCTGGAGCATTACCAGCCCCTATGACTATTGTCGAGGAGAGAACCGTCGGACCGTCGCTCGGTAAAGATTCTATCGCCGTGGGTATCCGGGTTGGTATTTTTGCTCTGTTGGTTATAATGCTGTTTATGTTTTTTTATTATCGGCGTTCTGGACTATTGGCGGATATGGCTTTGATCCTGAACATGGTTTTCACACTGGCTGTTATGGCAATGCTACGAGCGACTCTAACTCTGCCCGGTATCGCTGGTCTGGTGTTGACAATTGGTATGGCAGTGGACGCCAATGTATTGATTTTTGAACGTATTCGCGAGGAACTGGAACGTGGGAAAACTGTAAGTGCGGCGGTCAGTACCGGTTACTCCCGGGCATTGTCCGCCATTCTGGATTCAAATATTACAACTCTGCTAACGGCTATAATATTGATGCAGACCGGAACAGGCCCTGTCAAAGGATTTGCCGTAACGCTTTTCTGGGGCATCGCATCCAGTATGTTCACGGCTATATTCGTGACCCGCACCTTCTTTAACTGGCGAATCGAAAAACATGCTATTAAAACTCTTAGCATTTAAGATCAGGATAAATTGATATGAGAAGAATTATTAAGAAAACTGATATTCCTTTTATTAAATATAGCAAGACCGCTATAACGATTTCGCTGGTAATAATCGCTATCGGCCTTATATCGTTAATTTTTCGCGGATTGAACTTTGGGATTGATTTTACGGGCGGCACTCTAATCCAGGTCAAATTTGAACAACCTCGAACAATCGAGGACATTCGCAATGACCTGGCAACTATCAACCTCGAAAACAGTATTATCCAGAAATCTGGCGAAAATGAATATATCATCCGAGTGCCGCAGGATTTATCCAGTGCTAATCTGGTAGATGTTATCAAATCTACTCTTGGAATTAGCGACCAGAACATCTTACGCCAGGAACAAGTAGGTCCAAAGATCGGGAAAGAACTGCAGGGAGCGGCTCTACTGGCTATCTTTTTCTCTCTTATCGTTATGGGTATTTACATTGCTATCCGATTTAAATTTCAATATTCTATCGGTGTGATTCTCTCGTTGCTCCACGACGTTTTAATTACCCTAACGGTTTTTACTATTTTTCAGCTGGAAGTATCCCTATCAACAATCGCGGCTTTTCTGACGATCATCGGCTACTCACTAAATGATACAATCGTCGTATTTGACCGCGTGCGCGAAAACTTGAAATTACATCGTAACGAAACCTATGAGAGAATCATGGACATCAGTATCAACGAGACCCTCAGTCGAACGATTATTACCGATATGACGACTTTATTCGTGGTCTTATGTTTACTTTTAGTCCCAGGTGAAGTGCGCATCTTTGCGATCGCCATGACAATTGGCAGTATTGCCGGGACATATTCGACGATTTATATCGCAGGTCCGTTAGTGGTTTTCTGGTCGCGTAGGTTCAAACGCTCCACTAAATGATTCATATAAAACAATCAATGAAAAATGCTCCCTTTCTCGGGAGCATTTTATTTTTTAGGAGAATAAAATGCCGTTAACTGCCGTGATTGGTGCCCAATGGGGCGATGAAGGCAAAGGTAAAATCGTTGACATTCTGAGCGAGTCAGCCGATTTGGTAGCGCGCTTCCAGGGCGGCGCTAACGCCGGTCATACAGTTCAGATTGGCACAGAAGAAACCATTCTGCATCAAATTCCCAGCGGGATATTGCGATCGCAAACGCATTGCCTCCTTGGCAACGGAATGGCTTTCGATCCGTTTGGTCTCAAGAATGAAATAGATGTCGTCCAGCGAAAAGGGATTGACGTCCGTAATCGTCTGCATATTTCGCCACTGGCGCAGGTTGTTACACCACTACATAAAATCTTGGATAACTATTATGAAAATATAAGCGGCGCCCGAGCGATTGGCACCACCAAACGCGGAATCGGCCCCTGTTATACCGATAAAATCAGCCGCAATGGTATTCGAGTATGCGATTTATTTAATGAAAATGACCTAAGAGAAAACATTACCTCCCGAACCATTTTTATGCGAAAGCAGGGAGTTTTGACGGAATCAGAAGAGGATAAATTGGCAGATGACATTGAAGTATTTTTGGATGCGGTGCGCGAGATACTTCCCTATGTGGACAATACTATTTTCCGAATTCACTCCTATTTAGAAAGCGGAAAAAACGTTTTGGCTGAAGGAGCTCAGGGAGTACTGTTAGATATTGACTTTGGCACTTACCCCTTTGTAACGGCGTCGAATACGATTGCCGGTAATGTTGCTACCGGATTGGGTATCGGACCACACTGGATAGATTCTATAATTGGAGTTTTCAAATGTTATACTACCCGGGTAGGCGCAGGCCCTTTTCCCACTGAATTGAATGATGCAGTCGGAGATCATTTACAGGCGCGTGGTGATGAATTCGGTGCTACAACTCGCCGTCGCCGCCGGTGCGGTTGGTTTGATGCCGCCCTCGGCAAGTATGCGGTCAAGATCAATGGATTTTCATCCCTGGCATTCACTAAACTGGATGTGCTGGATGATCTGGCAGAGATAAAAATTTGTACTCATTACGCAAATGGCGAATTTCCATTATTAGATTTAAAGAATGCCATTCCGGTTTATCTAACACTTCCCGGCTGGCAAAAATCCACGACTGAAGCACATAGTTTAGACGAGTTGCCTTTTCAAGCTCGCCAATACCTCCAGACTCTGGAAGATCTACTTGAGGTTAAAATTTCCTACATCTCTACGGGCAAAGAACGTCGTCAGATTATTTTAGTATAAACAATCCAGATCCCTAATTATTCGTCGGTAAATCTATAATACAGCATTGCTTTACGGCTTATTTTTAAGTAAATTATGCCAAATTTTGTGGTAATGTATTGCTAAAGAATATAAAGAATTTTAAATCACTACTGGAATTTATTTTACTTATTTCAACACGAATTAACCTGCAACTGCAATATTGTTTTAAACCGACAATATTAAAATATCAATAAAACGAAAATCAGGATTTTCGGATGCATTCTAAAATGATTGATCCCCAAAAGCTGGCCGAAGATTACGAATATGAAAAAACTTTACGCCCTTCGGCATTTGAAGAATTTGTCGGGCAGAAAAATGTGGTGGAAAATCTTAAACTATACATTTCAGCGGCGCAGGAACGCGGTGAAGCTTTGGATCATGTCCTTTTATTCGGGCCGCCCGGTTTAGGCAAAACTACTCTTGCCTACATAGTGGCTAAAGAGCTAGGAGTAAACATTCGCACCAGTTCCGGACCGGTTGTAGAACGAGCTGGCGATCTGGCTGGTATGCTAACTAATTTGGCAGCGCGAGATGTATTTTTCATAGATGAAATTCATCGCTTGAACAACGTGGTTGAGGAATATCTTTATTCTGCCATGGAAGATTACCATATTGATATTGTCATTGATAAAGGACCGAATGCTCGCAGTATCCAGCTTAACCTCGAGCAGTTTACGCTAATTGGAGCCACCACCCGGCTGGGACATTTGACCTCGCCCTTGAGAGACCGCTTTGGAGTAATTTTGCGAATGGATTATTATAATCCGGACGAACTATTCCAGATTCTGATGCGTACCGCCCAAATTTTAAACATTGAACTGCGCCCGGACGGCGCCGCCGAAATTGCCAAGCGTAGCCGCGGAACACCGCGCGTCGCTAATCGGATTTTACGCCGCACTCGCGATTATGCCCAGGTCAAAGCCGCTGGCGTAATTGATAAAAAGGTCGCCGAACAATCCCTGAAAATGCTGGAAATTGATGAATTAGGACTGGATAATTTGGACCGCCAAATTCTTTTAACTATCATTGATAAATTTTCCGGCGGACCGGTCGGGTTGAATAATCTTGCAGTCGCAGTCGGTGAAGAAGCTGAAACCATCGAGGATGTTTATGAACCTTACCTGATTCAGCAAGGGTTAATTCAGCGGACCGCCCGCGGACGCCAGGCAACACCAGCAACCTATAAATATTTCCATAAAAATATAAGTAGCTCTCAGCAAAAGCTGTTTACGTAGGAGGAAAATAAATGCGACTTTCCGATTTTGATTATAATGTGCCGGAGGAATTGATTGCTAAATATCCTGTAAGTAAGCGCGATCATTCCCGATTAATGGTCATTGACCGTAAAAAACAGACTATCACTCACAAGAGATTTTACAATATTATTGATTATCTCAATCCCGGTGATTTGCTGGTTATCAATGAAACCAAAGTCTATCCCGCTCGGCTTTGGGCGGTTAAAGACCGTACAGAAGCTAAAGTTGAAGTATTTCTTTTGCGCGAATTGGAAAATAGTCTTTGGGAAGTTATGGTCAAACCAGCCCGCAAAGTCCGGATTGGCAATAAACTGACTATTGCTAAAGGTGTTCAGTGCGATGTTATTGACAATACCGTTTCAGGCGGTCGGGTCGTGCGTTTTAATAACATTCCCAAGGAAACCCTCTATAAATTGATTGATGAGGTTGGGCTATCGCCTCTGCCGCCCTATATTGACCGCGAGCCGACTGAAGATGATAAGGAAACCTACCAGACTGTCTATGCCAAGAAACGAGGCGCAGTTGCCGCTCCAACCGCCGGTTTGCATTTTACTGAAGAATTAATGCAGAAAATTAAAGACAAGGGCGTTAAAATCTTTCCCATTGTTCTGCACATTGGTTTAGGTACTTTCCGCCCGGTGACCGTCGAGGATTTGTCTCGTCATCGGATGGATTCCGAATATTTTGAGGTTTCAGCTGAAACGGCTCTCGCTATAAATAATGCCCGCTCCAAAAGTAAAAGGATCATAGCGGTAGGTACTTCCGTCGTGCGGACGCTTGAAACGGTCACAGTTTCAGGTTTCCAGATTACACCGCGGCGTGGTTGGACCGATAAATTTATTCATCCACCGTACGAGTTCAAGATGGTTGATGCTCTGATTACCAATTTTCATCAACCTAAATCCACTACGATTATGCAGGTTTCGGCTTTCGGTGGCCATGAGCTGATTATGAGGGCATATCAAGAAGCCATCGAGAAGAAATATCGCTTCTTCAGCTATGGCGATTCAATGCTTATTATTTAGTTTAACAATTTGTTTCCTAACACTGCTTTCATTAGTGGAATTGTGGTAGCCGCCGGGCAAGGGAAGCGCTTTGGTTTAGGGATCCCCAAGCAATTTTTAAAAATAAAAGGTCAGCCGCTCCTAGCTTATACCATTGATAACCTGTTAAAAATCGGTATCCTTAGTGAACTAATTGTTGTCGTTAGTTATGATCGGATCAATTCCAAAGAATTAAAAGCCTTTTTGCCATTACCGAGTAGCGTCCCGATCAAAATCATTGCCGGTGGTGAACATCGCCAGGATTCGGTCTTTAACGGTATGCAGGTCATTGATTCACAAGCGGAGATTGTAGTTATTCACGACGGAGTCCGTCCGTTTGTAATGCCAGAACTCGTTCGAGAAACAGTTCGCCTTTGCTCAGAGTTTGACGGGGCAATTCTGGCAATTCCGGCTGTGGATACTTTGAAGGAAGTTGAGGATGGTCAGATTGTAAGAACAATAGAACGTAGTCGAGTCTGGCAGGCTCAAACACCGCAAACCTTCCGTCGGGAAGTGCTTGAGCGTGCCTACGCCAACGCTCGGCAAAATAATATTATAGCCACCGATGATGCCATGTTAGTGGAATTAATCGGTGGAAAAGTAGCGGTCGTCAAAAGCACGCCTGACAATTTAAAAATTACTTGTCAAAATGACTTGAAAATTGCAAAATCAATACTGAAACTGAGAGAGCCTTGAAATGAGATATCGTTTTGGCAGTGGAATAGATGTTCATCGCTTTTGTAGCGGTCGCCCTTTGATTTTGGGCGGAGTAACCATCCCGTTTGATAAGGGCTTACTGGGACATTCCGACGCAGATGTATTGACTCACGCCATCATTGATGCCCTACTGGGAGCTTCTGCACTAGGCGATATTGGCACTCATTTTCCCGATACTGATGCGCAATATAAAGACATTTCCAGTTTGATTCTTCTGGAAAAAACCCGTGAAATGGTCGTCTCCGTCGGCTTTCGCGTCAGCCAGATTGATGCCACCGTCATCACTCAGGCACCGCGGCTATTGCCGTTTATTCCGGAAATTCGCCACAGTCTTGCTGACTGCTTACAAATACCGGTCGGTGACATTTCTGTGAAAGCCAAGACGACCGAAGGACTGGGTTTCATTGGCAGTGGCGAAGGGATAGCGGCTTTGGCGACGGTAACTCTTGTAATGTTAGGAACGTCCCGTTGACATCATTATGGTGATTTAAGAGGAAGGCAAAAAATTGGAGAAAAAAGTCAGTGATTAGAACTCGCTTCGCACCCAGCCCAACTGGCTTTTTACACGTTGGCGGTTTACGTACTGCACTCTATAACTTCTTATTTGCCAAGAAGTATAACGGGCGTTTTATTCTGCGCATTGAAGATACCGATCAACGTCGCAAAGTCGCGGGAGCCGTCGAAAATCTGCTGGCAACCCTTGAATGGGCTGGAGTCAAGCCGGACGAAGGACCGCAAATCGGCGGCGACTTTGGGCCGTATGTGCAGTCGGAACGACTTCAGCTTTATCGTGATTATGCTCAAATATTGCTGGAAAAGGGGCATGCTTATTACTGCTTCTGTTCAGCAGAACGACTAAAAAAATTGAAAGAATGGCAAATTGCCCAGAAAATACCACCGCGTTACGATAATCATTGCCGCGATTTGTCAGTAGAAGAAATCCAACAACATCTATCTTCTGGCGAAGAGTACGTCATCCGGATGAAAATTCCAGCCGCTGGTGCTATTGAAGTTGACGATCTCATCCGGGGCAAAGTCACTTTTCCGGTTAGTCAGATTGATGACCAGGTTCTGCTTAAATCAGATGGTTATCCAACTTACCATCTAGCAAATGTTGTAGATGATCACTTAATGCAAATCAGCCATGTCATTCGCGGCGAAGAATGGTTGCCGAGCACACCCAAGCATGTTTTATTGTATCGCTATTTCGGTTGGGAATTGCCGCAATTTGCGCATCTTTCTTTATTGCTAAATCCGGACAAAAGTAAACTTTCGAAGCGGCAAGGTGATGTTGCGGTTGAGGATTACCGGCGCAAAGGCTACCTGCCGGAAGCTCTGATAAATTTCCTGGCTTTATTAGGATGGAACCCGGGCGACGACCGTGAAATTTTTAGTCTCGACGAATTAATTCGTGAATTTTCCTTGGAACGCGTCAGTCATAGCGGGGCGATTTTCAACATCGAAAAGCTCAATTGGATGAATGGAATTTACATCCGTAATTTGTCGTTGGAACGTCTCTGGGAATACGCCAAACCATATTTAGAGGAATGTCTCCACCAGCCTGGCGTGGATGAGCGGGCTCATTGGGACGAAGCTCGATTAAAGGCGGCATTGAACTCTGTTAAGGACGGGTTGTCCAACTTTTCCGAAATTCCTCAGAAAACGGCTTTTTATTTTGCCTCATCAATTTCTTATGAGGCGCCTGAAATTCAGGATTATTTAACCACACCGGAATCCATAACAGTCCTGAAAACTCTGATACCTTTGATAGATTCTGTTGGAATAAATCAGACGGACGGGAAGAAGCCGGATTTCAACAGTGACAGCTTTATAGCGGCTGTCAGGAATGTTCAGAAAGCAACTGGTATTAAAGGGAAACCGCTCTGGATGACCATTAGAGTCGCCCTAACCGGCACCACGCAAGGCCCAGAAATTCACCAAATTGCCAGTATAATTGGTCGTGAAATCTGTATCAAGCGCCTCGAAGCGGCTTTGAATTATGCCGAAAGCCACCTCAATTAAAATCAAGTCTAACGCCAAAATTAATCTTACCTTGCGCATCACCGGGCGTCGTCCGGACGGCTATCACAACCTTAGTACCATTTTTCAGGAAATTGATTTGCACGATGTCCTTACCTTCACACCGGCTAAAACCTTTGAATTCGCCACAAATCATTTAGCACTTTCTAATAAAACGGACAATTTGTGTGCCAAAGCATACCGAAGAATGGAACAGATTGCTCCACATAGTCAACCCTGGCGGATTACTTTAGAAAAAAATATCCCAATCGGCGCCGGGCTGGGCGGAGGCAGTTCCAATGCGGCAACCGTCTTGAAATTTTTGAATAAAGCCTGGCAAATCAATCTGAGCGATGACAACCTGGCTCGTATTGGATGTGCGATTGGCAGTGATGTGCCGTTTTACATCAAAGGAAAAACTCAAGGCGCTCGAGGAATTGGCGAAGTGCTCGAACCGCTAATTCTAATGGAAGATTTTGTCATTTTGCTGTTTCTGCCGGAAATAAATATTTCGACGGCGTGGGCGTACCGGCAGTTTAATCCCAGAAATGCCAAACCAGCCTACAACTTTGCCGAACTTATCAGTGGTGGGCGGGTTGATTGGGTAAAATTCGAAAACCAATTCGAAGAAATCGTTTTTCCGGTATATCCTCAGTTAGCAAAACTGAAGGAGCAAATTCTAAATACAGGTGCCCTTTACGCTGGGTTATCGGGAAGCGGCGCGGCTCTGTTTGGAATTTTTAGAAATCGTACTTACGCTTTAAAAGCCGCCCGGCAACTTCCGGAATGGCGTACAATTATCACCAAACCGGTCAAGGAATAGTCATTGGGCATTGGTCATTGGTCATTAGTAAAGAGGCTGAGGCTGAGAAAAGGAGAAAGGAGACAGGAGACGTGAGACAGGAAACAGTCAGGACGACTAAAATTATTCGTTCTAAATATCATTACGGCATCAAGAACATCTCCGGCTGGGAAGCGAAGTCCCAGCGGAAAAAATGGAATTTTTAGCGCTGTAATAGCACTTTCGTAATTATCCATTACCCTTTCCTTTATCACTAAGGTTTTATGAACTTGATGACTTTTGCGCCTTAAATTCCATTCGCTGGGACTGAACGAACCCCCGTGAGATGTTCTTTAGCCGTTGCCTTTTTTGGTTCTTTTTTCGGCAAAGGAAAAAAGAACAGGAAGGTTGGTCATTGGTCATTGGGCATTGGTCGTTAGTAATTAGTAAAGAGGCTGAGGCTGAGAAAAGGAGACAGGAGACAGTTTCGCAGAAATTGGTTTGGCTATTTGTGATTTGGAATTTGAGATTTGGGATTTTTCTCATTTAGCGGTTCTTGGCGAACTTGGCGGTTTATTTTTCCAAGACCAGGAAAATAAGGCTGAGAATGGTCATTGGTCATTAGTAAAGAGGCTGAGGCTGAGAAAAGGAGACAGGAGACAGTTTCGCAGAAATTGGTTTGGCTATTTGTGATTTGGAATTTGAGATTTGGGATTTTTCTCATTTAGCGGTTCTTGGCGAACTTGGCGGTTTCATCTTCCAAGACCAAGAAAAATAAGGCTGAGAATGGTCATTGGTCATTAGGAGGGTAGATTATATTTGAGGACAAGAATGAGTTCTATATAATAGATACCATGTCCCTAGATCAGACAAAACTTTCGAAAAATATCCTTGACTTTTAAAAAAATAGCTTGTAAATAGACACCGAAAAGGGGCAGTTGACATAGAGTGGTGCTCGTCGTCACAAACGGCGAGCCCACGTTTTAAAGAAGGAGAATTGATTGGGATTAATACTGACTAAAAATAAAATTTTTCGTTAACCCTAAATAGGGTTTCCTGAAAAAGTATCCAATATATTGTAATAACAGATATTTAGGGTGATATTTGACAAAACCTATGCATTTAACAAATCAATTTGGAGCCCTAAATGGTAAATTATGAAGGCCCCAATCAAACTAAGATTGGAAATTTGGTAGTTATTATGAGAGGATAAAAACTGAGAAGAAAGAGATGGAAGAGTTACGAAAAAAGTACCAATGGGATAAGGTTAAGATTATCGATGATCTTTAATATATGAGTTCTTATGGAGTGCACCAATGTTTAAGTGCTCCTAAGAAATTAAAATATTTCCTCTGCTGAAATCAAGCTTCGCCGGATTGTTCCTCAGCCATTAATCGCACGATTTTCGCTCGGCTTGCTTGGACTTTTTCTAGGTCTTTTTCATTTTTAGACTTGGATTCGATTATATCGAGAATGTTAAGTGCCTGTTCATAGAGTTTTTGTTTCATTAGAATATCAACCAAGGTCCAGGTGGGAATTGGAAATGAAATATTACCAGGCGAGGCGGCGCTTTTTTTCGGTTGAGGCGACTGACGTTGCTTATTAGAAGCTGATTTCGGTTTTTGGCTGGCTTTGCCTGCTTTGGTGGGCGCAACTTTGGGGGTTGCAGTCGCCTTACTTTTAGCCGGAATGTCCGTCGCTTTTGTTTCGCTCTGAGGCTGAGAGACGGCTTGAGGTTCGACAGCCGGTTTGTCAGATTCAGTTATAGTCGGCATTGCAGGCGACGGCGTTTCACCAGACAAATGTTCCTTCAGCCAATTTTCTTTTTGTACTTCCTCGAATGGCTTTTCGCGCAGACGACTGAATAAGTCGCTAATCGAGGAAGAGCCGGATGATTCTTTAACCTGAGGTTCTTCCGGGAAGGGTTCATCGAAGCTGATGGTTGGTTCCGGTTCCACTGTCGGCTCGGTTTCTATCGCCGTTTTTTCGATTGGCCCGAAATGGGCTTCCTCTTCCGGGACGGGTGTTGGTTGAATCCCAGAAGATTTTAGTGATTCAGTAGGTTTTTTTATTGACTCGAAAAATTGAGAAAGACGGTTAGCGCCGGTGAGCGGATCAATTTCCGGGGCTGATTCGATTGGCTCAGCCATAATCGCCTTTTCGCTGGATTCTTCGACTTGATCAGTTCGCTCCGGTTTGGCTGGCGATTGCGGTTTCTGAGATTGTAGTTCGAGAGGAAAGGCAGATAGTTTATCAGTACTTTTTTTATCATAGGGATTCAAGTCGCAAATTTTTTCATAACAATATTTTAATTCCGCTTGATTAAGATAATCTCCCCCCAGTTCAGCCAATTTGTAGTAGGCTTGTAAAAATTTCCCATCAATCTGAATAATTGCACGAAGATGAATAGCGGCTTGGTTCAGATCATTCATTGCTAAAGCCGCCAGCGCCCAAATGTAGTGTCCAATCGTGGAGAACGGATGAATGGCAAGGTCTTGTCGGCAGAGTTCGATCGCCGCTTGGCAGTCCTGATCTTCCAGATAAAGCGCCGCCAAGAGGGGACGCAAATAACTATCCGGCGTATTGGTAATATGTTGTTGCAGAGTCGCTCGTTCGATAATTTCCATCACAAACCTCTTTTGATTCTCACTCTCTTCCTTGTTTTTTAATTACTTCCGTCTATGGTGAGGAAGGAGAATCTGTAATTATTAAAAAGTTGCCAAGTTGCTGTAAGCCTGTGAGTAGGTATTATACCAGATTGAACCTTTCCCGTAATTTGGAATTGAGTATTATTAGTGTTCATTTGTAATAGCTTTTTCCTGCTTCAAAATTAATATAAACATTTTATCAGAGCAACTCTTTATCCGCAAAACTGGTGTATTGAGCGCCAGCGATGATAATGTGATCGAGAACCGGAATATTCATCGCTTGACCAACTTCCTTCATCTGGCGAGTCAATTGGAGGTCTTCATTGCTCGGCTCCGGATTCCCGCTGGGATGATTATGAATTAAAATGATGGCTGCCGCCATCCCCAGAATGGCTTCGCGGAAAACCTCACGTGGAGTAACAACTGACGCATTTAAAATTCCCTCAGAGATGATTGCATCACGGATAATCTTGTTGTTACTAGCTAACAAGACAACCATAAAAATCTCTTTTTTCAAATCCTGCAGACGGGGAATATAAATTTTTGCCACCTCATCGCTTTTATGGATAATCATTTCTGGCGGAGATACGCTGACAGCCTGCAGACGGCGTGCTAATTGCAAGCCTGCCGCAATGGTGACGGCTTTAGTTGGGCCGATACCTCTAATTTTCAGATTCAGAATATCGTGATAATCCATTTGAGCCAGAGCATTCAGTCCGCCGCTTTTACGCAGAATCTCACGAGCGACATCCAGAGCCGAATTGCCTCCGGCTCCACTACGTAATAAAATAGCCAGCAGTTCGGCTTCCGTCAATTTCATAGGTCCGGCTTTCATCAGCTTTTCACGCGGGCGATCGCTTTCGGGCCAAGCTGTTATCGGAAGTCTATAGACGGCAGGTTCCTTAGATCGCATAATTTCACCGTAATTTACTATCAAGCACGAAAGTTACCGGACCGTCATTGACTAAACTAACCGCCATCATTGCTCCGAAGATACCCTGTTCGGTCGGAACCCCGGCAATTTTTAAATCAGCAATAAATTTCTCGTAGAGCCGCCGTCCGGTTTCTGGATCAGCGGCTGAGATAAAGCTTGGCCGGCGGCCTTTGCGCCAATCGCCGCATAAGGTAAATTGCGAAATAACCAATGCCGCGCCACCAACATCCTTGATTGAGAGATTCATTTTTTGCTGTTCATCCCCAAAAATCCGCAAACCAGCAATTTTATCAGCTAGAAAAGCGGCATCTGCATCACCATCATTCTGAAAAACACCCAGTAGAATCACTAATCCGGGCCCAATCCGGCCGACAATTTTGTTTTCGACGGTCACGTGGGCTTGGCTGACTCTTTGAATAACTGCGATCATTATTCCACCCAGGCGTTTTCTTCGCCAAAAGTTTTCTTTAGAATATCGAGCAGTTCGCGATCGGCGCTAACTCTCAGATTTCCCGAACGGATTGATTTGTTGACGCCATTACCGTCATAGAGATGCAGGAACAGCTGACACTCGCCGGTATGTTTCGCAAGTAATATTTTGAGATTTTCCAGATCTTCAGCACCAAATTGATTGACATTGATGCGCACATGAAGTTTTTTGGATTTGCGGTTAAGCAAACCGCGCAAGGGGCTGATTTCCTCGACGATAATCTTGGCGTCGTCTTCATTCCGGCAATTGACATTTCCGCTGACAAAGATGGGATGATTAATTTTGAGATGTTCGCGATATTTTTCATAAATATCGGCGAAGGCGATTAATTCGACCTTGCCGTTCAGGCTTTCAAGATTGATAAATGCCATCGGGCGACCTTTCCGATCGGTCATAGTTTTGATGCTGGCAATCAGTCCGCCTAATTTGACATTGGACTTATCCAGATTGGATAGCGGCTCGGTGAAATCGTAATTGGAAAAGGATTCTATTTCCGTCGAATACTCCAATAGCGGATGCCCACTTAAATACATACCGAGCAGTTCTTTTTCCTTATTCCACTTTTCGGAATCCTCCCAGGGAGCTACATCCGGTAAACGCGGTTCACTCAAAGTAGCCTGCGGCGCACCGTTAGCGATTCCAAAAAGATTCACCTGATTATTGTTTTTTTCTTCTTGAATATGCGTAGCGTATTGAATAGCAGTGTCAATGGCGGCAAATTTCTGACCGCGAGTGCCTTCCAGCGAGTCCATTGCACCGGCCGCAATTAAGCTTTCGAGAACTTTACGATTGACACTTTTCAAATCCAGAGCCGCAACCATTTGAAAAAGAGTACGAAATTGCTTTTCGGTCTGGCGGGTGGCGACGATATTTTCAGCGGCTTTCTCGCCGACGTTCTTGATAGCATGCAAACCATACCGGATCGCTTTCCCTTCCGGAATGAAGCGAACTTCGCTATAATTCACATCGGGCGGTAAGATTTCGTAACCCATATTGCGGGCTTCATTGGCAAGAATCGTGATTCGGTCGGTGTCATTGATTTCACTCGAAAGGTTAGCCGCCATAAATTCAGCCGGATAGTGAGCTTTCAAATAGCCGCACTGATAGGCGAGAATGGCATAAGCGGCAGAATGACTGCGATTGAATCCATACTCGGCGAAACGCTGAATTAATTCATAAATCTGGACGGCAACCGAACGCTTGATACCGTTTTTGATCGCACCTTCAACGAATTCCTTTTTAAGGGATTCCATAGTTTTTTTCTGCTTCTTGCCCATAGCTTTGCGCATCAAATCGGCTTTAGCCAGCGAGAAGCCGGCTACCTGATGGGCAATTTGCATAACCTGTTCCTGATAAACGATAATACCGTAGGTATCCACGAGAATCGGTTCCAGCAAAGGATGCAAATAAGTAATTGGTTTGCGACCTTGCTTGCGATCAATAAAGTCATTGATCATTTCCATAGGTCCCGGTCGGTAGAGCGCATTCATTGCGATCAAGTCTTCGATGCCGGACGGTTTCAGCTTCTTCAGGTACTCCCGCATTCCGGAAGACTCAAACTGGAAAATGCCGATCGTGCGGCCTTCGCCGAAAAGAGCAAGGGTTTCTTCATCCTTTTCCGGAATCTTATCTATATCGAGTTCAATGCCCTTAGCTTTTAACATCGCGAGTGTATTGTCAATAACGCTGAGGTTGCGGATTCCCAACAAATCAACCTTGAGCAAGCCGATCTGATCAATACATTTCATATCATACTGGGTGGTGACTTCGCCATTGCTTGACTGGTAAAGTGGAACGTAATCCGTCAGATTGCCCGGGGCAATTACGACTCCGGCGGCATGGGTGGAAGCGTGACGGTTCAAGCCTTCCAAAACCTTGGAAATTGCAAACAATTTCTGATGCTGTTCATCAATATTGACGGCTTCCTGCAGTTCCGGAGTATTGTTAATGGCGGTTTCAAGAGTGATATTAATTTGTTCTGGGACCAGTTTAGCGATTCGGTTAACTTCCGCCAGCGGCATACTGAGAACCCGTCCGACATCGCGAATCACCGCTCTTGCTTTCATTTTCCCGAAAGTAATGATCTGAGCCACACAGTTCTCGCCATATTTCTTGCGAATATAATCAATAACGGCGCCGCGTTTGGTATCGCAAAAATCAATGTCAATATCCGGCATAGAGATGCGTTCCGGATTTAGGAAACGCTCGAATATAAGTTTATATTTTAGGGGATCAATATTAGTAATGCCTAAAATATATGCCACGATACTGCCAGCGGCTGAACCACGCCCCGGTCCGACCGGGATGTTATTATTTTTAGCATAATGCACAAAATCTTGGACAATCAGAAAATAACCAGCGAAACCCATTTGGCGGATTACTCCCAACTCATAATCCACTCTCTCCTGAATTTCTGGTGTAATTTCTGGATAGCGACCTGGAAGTCGTTCCTCGATCAGTTGAGCCAGATATTCATCGGCAGTTTTTACCTTAGCGGATTCCGCGATAGGAAATTCCGGCAGATAATATTGGTTCATCTCCAGATTAAAATCGCACTGTTCGGCAATTTTCAGCGTATTTTCGATTATCTCAGGATCGTTGGGATAAAGAGCCGCCATCTCTTCAGCCGATTTAACCCAATACTCATGTTGTTCGTATTTCATCCGGTCAGGATCGCTCATTTCTTTGCCGGTGCCAATGCAAAGATGGGCATCGTGAGCTTCCCAATGTTCCGGTAAAGTATAATGAGTATCGTTGGTTAGCAGGCGCGGCAGACCGATTTCAGCGGACAATTTTTTAGCAATTTCGTACCAACGCAGTTCATCATCAATGCCATGGTTTTGCACTTCCAGATAGAAGCGACCAGCGAAAATTTCAGCGTATTCCAGCGCCAACTGCTTGGCTTTTTCATAATCGCCTTTGATGGCTAAATCCGGAATGCGCCCTTTGATACAGGCGCTGGTAGCAATCAGTCCGGCATTATACTTTCGCAGAAGTTCATTGTCCACTCTTGGCCGATAATAATATCCCTCCAGGTAGCCAAGACTGACTAACTTAATCAGGTTCTCATATCCCTGGCGATTCTGAACTAATAGTAGTAGATGATGATAGCCGCTACCACCTTGTTCGCGCGATTTTTTATCAAAACGGTTATTATCCGCCACATAAATCTCGCATCCGAGGATCGGCTTCAAGCCACTTGTATTGGCGGCTTTAAGGAAATGAATCGCGCTGAAGAGGTTGCCGTGTTCGGTCAAGCCAACAGCTGGCATACTCAGCTCGACTGCCCGATTTACCAGAGATTCGATAGATTGAGCTCCGTCCAATAGACTATAATCCGAATGATTGTGGAGATGAACAAATTGTGTCATTTAAAATTTCCCTGCAAAAATAGCCAGCAGGCCAAAAAATATATCACCTTTCAAAATCGCCGCTATACGGCCGCAATTGGTCGCGGAAGCATCGCGACTAATTGAAAATATAACATAAATCAGCGGGATTTCAACTGTCAAAACCAGAATCAGCAAATAAAACTTTCCGTATATTTTCAGATAAAAAGGAACTAACGCGCCAACCATAAGAATCAGCGTAGCCACAATTACCAGACGACGGGCGGCGGTTAATCCGTAAACCAGAGGAAAAGTCCGCGCCCCCCGAGCTTGATCGCCGGCAACGTCCTGCATATCCTTGACAATTTCTCGCACAAAATTAAAACCAAAAGCCAGCAAACAAGGAACAATCCCTACCCGAATATCACCAAAAATGGATGAACCGAATAAAAACGTCATTCCGAGAATCGCCGATACAATCAGATTCCCCCATAACGGACGCGGTTTGAAAAATTTAGTGTAGGTTATTAGAAAAAATAAGGCGAAAGGGATGATGATTGCTAACTGGCGATTGAAAACCGGAACTACGGCGGCCGTTCCCAAGGCGAATAAAAAGATAGCATAAAATAATGCGGTGCGTGGCTGAATTAAGCCAGCCGGAATCGGTCGCTGGGGGCGGTTGATGCGATCAATTTCGACGTCAAAATAGTCGTTCAGGATGTTGCCGGCTCCGGTATAAGCCCAGACAATGACCAGAGCCAGCAAGACACTCAGCCATTCCGGTTTTGGATCAGCCAATGCCATACAGACCAAAATGGCAATTCCTCCCTGTAGTAAATTCAAAGGACGCATAATTTTAAAATAGGCAAGCAGATTTTTCATTTCGCCAGCTCCGCTATGATTACCCGACTTTGCCCGCTATAATCTTTAACGATTGCGACCGAATCAAAAGCACTCTCGGAAAAAAGTTCAGCCACAGCCGTCGCCTGATAATCTCCGCCGATCTCCAGCACGACTGCCCCACCGGGAATCGCAATTTTAGACGCTAATTCCCTGATGCGCCGGTAAAAAAGCAAGCCGTCTGTTCCGGGATTCAGGGCAATTTCCGGCTCGTGCTCCTTGACTAATTTCGGCAGATTTACATAGTAATCCCCGGAGACATAAGGCGGATTAGAAACAATAATATCGAATTGTCCCATCGTTAACTCAGGTGAGTGAAGAATATCGAGTTCTTGGAAATCAATGCGATTAGCCACATTATGGATGGCGGCATTTTCGCGGGCGATTTGCAACGCCGTCGCACTTACATCAATAGCTACAACCTGACATTCCGGCAAAAAATGGGCTAAGGCAATCGCAATGCACCCCGATCCGGTACCAATATCGAGAATGCGCGCCGTCACGCGATTACGACACAATTCGAGGGTTTTTTCAACCAACAGTTCGGTTTCCGGTCGGGGAATCAGAACATCCGGCGTCACCCTTAGTTTCAAGCCCATAAATTCGGCACTTCCGAGTACATACTGAATGGGTTGCCCGCTAGCCCGCTTCAAAAGGAGCGCCTTGATGCGGGCTAACTCGGCCGGAGAAAGCGGGCGCTCATATTTCAGATATATTTCCAGACGGTTAAAGTTTAGAACTTCTCGCAAAATCCATTCGGCTTCGATCTGGGGTGATTCGATCTGCTTACCTTTCAGGTAGTCTCTCGACCACTTTAGCACATCTACTATTCGCCAAATTTGCCGTTCTCTTTCTGCCATAGTATTTATGGAAATTTAAGATTGTTTTGGAGCCGAGCAAGCAGATTTTGGGGTAAAATAGAAAATGTTTTTAGCGAATCGTCAGCGCGGAAAACTTTTCGTGGTGGTCAACTCTTCATAAGCTCGGTATTGTGAGCCAATTGCAGAGCGGAGATCAATTCATCAATTTCACCTTCCATTACTTCCGTCAAGCGATAAAGGGTCAAATTGATGCGGTGATCGGTAACGCGCCCTTGCGGAAAATTATAAGTACGAATTTTGGCACTGCGATCGCCGGTACTGACCATACTGCGCCGTTTGGCGGCGATTTCGGCTTCCTTTTCAGCTTCTTTAAGCGCCAGTAAACGGCTTCGCAAAATTTTCAAGGCTTTCTCTTTATTCTTATACTGTGATTTTTCGTCTTGACACGTGACTACCAAGCCAGTCGGCAGGTGAGTTATTCGAATAGCGGTCTCGACTTTGTTCACGTGCTGACCGCCAGCGCCGCTGGAACGATAAGTGTCGATGCGCAGTTCACTGGCATTAATTTCAATATCAACTTCCTCAGCCTCCGGCAGAACCGCCACCGTAGCCGCTGAGGTGTGAATCCGTCCTTGTGTTTCGGTGACCGGCACGCGCTGGACGCGATGCACACCTGATTCAAATTTCATCGTCCCATAGACATTTTCGCCGGACAATAAAAAAATTACCTCTTTAAAGCCGCCCAAACCGTTCTGAGTGCCGGAAAGTTCTTCAACTTTCCAGCCTTTGCGCTCGGCAAATTTTAAATAAAGACGATAGAGATCAGCTGCGAAGATAGCCGCCTCTTCACCACCTGTGCCGGCTCGAATCTCCACAATTGCATTCTTATCATCGTTGGGATCTTTCGGAATTAAAAGTTTTTTTAACTCCTCAAATAAACGCGACTTTTCCTCTTCAAGAGTAGCGAGCTCTTCGTGCGCCAGTTGCTTCAAATCTTCATCATGACCTTCGAGAATCGCCTTGTCATCGTCAATGTTTTTCAACACCTGCAAATAATGATTACCCGTGTCCACAATCGGTGTTAAATCTTTATGCTCTTTGGCTAATTCGCGGTAGCGATGCTGGTCGGCGATAACTTCTGGCCGCGACATTTCATCCGTGATGTCATTATAACGTTTGATAATTGTCTGAATCTGTTCGCGCATCTTTTAATCTACCGCTTCGGCTATGTATTCCCGGCCAGCGAACTCGGCATAATGCTCACCGAACGCGCCTTTTAAAGCCGCGATAGCGACTTCGATCTGGTCATCGGTCGGCGGCTTAGTCGTAATTCGCTGTAACCAAAGTCCAGGCGCAATCAGCCATTGCGTAAAACGTTTATGCTGGAATTTGGCAGATAACTTTAAAAACTCATATCCGATTCCGGCTACTAAGGGTAATAATGCAAGATGATAAATCAAGCGGGCGACCAGCGAAATCGAACCAAAGCCCCAGATTACCACCGCATCTATCAAAGCAAAAAGCAAAATGCCAACCATCATTACGATGAAGATAAAACTCGTGCCGCACCGCGGATGATAAGTTTTAAATGGCTGAGCATTTTCGACCGTCAGATCTTGCCCGCTTTCAAAAGTAAAAACGACCTTGTGTTCAGCCCCGTGGTATTGAAACAGCCGCTGAATATCTTTCATAAATGAAATCAGCCAGAGATACATTAGGAAAAAAAGGATGCGCCAGGCTCCAACGACAAGGTTAAAAGCCAGTGCCTTACGCTCAATATTCAACAACTCGGTCGTCAGCCACAGTGGCAAAAATCCAAACAGTAAAAAGGCTAATCCAAAGGCTAAAATCATTGAAATCGTAGTGGCAATTCTATCCTTGGTTTTATCCGCCGGTTTGGCGGCATTTTCCGCCTGCATAGCAATATCGGCGGAGAGTTGAATCGTTGCCAGGCCAATTTTCAGCGATTCAAACATACTAATTATGCCCCGCAGGAGCGGTTTTTTAAAAAATGGAATGCGGTCGGCAATGGATGTAAAATTTTCTCGTTTAATCTCGATTTCGCCGTCCGGTCGGCGCACCGCCGTGGCATAAGCTCCCGGCACGCGCATCATCACGCCCTCGATCACTGCTTGCCCGCCGACTAATATTTTCTGTGCCATATACAAATAAAAACGACCTCTTCACTGCTGTGAAGAAGTCGTTAATCTTGTTAAAAGAAGCTAACCTTTCTGGGTATCGCGCTTGTATTTACGATTAAATTTTTCGATGCGCCCGGCACTGTCAATCAATTTCTGCTTGCCGGTAAAAAACGGGTGGCAGGCGGAGCAAATTTCAACTTTGAGATCGCCGACAGTCGAGCGTGTCACGAAAGTATTACCACAAGCACAAGTAACGGTGCATTCTTTATATTCTGGGTGAATATTGGGTTTCATTTTTTAATTCCTTTGATTTCATTCGTTAACGCTAAAAAAGCAAGCAAATTTAAACCGCCTTGCCTTTTAATTGCAAGGCATTTTTGCTAGGTGCTCATTAATTGATTTTTTATCTTTTTACAATTTGGAATGGACTGATTTCTGGCGCTTGATACTCTTCCTGCAATTTGACCAGATCAGCCCGTTGCTGAGCCAGCCGATTGTTGAATTCAGCCGGAACGGTTTCATTCCGATAAAATTCGCTGACCCGATCCAGTTTGGCAATGAATTTATCAATACGTAAAGTGAACTGCTGTTCATAAGCCGTTCGACTGTAGTCTTTGCCGAGTGCCAGTTTAAATAAGTTTTGTAGGTCATTATATTGAGGCAGATAGCCGACTGGCGTCGCGATAGCGTCATATTCGTTATGCACGCGACCCTCAGCCCATAAAATCCAGACTTTTTTATCAGTCTTTTCGTTCAAATAATTACCAGAACTATCTTTTAAGAAATAATTGGTTGAAAAAACAAGTGGCGCTTTCGCTAAGCGCGCTCCGAATTTCAAATGATTCTCAATGTAAAGTCCGAGCGGCACGACAACGAAATCCAAATTAGCCATTGGAGAGAAGGTGCGCTGTCCTTCTTGTCCCAGAGTAGCGGCGGTGGTTTCCGATTCCAGAGTCGCACCCAGCATAACGCCATGAAGCCAATCAAGCGCCTGCAGAATCGGCGGATTGGTATCTGAATCGCGTCCGCCATAAATGATCGCTGAAATGGGCACACCGTTCGGATCATCGGCGCGTGGATCGAGATTTTCCAGCTCGCTGAGACGCATAGTATAACGCGCATTTTTATGAGCCAGCGGAATTTCTTTCCCAGCCGCATCTTTTTTGCCTTTGAACCATTCCCCGGAATGATTGATACCGCTTTCCGGCGTCTCGCAACCCATTCCCAGCCAGTAAGGTTTTCCGTCTTTTACCAGTACATTTGAAAAAATCAGCTCACGTGGCGTTGTCAAACAACGGTAAATCAAAGCATCATCGATAGGGTTGACATCGGCAATAATGCCAAAAATACCGGATTCGATATTAACAGCATTGCATTTTTTATCATTTGAAACACGCAAATAAGCTATATCGTCACCGACGATCGTCTGACCAGGCAACATGGCAGTGCTGGTCTTGCCGCAAGCGCTCGGAAATGCACCAGTAAAATAGGTGGTGCGTTTTTTTTGTAGAGGATGAACTCCCATAATGAACATATGTTCAGCCAGCCAATCTTCGTGATTGGCTTTATTGATTGCCAGACGGAGAGCCAACTTTTTTAAACCCACGCTATTACCGGCATATTGATTATTAATCGTAAATACGCGGTTACTTTCCAAATCAATGTATATCCGACGCTTATCAACATTTTTCGAACAGCCGCGCTCATCGAGTTCTCCGGCACTATGAATAAAATGAAAAAACCGATCAGAGCCATTTAGTCGTCGGAATTCGCTATAACCTTGCCGATATAGTAGATCTTCACTATGAGCGACATAAGATGAGTCGGTAATTTGTAAAGCCGGAATGGAAAAGATTGACCCGAGCGGACCGAGACAATAAAAGCGTACCAGCATTTCTTTACCAGCCATGATACCATCTAACAATTGATGAATTTCTTTTAAGCCTTTGACCCGATCGAGAGTATTAAGGCGTTCGCTGTTCAAATGCCCATCATTAACTAAAATGCGAGTATGTTCCTTGTCACGGCCTTGATCATTATAACCGTCAAAATGAACGGTATGCCCGGCAATTTTAAGCGGCTGTTCTTCGCCGGTACGGAGCGCCAATTGTCGCACATAGGCAATCTCCTCAGGAGTGTCACTGAGGATACTAACCTTAGCTGGTCGGCAAAGTCGGATATACTCGGTAACAATTGCTTCGACATATTGGTTCTGGAGAGCAGTCAGTTTCCGCCAGTCGGCAGTGTCGAGACAATCAGGAAATGGATTAGCACCAGATTTACTATCTTGATCTTCGCTTTTGAGAGATGTTTTTTGAGATTTATACATAATTAGAAATTATAAAATCCTTTTTGAAATTAACAACAATAATTTTAGTATTTTTTAATATGATGGCTAATATCATTGTTTTTAAATAATTATTTCTTGAAAAATTAATTCTCCATTACAACCGACGGTAAAAATCCCTGGACTGTGATTGTTTTCAATTGCTGGCGTCGTACTTTAGCATCTGGCAGCATCCGCTCAAGTTCCTGCCAGAAAAGCGGACTATGATTCTTGATTTGGGTATGGGTCAATTCATGTAGAATCACATAATCAATCAACTCATCCGGCAAACGCATAAGGTGCAGGTTGAGGTTAATATTATTGGCGGCCGAGCAACTGCCCCAGCGTGACTTGAGGTTTTTAATAAAAAGTCGGTTGTAACGAAAACCGTACCGTTGGGCTAAATCGCGCACTCTTGGAGGTAAAAATTGTTTAGCCTCGATGCGATAAGCGGCTGTCAGTCCCCATCTAATCGCCTCTTGAATTCGTGGATGGCTAACCTTTTGATCAGACGGATATTGAACATTAATAATTCCAGGCTGGATGCCGACTCTAATTTCGTCACCACTAGTCGGTTGCAATGCCAAACGGTGAGTACGAGTTTGGATGGTTTGTTTGTCTTCTATGATGAAAATAGGTGGTTTAATTTCCTTCAGAGCCTGAATATTTTTTAAAGCCCATTCGCGGTTGGCTTCTAGGAAGGCAAGAGCAGTTTTTTCACTAATTGAATATGGAACAGTAAGCGTGATCTGCTGATCCGGTTTAACTTTCAGAGTTAGTCGTCGGGCGCGGTGGTCGCGACGCAGGGTAACTGAACCAAGGCCATCAATCTGGATAGTTTTCACTTGAGGTTTTGAATATAAGACTTTCATCGTAAGAGTAGAATGTAAAAAACTTTAATTGTTCAAACCAGCCCAGAGTTTCAGTGACAGACAAGCGGGGCGGGATTTATCCCGCCCCGTTCGATAACCTAGTAATTTTACTCTTAGATTTTGGGCAAATCAGCAAGCTCAGCTAGGTTCTTTTGCAGTGAGGCATCTGAAAAATGGTTGTCTTCCAATCGCCCGGCGAAGTAGGAATCGTAAGCGCTCATATCGAAGTGACCATGACCACTGAAGTTGAACATAATCGTCTTGGTAACACCTTCCTCATCAGCCTTCTTGGCTTCATCAATAGTGGCTTTGATGGCATGAGCGGTTTCCGGTGCGGGGATGATACCTTCGCTCCGGGCAAAAGTAACCGCGGCTTTGAACACTTCAGTTTGTTGATAGGAGCGCGCTTCTATCAAGCCTTCTTTTACCATCGAGCTAACCAATGGTGAAGCGCCATGATAGCGTAGCCCACCGGCGTGGATTTTTGAGGGCATGAAATTATGACCGAGCGTGTACATCGCTAACAATGGCGTCAATTTAGCCGTATCGCCAAAATCATAAGAATATAGACCCTTGGTCAACGACGGACAGGCAGTCGGTTCGACCGCGATAGCTCGCAATTTTTTCCCAGCAATTTTATCCCGAATAAACGGGAACGAAAAACCGGCAAAATTACTGCCGCCGCCGACGCAACCGATAATAATATCAGGGTAATCACCGGTCTGGGCTATTTGCTTCTGAGTTTCTTCTCCGATAATAGTTTGATGGAGCATAACGTGATTTAGTACTGAGCCGAGCGAGTACTTGGTATTTTTATCATTCATAGCAACTTCAACCGCTTCGGAAATTGCCATTCCCAGACTACCGGCGCAATTAGGATCATTAGCGAGAATCGCTCGTCCGCTGGCAGTTTCTTGACTCGGACTGGCGAAAATACGACCGCCCCAGGTCTCGATCATAGATTTACGGTATGGTTTGGTTTCGTAACTGATGCGCACCATAAATACAACGCATTCCAGACCAAAGTAATTGCAGGCAAAAGCCAGCGCACTACCCCATTGTCCGGCGCCAGTTTCGGTGGTCAAGCGTTTGACTCCTTCTTTGTAATTGTAATAAGCTTGCGCGACTGCGGTATTGGGTTTGTGACTGCCGGGCGGGCTCACGCTCTCATTTTTGAAATAAATTTTGGAGTGTGTGCCGATGGCTTTTTCCAACCGATAAGCCCGCACCAACGGCGTTGGCCTCCATAGCTGATAAATCTCGAGTACCGACTCCGGTATCGGAATAAAACGCTCCGTACTCACTTCCTGTTCGATAAGAGACATTGGAAAGATAGGTGCCAAGTCATCGGGCGTAATAGGTTTTTGGGTACCAGGATGTAAAGCCGGTGGTAGAGCATAGGGCAGGTCAGCCGCAATGTTATACCAGGCTTTTGGCATTTCGGATTCAGACAAGGTGAATTTGTGTTGCTTCATTTTCATTTCCTTTCTTTGTTATTTTTTCGTTATTGTCAATAAAACAAAAAAACCCGCCTTTTTTTCGGGCGGGTCTATGCCAATACAGAGTTGCTTAAACGCTTATTTCAGCATCTCACCGCCCCATTACTAATTTGCCACCACCAGTTCAGGGTATTTTGTTGATTTTCTAATGTGCTGATTTTTTCCATACGGGCGAATATTTACGGATGTTTTGGAAAAAATGCAAGTATTTTTTATAATTCACTGACTGACTGAGAAACACGATGTCCACTTTGGAGAATCATTTATAGCTGATTATAGGTTTTGCGATCAGCCGAGATTCGCTTATAACAAAAAGATCTTTAAAGGCTTGTTTCACTAGGTTTAAAAAGCTATTTCTTAGCCTCTATTCAAGTTTTCCTGTGGATTTTTCAGCACGATTCTCATAACGGTTTTTTCGTTGGGCTTGCTCATCAAGACGAATAACTGTCCGCGGTGGTATTCCTTCACTATCCGCATTGCCAGACTCAGACCTAAACCCCAGCCGCGTTGCTTAGTGCTGTAGCCTGGACGGAAAATATTCTTGCGGTTATTCTTACTGATTCCCTTGCCGTTATCAATGACATCAACGGCAATCTTCTTCCCGCCATGAAGGAGGTGTAATTCTACTCTTATTTTGCCGTTCTCCTGCGATACGGCGTCAATAGCGTTCTTGATCAAATTTTCCAGCGCCCAGGAAAATAAATCCGCATTCAGGTTGACGATGTAATCGCCAGATGGGATAAATTCCAGACTAATGCCCGGTCCCAGTTGTGGTAAACGGCGCCGATAATACGAAACGGCATCGTTAATAACCGAATTAATGTTAGTCGGTTTTAGAACCGGGCGACTGCCGATCTGCGAAAAACGATTTGCCACTTTTTCCAACCGCTGAATGTCGCGCGCAATTTCGCTGATATTGGCATTGTCACCGATTTCATCCTTCAGCAATTCCAACCAACCCATCAGCGCGGTCAACGGCGTGCCTAATTGATGCGCGGTTTCTTTTGCCATACCAACCCAGATTGAGCGCTTCTCATTTTCCCGGATTAACGAAAAGCCGACATATCCGAGCAAAATAAACAGCCCGACGATGGCAATTTCGATATAGGGCAAGCGCCGCAGTTGGCGAATCATATTGGTATCGCCGAAATGAATATATTGCAATACTCGATCTTCGTATTTCAGTGGAATTGGCTGATTTTCCCGATCCATTTCTTGCATTATCTTCTTGACTTTAGCCAGAGTAGCGGGCGAACGATCGTTATCCGGAACGCCAATGTTGCGCCAGGCGGTTGGTTCCATAGCCTCGGCATCCGAAAGAATCATTGGAGTCGAGGTTTTCTGGATTATTTCTTCAAAAATAAAACTAAAGTCGTCGCCACTCATATCCATAGCGGCTTTGGCATAAATATCAGCATAAAACCGGATCAAATTGGCGGAATCCTGGCGCAGGCGCGTGACGATTTTCTGGGTATAGTTCAGCAAGGCGAAAATCATAACAATTGCCAGAACAAGCAGCAAGCGCTTGATATTGCCAGAATGACGATAAATATTTATTTTCATTGAATTACGCCGATAATAATCATTTTAGTTGCATTGGTAAAATCATCGGTTGCTTTTGGCAGGTGTTGGGCGCTTTTTCTTAAGGTTCTTAATCTTCTCCCGATTTTGATAAATCAACACTCCCAGCAGGCTAAGCCAGACGATGTCGCAAGAAATAGTAGAAATCTGGGATGCTATCTGATAACTACGCGGTAAAAACTTAAATTCCAATGCATAATTTCCAGCTGGAACCGACACTCCTCGCAAAACATGATTGACTTGATAAATCGGTGTTTCGACGCCATTGACGCGAGCCGTCCAACCTTTCGGATAGTAAGCATCAGCCAGAACCAAGAAGGCCGGACGCTCGGTTTCGACGTTTAGCACCACGCGATTGGGAGTATAATCGGTTACTTGAACGCTTCCTCCAGTATCAAATCCTGCGGAAGTATCAAGCGCTACACTCGTCAAAGCCATTTTAGCCGGATCAAACTCGGTCGTGTTCATAAAAGCTACCACATCCTTTTCCGACGGTAAAAACCTAACTTCAGATACGAAATAAGCCCGCGGAAGGACGCCTTCATTTAAATAAAGCACTTCTTTCCGTTGCTGATTAACATCCAAAATCGTCAAATTAGCTTCATTCAACATGCCGGGCGCAATAATATATTTGGCATTCAGCATATTGATCACATTCCAGTTCAACGAGCTCTGAGTCTCTCCCGCCAATAAATTGTTATCAATTATATCTTGAATCAATTGCGGCTTAATCGGTGAATAGCCCGTAACGATTTGATAGCGATAGGCTAAATCATTGCTTTGAAAGTGATTACCCAATCCTAGAATCCGAAAAATCTCCTGATCCTGTTTGAGAATTTTATCGAACTGGGTTTCGACAAAATAACGTCGCTCGAGGGATTTGGTATCCACTAATTCGTCAGCTCTCAGGAAACGCTTACTGACATTAATCATATCTACTGCGACCAGAATGACAATCGCGCCAATTAAAAAATCCGGGCGAATCTTCTTCATTTTATATAGCACCAGCAGAGCTACGAAACAAATTACAAAAACCAGCATCCGTAGAGTATCCGCCTGTAAAAATTCACGCCGCGCCGTGCGCAACATTTCAATGACTTGGGGATTGTTCATATATTGAGCGTCCTGAGCGGAAGTGTACGACAGCACTCCCGGCGCCAGCAAAAAGAATAAACCGAACAATATAAAAAAGCCGCTGACCATTAGAGCCGATTTATATTTGGCTAAATCAAATTTTTCTACCAGTCCTTTTAATCCATAAACCGAGAGAATTACTAGAATGAAATCAACCAGAATCAAAATCATTGATGGAACTCTAAACTTGCTAAAATAGGGTAAATACTTGAAAAGTGGTTTGTATAAAATTGGGAAATGACTGCCGAAGCCCAACAATAGCGAAAATACCAGCAGGATAAATAAACTGATTACCACCCCATCTTTGCGATAATACCACAAGCCCAGCAAAGCCAGAATCACGATCAAAATTCCCATATACTCACATGATTGTGTAAACGGCATATCGCCCCAATAACCCGGAATAGGCTGACCCCGCAGTTGCGGATAAGCTTTGCCGGTGTAG
>Ga0208197_1000888_pt1 | contig 33905 bp, 28 predicted proteins | sample AD_JPNNA4_MetaG_FD_184444 | JGI IMG/M metagenome (GOLD analysis project Ga0208197, IMG submission 184444) | Active sludge microbial communities of municipal wastewater-treating anaerobic digesters from Japan - AD_JPNNA4_MetaG (SPAdes) (version 2) | ecosystem: Engineered > Bioreactor > Anaerobic...
CGACGCACCGGCCCACCGACGCACCGACGCACCGGCCCACCGACGCACCGACGCACCGGCCCACCGACGCACCGACGCACCGACGCACCGTCATTTCTCCGTGACGTGCCCCGCATCGATCGCGCATGATGCGCGCCATGTGCTCGAGTGCGTCGATACTGAAACGTCCGCGTCACGACGGTCCGTCGCGCCGGGTCCGGCGGATCGCGCACTACGCCCTGGCATTTGGGCTGGCGCTTGCCCTGGGCGCTCTGCCCGCTGTCGGAGACGACTGGCCCATGTGGGGCCGGACCGTTCACCGCAACATGTACTCGCCCGCCCGGGGCCTGCCGGACAGCTTCGACGCCGGCACGTTCAAGTCGGGGACCGACGATGTCGACATGGCCACCACGCGCAACGTGAAGTGGGTGGCCAAGCTCGGCACCCAGAGTTATGGCAACGTCGTCGTGGCCCAAGGCAAGGTCCTGATCGGCACCAACAACGATTTCCCGCGCGACCCTCAGCACGAGGGCGACCGCAGTATCCTGCTCTGTCTCGACGAGAAGACCGGCGCGTTCCTCTGGCAACTGGTTGTGCCCAAACTCAAGTCGGGCCAGGCCAACGACTGGGAGAACCTCGGGATTCTCTCGTCCCCCGTCGTCGAAAGCAATCGGGTCTACCTGGTGACAAGCCGTTGCGAGCTCATCTGCCTCGATATCAACGGCCAGGCCGACGGCAACGACGGCCCGTTCACCAGCGAAGCCGACTATGTCGTCCGCGACACCAAGGCTCCCCCCGCCCGGATCGGACCGAACGACGCCGACATCATCTGGGTCTACAACATGCTCGATGAATTGGGCGTTTTCCCCCGCAACGCGTCCAACAGCTCGCCCCTCATCGTCGGAGACCTGGTCTTCGTCTGCACATCCAACGGAACGGACTGGACCAATTCAAACGTCCCGTCCCCGTTCGCCCCCAGCTTTATCGCCCTCCACAAGGGAACCGGGACGCTGGCCGGTGAGGACGATGCCGGGATCGGACCCCGCATCTTCCACGGCCAGTGGACATCCGTCGCCAGCGGCAGGGTGAACGGACGCGACCAAGTCTTCTGCGGGGGCGGGGATGGCGTGCTCTACGCCCTCGAGGCCATTCCTGTGAAACAGGGCGAGACCGCTATGCTCAGGAAAATCTGGTGGTACGACTGCAACCCGCCCGAGTACAAGACACGACCCGACGGCAAACCGATCAAGTATCCCGCAGCCGACGGGCCGAGCGAGATCAACGCCACCCCCGTGTTCTACAAAGACCGAGTGTACGTCGCCATCGGCCAGGACCCCGAGCACGGCGAAGGCGTCGGGCGTTTGGTCTGCATCGATGCCGGCAAGACAGGCGACGTGACCAAAACGGCGACCGTCTGGGACGCGCGCGCCATCTATCGCAGCCTGTCGACCGTGTCGATCGATCCGGAGACCGGCCTCCTGTTTGTCGGCGATTTCTCGGGGTTCATCTACTGCATGGACGCCGAGACTGGCAAAGCGCACTGGACACACGACATGAAGGCCCACATGTGGGGATCGACTCTGGTGGCGGACGGCAAGGTGTATGCCGGTGACGAGGATGGCGACGTCGTGGTCCTGGCCGCGACGAACGAGAAGAAGGTGTTGAGCGAGACGAATCTGAACACACCCGTGTACGCGACCCCCATCGTCGCCAATGGCGTTCTGTATATGGCCAGCAGCACACACCTGTACGCCATCCAGGACACCAGTGTCCGTTGATTCTTAGGGTCCCCTGACCCGGCGTCTGCTTCGACATATGGTTTAAGGGCTCCTCTGTGTTCTCTGCGTCTCTGTGGTGAATCCCGTCGATGACTGTCACCGTCCCGAATTGAACCACAGAGACACAGAGGTCGCAGAGAGGAAAGCATGGGTGATGATGGTTAAACCGTCCCGTAGCCGTCCCGTAGCCGCGGACGGGAGTCCGCGCTGATTTGCTCCGCGAAGAATACTGATCGGCGCCGTCTGACGACGGCGGCTACGGGGAGCGGAGTAGCCGCGGACATGAGTCCGCGCTGATTTGCTCCGGCAAATACAGACGTCAGCGCCGTCTGACGACGGCGGCTACGGAGGGCGGAGTAGCCGCGGACGGGAGTCCGCGCTGATTTGCTCCGCGAAGAATACTGATCAGCGCCGTCTCACGACGGCGACTACGGGGAGCGGAGTAGCCGCGGACATGAGTCCGCGCTGATTTGCTCCGGCAAATATAGACGTCAGCGCCGTCTGACGACGGCGGCTACGGGGAGCGGAGTAGCCGCGGACATGAGTCCGCGCTGATTTGCTCCGGCAAATACAGACGTCAGCGCCGTCTCACGACGGCGGCTACGGGGAGCGGAGTAGCCGCGGACATGAGTCCGCGCTGACTTGCTCCGCGAAGAATACTGATCAGCGCCGTCTCACGACGGCGGCACGACGGCGGCTACGGGAAGCGGAGTAGCCGCGGACGGGAGTCCGCGCTGATTTGCTCCGCGAAGAATACTGATCAGCGCCGTCTGACGACGGCGGCTACGGGGAGCGGAGTAGCCGCGGACGTGAGTCCGCGCTGATTTGCTCCGCGAAGAATACTGATCAGCGCCGTCTCACGACGGCGGCTACGGGGGGCGGAGTAGCCGCGGACGGGAGTCCGCGCTGATTTGCTCCGCGAAGAATACTGATCAGCGCCGTCTGACGACGGCGGCTACGGGGAGCGGAGTAGCCGCGGACGTGAGTCCGCGCTGACTTGCTCCGGCAAATACAGACGTCAGCGCCGTCTGACGACGGCGGCTACGGGAAGCGGAGTAGCCGCGGACGGGAGTCCGCGCTGACTTGCTTCGGCAAATACAGACGTCAGCGCCGTCTGACGACGGCGGCTACGGAGGCGAGGTTACTCGCCGGCGGACATAACACCGACAACAACCAGATGCACCAACATGCGACTGCCCCAAATGTCCATCGCGCGTTGCGATTCTGGACTTGCGGGCGCTGCATCTCTGGGCGATAGAAGAACCGTGACGTTGCGGCCATTTCGAATGCAACCGGCAGACCGACGCGCGCCATCGCGGCACTCGATGCCGTAGTCAAGTCGGGTTTCTAATCATGGACGTTCCACCTAAAACCATCGAGGTCGAGGTCGTGGACAACGACGCCGGCCCGCAAAGCGGGAAGGAGGCATCGACAGGGTCTGTTGGCGGCCCGCCCATCCACCCGCTGTCGGCCCTGCTCCTGCTTGTCTTCGATAACCTGTGGACCGTTCCCGAGTTCATTGTCATGAACTGGACAGTGACTCTCCCGTTGAGCTTCATCAGCGTCTTCGTGCCCACATTTGCCATCCAAAAGACGCTCAAGAAAGACAGGTTCGGACGCGCCCTTGCGTACGCGTTGTTGCTGGGTGTCCTGGCCGCGGTGCCGACGTCCCTGACAGGCACGCCGATCGGCCTGGCGATTTTGGCCTGGACAGGCATCAGCAAGCTCATGGGCAGGCCCCTGAAAACGTAACTGGCCCGCCAAAGGGCGGGCCAGCACGCGTAACCGTTGAATTTACCTACCGACTACTCGATTCAAAACCTGTTGGACTTCGGGCGGATCATATCACAACCGATCTCCCTGCCTAGTGTGCTTCTGAATGCACACCCAGTTAATAGTTGATAGCAGAGGCGGAATGGCAATCGATGACGTGTCGTGCAACCGAGAGGCGCGGATTAGGAATCTGCGGACTCTCTTCGCTGCTCCACCGACGCACCGACGCACCGGCTACCGACGCACCGCCTTCCCCCCCATCTCCGATCTCCTATCTCCCATCTCCGATTTTCCCTTGAACTCGGGCATCGTGGCTTCGCCGGCAGCGTTGATGCCCGTCCGGCGCAGGACCTGGCCGACCGTCAGCGCCAAAATGCGCAAGTCAAGCCAGAGCGACTGATGATCGACATACCAAACATCGAGCTTGAACTTCTCCTCCCACGACAATGCGTTGCGGCCTCGGACCTGCGCCCAGCCCGTGATGCCGGGCCGGACCGCGTGTCGGCGCAACTGCTCGGGGGTGTAGCGGTCGAGGTATTGGACGAGCAACGGACGCGGCCCCACCAGGCTCATATCGCCTTTGAGCACATTGAACACTTCAGGCAGTTCGTCCAGGGAAGTGGACCTGAGCCACCGCCCGAACCCTGTCAACCGCTGGACGTCAGGGAGCAGATTCCCCAGCGCATCCCGTGCATGGGTCATGGTCCGAAATTTCCAGAGATCGAAGACACGTCCGCCGAGGCCCGGACGGGGCTGTCGGAACAGGATGGGACGGCCGAGGGCAGCCCAGACACAGAGGGCCAGAAGGAGCAGGATCGGGAGCCAGATCGGCGCGGTCAACAGAACGAAGGCCAGGTCAAACAACCGCTTCATTGACAGGTGCGTCGGTGCGCCGGTGGGCGGTGCGTCGGTAGCCAGTGCGTCGGTGCGTCAGTGCGTCGGTACATCAGTGGGCGAACGAACCACCGCCTCTGCTCGTAATCGCACTCATGCTCGTAATCGTAATCTCGACCCAAACACCATTCACAGCGACAGGAATCGGGAGAAGAGATGACGATTACGATTACGATTAGGATTAGGAGCCAAAGAAATGACCATGACAAGGCCTGTCGTTGCCCTTCTCTGCGTGCTCTGTGTCTCTGTGGTTCAATTCCGGACGATGACTGTCATCGAGGGGAATTCACCACAGAGACGCAGAGAACACAGAGAAGATCGATTGAAATCGAGCCGATTCCGGCCAATCTGTTCCAAGCCAGACTCGCCGCTCGATCATATGTTACTGCTCGGCATTGAAGAGCCTTTCTCTGCGTGCTCTGTGTCTCTGTGGTTCAATCCGGAACGGTGACAGTCATCGAGGGGAATTCACCACAGAGACGCAGAGAACACAGAGAGGATCGATTGAAATCGAGCCGATTCCGGCCAATCTGTTCCACGCCACAGTCGCCGCTTGATCGCATGTTACTGCTCGGCATTGAAGAGCCTTTCTCTGCGTGCTCTGTGTCTCTGTGGTTCAATCCGGAACGGTGACAGTCATCGAGGGGAATTCACCACAGAGACGCAGAGAACACAGAGAAGACCGATTGAAATCGAGCCGATTCCGGCCAATCTGTTCCAAACCACACTCGCCGCTTGATCGCATGTTACTGCTCGGCATTGAAAAGCCCTTCTCTGCGTGCCCTGTGTCTCTGTGGTTCGATCCGGAACGGTGACAGTCATCGAAGGTCGATCTGTCGCACCGACGCACCGACGCACCGACGCACTGGCTACCGACTCAATCATCGTCCGTCTGCGCCCGCGCGGCTGCCGCGGTTTGCACCGCCTTCTCCGCCCGACCGATTATCCACGACAACAGAATCACCCCGGCAGCCGTAAACGCGAGCACAGACCACCCGGCTGCGTCGTGGACCCTTTCGATCGCATCCATGCCACGCCAATGGGCCATGAGGCTCAAGTAGAGCGAACGCCCGATATTGCCGACAATCGCAAGGATGACGCCGGCGCCGAACAGGACCAGGCGCAGACTGTTCCGCTTGAGGGACACGTACCCGATGAAGATCGCCGCCATAATCGTCGATTGCAGGCTCCGAACCCCGCTGCATGCCTCGTCGATTCCGACCGTCCCGTTCGGCAGATGAATGAGACTGCCGATCTGTTGAGCGGGGATGCCGATGAGATTGAGCAACTCGACATTGAATCGGGCCACCAGGCTCTGCAATCCGCCCACAACGGGTCCCTGGACCGCGCTCGGCATCGGCATCGCAATCAGGATGAAGACGAACGCCATCCCGAAATCCCGGATGCCCGGCCATCCGAACACAATACCGAGATTGGCGACGATGACCAGCATAAGACCGAGAGCCAAGCCGACGGTGCTCGCGGCGTTTGCGCCCAGGAACGCCTGATAGATCTGGACAACGAAGAGCATACCCAGACCCGCCAACCCGATCGGAACAGCCCACACGCGCGGTTTCCAGTCCGCCTCGGGCCGCGTCTGCCACGCTTCCCAGAACAGGTAACCGCAGAGCAGGACGACGATCCATCCGAACTGGAGATCGGGATTGTGCCGCCAGAACCATTGTGCGCGCGAGATCAGCCACGCCATCGCCAGGAAAGCCGGGGCAAGGAGCAGAAGCGGTTGAGGACGAGGCATGGGCGGCGGAGATCGGAGTTGGGAGATCGGAGATCGGGGGCGGTGCGTCGGTGGGCGGTGCGTCGGTGGGCGGTGCGTCGGTGGGCGGTGCGTCGGTGGGCGGTGCGTCAGTGGGCGGTGCGTCAGTGCGTCGGTACGTCAGTGCGTCGGTACGTCAGTGGGCGAACGAACCACCGCCTCTGGGCGTAATCGTACTCATGCTCGTAATCCTAATCTCGTCCCAGACACCATTCACAGTGACAGGAATCAGGAGAAGAGATGACGATTAGGATTACGATTAGGAGCGCAGGAAATGACCATCACAGGCCTGTCGTTGCCCTTCTCTGCGTGCTCTGTGTCTCTGTGGTTCAAATCCGGACGATGACTGTCATCGCGGGGGGAATCCACCACAGAGACGCAGAGAACACAGAGAAGACCAATCGTCTTTCATCCGTAGCTCGGGCGGGCTTATCCATGCCATCCGTGTTTCAGCCGTGGCTCTCTGGTTCGTTCACCTGCTCGCGAGCCAGGCTTCGAGTTCCGTCTGGTAATCCACCGGCTCGAGCCAGACTTCCAGAAACGACTGCAGCAAACGGTCGGCCGACTTGAAATCGGCCCCGGCCACACTGGTCGAGACCCGGATGAACTGCTTGGGTCCCAGAATCTGGCGTCGCGCAAGGAAGGCATCCCAGATTCGCTGCCAGAAGACCTTGTCCACCGCGCGCATGCCAAAACCCATCGTCCCACTCTCCTGGGCGGCCTTGTCCAACGCGTACTTCATGCCCACGGACAGATTATGATCCAGCCGATACGGCAACGGCTGTCCGCCCACGAGACCGCCGAAATAGACCAACTCACGGTGCTCACCCGCAACGAACAGCCTACGTTCGAACACGATCGGCACGCCATGCAGAGTCAGGCTCACACTGTCGGGCGCGATCGGTTCGAGCCCCCAACCGCCCTGGGTCCAACATCGGTCCGGCGTATGGGTGAAAAGGCCGATGTCATAGGACTTGGACGAGTATCGTTTGGTTGAAAAGACGCGCACTGCGCGCCCCTGCGCTTCGTCCGTAAACTCGGCGCTCACGGTGCGGTCGGCCACAAGGACGCGCTCGGCCGATTCGGCGACTGGAATCTTCTTGGATATCCAGCCGACGATGTTTGTCCGTTCGCTGAGCCAGACGGGCTTGAGTTGGGTATCCGATTGGGTGTACCAAACCGACGGAAACGCCCAGAGCACGACGAGCGCCACAGCCAGAAAGGCAGTGATCGAGTAATGTCGTTTGTGCATGGTCAGGCTCGTCGATGGTTGAGCGTTGAATGTTGGACGTTGGACGTTGGACGTTTCCGGTTCATGCTCCGTCCTGGTTCGTGAGGGGTTTAGCCCGGTCATCGAAGACTCGATGGTTAATCGATCTGCCGCACTGGCGCACCGACGCACCGACGCACCGACGCACTGACGTACCGACGCACTGATCTCCGACGTCACACGAGATACGGTTTATACTCGGGCACCAGTTGCTTGATGCGTTGCTTGAGTTGGTTGCGTTCGGTATTATCGAGCTGCCGTTCGAGCGCCGCGAACTCGGCCTGGAGCTCGTCGAGCGCCCGCGGCTCACTCACGAAGCGCATCACTTTCGGATGGCTGGTGGTTTGGTGGTTCTCGGTGCGGTGCGACAGTTCCTCGAACAGTTTCTCGCCCGGACGCAGCCCCGTGAACCGAATCTCGATGTCCTCATCGGGTTCGAGCCCGTTGAGTTCGATCAATTGACGTGCCAGATCGACAATCTTGACCGGCTGCCCCATATCGAGCACGAAGATTTCGCCGCCATCACCCATGAACGCGGATTGGAGCACCAGGCCCACCGCCTCGGGGATGGTCATGAAATAGCGCTTCACCTCCGGATGTGTCACGGTCACCGGACCGCCCGCGGCGATCTGTCTGGTGAACACGGGGATGACACTCCCCGAGGAACCGAGCACGTTGCCGAACCGGACGGCCATGAACTTTGTGCCATTGGACGCGCTGGCCGACAGGGCCTGGAGATAAATCTCAGCGAGGCGTTTCGACGCCCCCATCACACTGGTCGGGTTAATGGCCTTGTCGGTCGAGATCAGAACAAACCGATCCACGCCGTATTCTCGCGCCAGGTTCGAGAGGCGTGCGGTGCCGATCGAGTTATTCTTGAGGGCCTCGCCCGGCTGGCTCTCCATCATCGGCACGTGTTTGTGGGCCGCGGCGTGAAAGACCAGGTCCGGCTTGAATCTTGTGAACACGAATCGCATCCGGGCTTCGTCGAGAATGTCCGCGACGATCGGCACGGCCTGGCCGCCGTAGCCCTGCCCGAGCAGTTCCTGCTCGATCGGGAACAACTGGACCTCGGACTGATCGAGCATGAGCAGGGCGCGCGGGTCCCGCTCGACGATCTGGCGGCAGAGTTCGCTCCCGATGCTCCCGCCCGCACCGGTCACCATTACCGTGCGCCGCTCGATCTGCTGCTGGATCGAGACCGAATCGAGTTTGACCGGCTCGCGGTTTAAAAGGTCTTGAATCTCGACCGGACGCAACTGGCTGACGCGCACCTTGCCGGTGGCCAGTTGCTCGTAAGACGGCACCGTCTCGAACTTGAGGTGCACGCTCTGCAAGAGGCGGACGATTTCGCGGATACGCTCCGCGCTGGCCGTGGGCAGCGCAATGATCACCTCGTCCAGGTCCGCCCGAAAATCCGGATTGCGCAACCGCTCCGGCTGGCCCCGGACCGGGATGCCATGGACCTGCGAATTCCACTTGTGCGAGTCGTCGTCGAAAAAGACCACCGGGACCAGACCCAGGCCGCGCCGCGCGAGCAAATCCTTGGCCAGGGACGCGCCGACGTCCCCTGCCCCGATGATACCGACCCGTTTGGCGGTCAGTGTGCGGGGTCCGCTGCGCCCACGCAACCTCTCGCGGATCACGCGGAAGCCGGTGCGAATGCCGACGATCGCCGCAAACGACAGCACGTAATCGGTCAGGACCACGCCACGGGGCAACGGCCAAGGGGAGATGCCGCTCACGTGCGCAACGAAGAGAAGCACGGATACCGCGGTCATCGCATAAAAGATTCGCCACAGATCAGGAAGTCCAAAGAAACTCAGCAGGCCGGTGAATTGGCCAAAGATCACCAGGGCCAGCAGCTTCAGAGGAAGAGTCATCCACCAGGCGTGACGGAATGACTCTTGAAAATTCTCGGGCACCTTGAAATCGAATCGGAACTGGAAAGCGAGCCAGTAAGCGGCCATCAGTCCGGCGCTGTAGAGGATCGCGAGAATTATCCGCCTCTCAGCGAGCGAGAATCCGTTGTGCTGCTTGGGGACAGCCGGCCCGGGATTCGCGCCCACAGCGGGTGGCGGTGGTGCCGACGGAGGATTCGAAGGAAGTTTGGTAGGGTCCATAGCGGTACGTCGGTGCGTCAGAAGCCGGTGCGTCGGTGCGTCGGTGCGTCGGTGCGTCGGTGCGCCGGTAGCCGGTAGCCGGAGCGTCGGCTTACAGTCGGCTTAAGACTTGCGGAGTTCGGAGATCGGAGATGGGAGTTGGGGGAGGTGCGTCAGTGCGTCGGTGCGTCGGTGGGCGGACGAACCGACGTGCTCGGTCGTAATCGTAACCTCGACCCAAACCCCATTCACGGTGACAGAAGGTCAGGAGAAGCGATTACCATTCCGATTAGGATTAGGATTAGGAGCCAAAGAAATGACCATGACAAGGCCTGTCGTTGCCCTTCTCTGCGTGCTCTGTGTCTCTGTGGTTCAATCCGGGACGGTGACAGTCATCGAGGGGGAATTCACCACAGAGACGCAGAGAACACAGAGAAGACCGTAATCCACAGAAGGACGCAAAGACACGCAAAGACCAGAACCTGATGTTCTCCACTCCTCTTTGCGTTTCTTTGCGAGCTTCTGTGAGTTCCTTGTACTGGCCTTTTCTGTGTTTGGCTGACACGTGCGCTTGTCGAATGCGCTCGATCACAAACTGCTGATCCTCTGCGCTCAATGAACTCGAACTGGGCAGGCAAATTCCCCGCCGGTTCAGGTCCGTCGCCACCCCCCCGACACATTCGTACCTCCGGTACAGCGGCTGGGTGTGCATCGGTTTCCAGACCGGACGCGACTCGATGTTCGCCGCATCGAGAAGGCGGATCAGGTCCGACGACGACATACCGAACTTCGACTCGTCGATGAGGAAACAACTCAGCCACCGCGTGTGGAGGGAGCCTGTGCGAGGTTGATGGTCGATAGTTGATGGTTGATGGTTGGAAGTTGAGCGTTGAGCGTTGAGCGTTGAACGTTCCCCCCCCTTCCCCCTTGCCCCTCTGCTCCCTGCTGCACCGACGCACCGGCGTACTGACGCACCGACGCACCGCCCACCGACGCACCGCCCACCCCATCTCCGATCTCCCATCTCCCATCTCCGAACTCACCCAATGCACTTGGCCGGCACGCCCGACGCCAAAGCACCGGATGGAATATCGCGTCCGGCAAATGAGCAAGCCGACAGGCGCGCGCCGGCCCCGACGCGCTTGCCCGGTGCAATGACCGCGTTCGAGCCGAGGAAGGCGGCACGGCCGATGTGACAGAAACCCGAGACACGCACGCCCGGACACAACTGCGCAAGGTCCTCGACAACGGCATCGTGTCCGATCGAAGTCCCCACGTTGACCACAACGTGAGACCCGAGGCGCACTCGAGGACCGACGAACGCCCACGCCGCGATATAGCACCCCGCGCCAACAGTGGCCGTGCCGCTCACAACCGCCGTCGGATGAACAACGGCGCGTAGGGTCCGACCGGCGGCGGCCACTTCCGCCGCAAGGCGTTCCCGGACGGCGTTGTCGCCGATCCCGATCACGCAGGCGACGCCGGGGCGATCGCCGTCGAGGTAATCCTGGATTGTGCCTGCATATTCGAGTCCCTGGAGCATCCTGCCCTTCAGCCGCCGGTCATCGTCGTACAGAGCACGGCAGACAAGGCCGCCAGCGCCTGCGATCGCATGGACGGCATCGGCCACCTCGCCGGCGAGGCCGCCTCCACCTAGAATGACGATTTCGTCCATGAGTGCTTATTCGTAGCCGCCGTCGTGAGACGGCGCTGATCATTGTCTTCGGCGGAACGAGTCAGCGCGGACTCACGTCCGCGGCTACGGGACGGCTACGCCACTTTTCGTAGCCGCCGTCGTGAGACGGCGCCGATCATTGTCTTCGGCGGAACGAGTCAGCGCGGACTCACGTCCGCGGCTACGGGGCGGCTACGCCACTCTTCGTAGCCGCCGTCGTGAGACGGCGCTGATTATTGTCTTCGGCGGAGCGAGCCAGCGCGGACTCACGTCCGCGGCTACTCCGCTCCCTGTAGCCGCCGTCGTGAGACGGCGCCGATCATTGTCTTCGGCGGAGCGAATCAGCGCGGACTCACGTCCGCGGCTACGGGACGGCTACGCCACTTTTCGTAGCCGCCGTCGTGAGACGGCGCCGATCATTGTCTTCGGCGGAGCGAGTTAGCGCGGACTCACGTCCGCGGCTACGGGACGGCTACGCCACTCTTCGTAGCCGCCGTCGTGAGACGGCGCCGATCATTGTCTTCGGCGGAGCGAGTCAGCGCGGACTCACGTCCGCGGCTACGGGACGGCTACGGGACGGCTACGCGAAATCACTGCGCCGTGTACCCCCCATCCACCGGCAGAACAACCCCGGTCAGCCATTTCGCCTCTGGAGACAACAGGAACCGGACGGCATTGGCGGCGTCTTCAGGCTGGCCGAATCCGAGCGGATGCCGACGCTCGATCGCCTGCACCTGCTCGATAGTCAGGAGCGAGAACATCTGTGACACGAGGGGCGACATGACCACGCCCGGGGCAACCGCATTGACCCGAATCTTCCGCGGGGCCCATTCGACGGCCAGCGATCGCGCAAGGCTCGAGACGGCGCCTTTCGTGGCCGAGTACGCACTCATGCCCGCCGCACCCACCAACCCCATCGTGCTCGACATCAGCACAACCGACGGATGCTGTCCCTTTGCCAGGGCGGGAAACGCGTGTTTGAGGAGCAAGATCACCGACTCGATATTGACCATCGCGATTTCGCGCACCCGCGCGGTATCGATGAGATGGCCCGGGGCGAGGCATCCGACGCCGAAGGCGCAGACCAGGCCGTCGAGGCCGTTCCACGCCTGGCCCACCTCGGCAATGAACGATCGGATGGCATCGGGTTCGAGCACATCGAGTCGGGCGAGCTGGGCCTCGGGGAATCGTTCGGACAGCGCATCGGCTTTTGACGGGCTGCGATAGGTCAGCCAGAGCGATTCGCCGTCGCGCGCCAACCGCTCCGCACAGGCCTGTCCGAGCACCGAACTAGCCCCGACGATCAGAATCCGCCGCTTCATCGGCCGCATCGAGTTTCTGCCCGATCAGCGCCACGATATCGCCGACCCGTTTGCATCCCTGGAGCGTGCCGGGCGGCAACTGGTGATGCAGCGTCTCGTCCAGCATGGCGACCAGTGCCACCTGGCCCATCGAGTCCCAACCGCTCAGACTCTCGAGTGGCGTGTCGCGCGCGATCGCCCGATCGGCCATCAGCACCTCAGCCAACCGTTCGAGGAATTGCGTCTCGGTCATATCACCCTTTCCAATCGAGCATGCAGCCGGCCCATGACAACCCGACGCCGAACCCAGCCAGCAGGATGCGCATGCCCGGCCTGATTTTCCCATCCGCCAACGCGCTCTCGATGGCGATCGGGATCGAGCACGAGACGGTATTGCCCACGTATTCGAGTGACAAGGCGAACTTGTCCGCGGGGATGCGCAGGCGGCGGCGCAGATGCTCGATCATGAACGCATTGGCCTGATGAAAGACGAAGAAGTCAACATCCTGAAATTCGATCCTGGCGCGTTCGAGAATCCGATCGATCAGGGGCGGAACGACGCGGACAGTGAAGTTGAAGACCTCAGGTCCGTTCATCTCGAGTGGCCGCGGCCCCGCGGTTCTGCGCAAGCCGCTGCCTGGAACGATCAGAAACTCGGCACCCGACCCGTCCGTGCCGAACACGAACGAATGCAGAGTGTTTGACGACGTTCTCTCGAGCAGCGTAGCACTGCCCGCGTCGCCGAAAATGGTCCGTGTTCCCTTGTCTTTGGGGTCGAGAAGCTTGGTATAAGTTTCTCCGGTCAGGAGCAGGACGGCATCAGCGTTGCCTGCGCGCAGCAGGCCATCGGCGAGAGCCAGGCCGTAAATGTATCCCGAGCAGCCCAGGTTGAAATCGAGCGCGCCGCAACGCTGAGGCAGACCGAGCCGATCCTGGAGCAGACACGCCGTGGTCGGGAGCAGGTAATCGGGCGACTGTGTGCAGTGGAGGACGAAACCAATTCGGGACCGATCCCGGCCTTCGAGCAAACGCTCGGCGGCCTGGAAGGCGAGGTCGCCCGCGGTTTCATCCGGACCCGCCACGCGCCGCTCGCGGATGCCGGTCTTCTGAAAGATTCTGTCGCTCGGCCATTCGGGGAACAAGGCAGCCAGGTCGTCGTTGGTCAGACGAGTCTCCGGCAGATGACACTTTACACACGAGAGCATGATCGGAGATCGGAGTTCGGAGATCGGAGTTCGGAGATCGGAGATCGGAGATGGGAGTTGGGGGGGCGGTGCGTCGGTGCGTCGGTGCGTCGGTGCGTCGGTAGCCGGTAGCCGGAGCGTCGGCTTACAGTCGGCTTAAGACTTGCGGAGTTCGGAGATCGGAGATGGGAGATCGGAGATGGGAGTTGGGATTAGCTGCCAAAGAAATGACCATGACAAGGCCTGTCGTTGCCCTTCTCTGTGTGCTCTGTGTCTCTGTGGTTCAATTCCGGACGATGACTGTCATCGAGGGGGGATTCACCACAGAGACGCAGAGAACACAGAGAAGACCGATTGAAATCTAGCCGAAATCGCGCACCTTCTTGCTCACAAGGAGGAACCGATGCCACTACAGTTCAACGAAACACAACTCAACCAAATCAGCTACCGCGTTATCGGCCTGGCTATGCAGGTCCACCGCGAACTCGGACCAGGCCTGCTCGAATCGGCATACGAGGAGTGCCTGGTCTACGAACTGCGAGCTGCCGGGTTCGTGATCGATCAGCAGAAGCCCTGTCCAGTGCGGTACAGAGGGGTTGTTTTGGAGTGCGGTTACCGGATCGACATCGTTGTGGCGGATGCGCTCATCGTGGAAGTGAAATCGGTACAGGAGCTCTTGCCTGTTCACCGCGCGCAAATCCTCACGTACATGAAACTTGACCAGAAGCCGCTGGGCCTGCTCATCAATTTCAACGTGCCCCTTCTCAAGGACGGCATCGAACGCTTGATCGTCGGACCCCTGGTGCAGGCGGGGCTTACTGGCTCATCGGTTGCTCCCGCTCTGCATTGAAGAGGCCTTCTCTGTGTCCTCTGTGACTCTGTGGTTCAATTCCGGACGATGACTGTCATCGAGAGGGGATTCACCACAGAGACGCAGAGAACACAGAGAAGACCGATTGAACTCCAGCCAATCCTGGGCAACCTACTCCACACTACACTCGCCGCTCGATCGCATGTTACTGCTCTGCATTGAAGAAGCCTTTCTCTGCGTGCTCTGTGTCTCTGTGGTTCAATTCCGGACGATGACAGTCATCGAGAGGGGATTCACCACAGAGACGCAGAGAACACAGAGAAGACCAATTCAAATCGAGCCGATTCTGGCCAATCTGTTCCACGCCACACTCGCCGCTCGATCGCATGTTACTGCTCTGCATTGAAGAGGCCTTCTCTGCGTGCTCTGTGTCTCTGTGGTTCAATCCGGAACGGTGACAGTCATCGAGGGGGAATTCACCACAGAGACGCAGAGAACACAGAGAAGACCGATTGAAATCGAGCCAATCTGGGCAACCTACTCCACGCCACACTCGCCGGTTCCTCGGATGTTCCCGCTCGACATTGAAGAGGCCTTTCTCTGCGTGCTCTGTGTCTCTGTGGTTCAATTCGGGACGGTGACAGTCATCGACGGGATTCACCACAGAGACGCAGAGAACACAGAGAAGACCAATTCAAATCGAGCCGATTCTGGCCAATCTGTTCCACGCCACACTCGCCGCTCGATCGCATGTTACTGCTCGGTATTGAAGAGCCCTTCTCTGTGTGCTCTGTGTCTCTGTGGTTCAATTCCGGACGATGACTGTCATCGAGGGGAATTCACCACAGAGACGCAGAGTGCACAGAGAAGTCCGGGTTAAAACTGGAACCGTTCTGGATAGCCTGTTTCACGCACCCCCTCACCCGTCGATCGGACGCTGCCACTTGGCATTGCACAGCTCTTCTCTGTGTCCTCTGTGACTCTGTGGTTCAATCCGGAACGATGACTGTCATCGACGGGATTCACCACAGAGACGCAGAGAACACAGAGAAGACCGTAATCCACAGAAGGACGCAAAGACACGCAAAGACCAGAACCTGATGTTCTCCACTCCTCTTTGCGTTTCTTTGCGAGCTTCTGTGAGTTCCTTTTACTGGCCTTTTCTGTGTTTGGCTGACACGTGCGCTTGTCGAATGCGCTCGATCACAAACTGCTGATCCTCTGCACTCAACGAACTCGAACTGGGCAGGCAGATTCCACGCCGGTTCAGGTCCGCCGCCACTTCCCCCCCGACACATTCGTACCTCCGGTACAGCGGCTGGGTGTGCATCGGTTTCCAGACCGGACGCGACTCGATGTTCGCCGCATCGAGAAAGCGGATCAGGTCCGCCGACGACATGCCGAACTTCGACTCGTCGATGAGAAAACAACTCAGCCACCGCGTGTGGAGAGAGAGCGGCGCCGAGGGCGAAGCGGCAAGCGGCAAGGGCGCGGCGCTAAGGTCACTCGATTCCGCGGATCGCTGTTGAGCGTTGAGCGTTGAGCGTTGCACGTCCCCCCCCCTTCCCCCTTGCCCCTCTGCTCCCTGCTGCACCGACGCACCGGCGCACCGACGCACCGGCGCACCGCCCACCGACGCACCGCCCACCGATGCACCGACGCACCGATCTCCGAAGTCAGCTTCCGGCTGCGGCTCGATGCCCGGCATGTCTGCAAAGGCCTCGCAATAGCGCTCGAACACGGCACGGCGCTGTTGGATGCGCAAGTCGAGGACTTCGAGTTGGCCGCGGGCAATGCCTGCCAGCACATTGCTCATCCGATAATTGTGTCCGATCTCGGAATGGACGTAATTGCGAATCGGGTCGGGATCGCAGGCCTGGGTACTCCAATGCCTGGCCTTGTCCACCCAGTCCTGGCGCGGGGACAGCAGCATCCCGCCCGCAGTCGCGGTGATCACCTTGTTGCCATTGAACGAGAACACGCTGACGTCGCCGAACATGCCGACCTGCCGTCCCTGATAGGTCGCGCCAAGTGATTCCGCCGCGTCTTCGAGGATCGGCACGCCGTAGCGCCGGCAGACTTCGACGATGGGCGCCATGTCCGTCGCATGACCGAACAGATGAACGAGCACGGCCGCCTTGGGGAGGCACCCGCAGGCCGCGCGCGCCGTCATCCAATCCACAAACAACTGCGGGTCCATGTTCCAAGTGGCTCGTTCGGCGTCGATGAACACGGGCGTGGCTCCCAGGTAACGGATCGGATTGCAGCTCGCCACGAAGGTCAGCGTCGGCGATACGACTTCATCGTCTTCCTTGACTCCGAGCAACCGGAGTCCGAGGTGGATGGCGGCCGTGCCGCTGGCGACAGCCACCGCAGGCCGGCCGATGCGCTCGGTAAACGCCTGTTCGAGCGCCGTCACGTTCGGTCCGATCGTCGAAAGCCAATTCGACGAGAACGCCTCGCGCACGTACCGCTCTTCGCTGCCGCCCATGTGGGGCACTGAGATGTGAATGCGCGGACGCGCCTGGTCCGGACCGGGCCCGAATGCCGCACCGGCAGACACCCTGGACACGTGCGGCTCATCATGACTCAGTGCCGCGGGGGCGGAGAACGGAGACGGTTCGGCGGCATGGGAGGACGCCCGGCCCTTGCATGGCGACAGCAGATCGCGAATCGCGTCGGTAATGAAGCGCAGTTCCTCATCCGTGAGCGAGGCGTAGATGGGCAGCGAGAGGCAGCCACGCCAGAGACGCTCGGCGTTGGGGAATTGCTCCGGGCGCAGTTCGTAACGATCCCGATAATAGCTCAACCGATGGATCGGTTTGTAGTGGACCGACGTGCCGATCCCGCGCTTGGCCAGCAACTCGATCAACCGGTCACGCGATATCGGGGCGTCTTGGGTCAGCACAATCGGAAACAAGTGCCATGCATGGTCTTCGGGCGCCACTTCGAGCACTGGAAGGTCCAGGCACGCCACATCTTCGAGTTCGCGGTAGTAATGCTCGGCGCAGCGCTGGCGTCCGCGCCGCAAGTCTTCCGCCCGTTCGAGTTGGGCGAGCCCGACTGCCGCGTTGATGTCCGGCATGTTGTACTTGTAGCCGGGCGCCACAACATCGTACTCCCACGACGGTTTGTCCGAGGTGAACCGGTTCCACACATCCCGATCGATCCCGTGCAGACGCATGATCTTGCTGCGCCGCCACAGGGCCTCGTCGAACGTGATAAGCATGCCCCCCTCGCCCGTGGTGATTGTCTTGTTGGCGTAAAAGCTGAAGCAGACAATGTCTCCCGACCCGCCCACCAGCCGTCCGCCGCGCCGGGCGGGGAATGCATGGGCGGCATCCTCGACCACACGCACACCGCGTCGCCGGCAAATGTCGAGAATGCCCGTGCCGTCCGGACGCAGCATTTCGGCGGCCTGCCCGCAGAAGTGGACAACCATTAGCACCTTGGCGTCGGGATGTCGATCCAGGCCATCGGCGACGGTCTCGGGCGTCAGCAGGCCGGTCCCGTAGTCAACATCGAGGAAGACCGGGTCGGCCCCCAGGTAGCGCACCACCTCGGCGGTCGCCGTGAATGTCCAGGTCGGCACCAGGACCTTCTCGCCTTCCTTCACACCCAGCGCTTCGAGCGCCAGGTGCAGGGCTGCGGTGCACGAGTTGACGGCGCAGGCGTAAGGCGCACCGATGGCCGCCGCGAATCGGCGCTCGAATTCATGGGCCCGACCCGCCGTCGTCAACCATCCGCTCTTGAGCACCTGCTCGACATAGGCCTGCTCGTGCCCATCACACACCACTCTGGCAAAAGGAATTTTCACATTATTGCATTCGCTGAGTACTGCCCATTGACGCAGCTCTCTCGGCCTCGGAGCCGGTCAGATCAATCCGGTCGTTCCCGCTGATCGTCGGATTCCATTCTGACCGCATCGAGTTTTCCGATCAGCTCGTCCTCTCCCATCTCACGCAACAGATCGCAGACACGCCCGTATTCGCTGGGACTATTCAGCGCTTGTGCGTCCAGTGTCTGCAGTGCCTGCTCGCGTGTAATATAGCCCTCCCGTATCTTTGCGCTCAGGTAGTCGTTTAGTGCGGTGAAGCCGACGCTGTTTCGGTACAGGTAATTCTGAACGGATTTGATCTGGCAATCGAACTGCCAGGAGTTTTCCGGATCCGGTGACGACCAGCCGACCTCTTTCGCCACCGTCTGCTGGATCCGCTCCGGGTTGTACTCGATGTAATCGTAGAACGCGATCTGCGTAATGCCGGGGTGCAGCAGCCGGAGAATGCGCCCCCACTCTCTGACTCTCGAATAAGTGTGCAGGCACGGCTTCGGCGTTTAGCCGAACGAGTTTCGTGCCGAAGCTGGGAGGGGCTGACGAAGTCTTGTGAAGAGGTCGAGCCCACCTAAAACGCACGTCAGACAGAGTGAGCGCGCACGCATAGGTCGCTGAGAGTATGTATTGGGGGAATGCCCGAAGGGTCCGATCTGTGTCGGAGTAAATCGAAGGGATATGAGAGATCAGGCTGGCCAAGCCTGGAACTGGGAAGTGGGTCTAACCTCCTTCGAGCAGAGGTCGGCTGAGTAGATCAATCGCCAGTTGGCGATTGTTTGCGGCCGCGTTGCGAAAACGAGGCAGATAGGAGGCGCGCTTGTGATGCCGGGCCGCATCCAACCCACACAGGCCGATCACCAGGTTGCGCAGCGTGGCGAGGTTTCGCGGCCCATGGCCGGTTCGGACGGTGGACAGGTCCTCACCGAAGGTAACGTCACGCACGTAGTGAAGGCGTTCGATGCCCCAGTGCCCGCGGCGGAATTGTTGGATCTGAGCCGCATCCATGCGGTCGGCAGGACGACTGGAAATCAGGATTTCGGTTTCCTCGCTTACCCGCACCTCCTTGAGATGGTGGGTGGTGCGGCAGAGCACCGCGGCTTGCACGGCGTGCGGGAAACCGGATTGCTCGGGCGTGATCGCGAAGGGATAGACTTCGCGGGTTTCATGCCGTCCGTGTCCCTGATCGAGCGTGATGTCCGGAGGGAAAAAAAACGCCGCGGGGAGCCAGGGAGAGTCTGGCCAGTCGGTCAAAGAGCTTGGGTTGATTGTCTTTGACGACCAAGAGGTAATCGGCCTGCTTGGTTTGGACCAAATGGTCGGCGGTGGCTCGTTGGGTATTGAGGGCGTCGGCGCTGACCAGAGTGCCACGCAGGTCCAGGTCCTGGAGGAGGACTTTAAGGCTGGGGATTTCGTTGGTTTTGGCCGGGATCTGGATTTGGCGACAGACGGTTTGCGTTTGGGTGTCCAAGGCACTGAAAAGTTGGAGCGGGTGGCCGTTGATTTTGGCCGCGGTGCGCGCGCACTTACCATCGACGGCCAGGGCGGCGAGGTCCAGGTCCCGGAGGTGGGAACGGATCCAGCCGGTGACCAGGGCATCGAGTTGCACGGGGTCCAAGCGCTGGAGCACACGGCGGATGGTGGTTTCGCTGGGGGCGAGGTAGCGGCCGGTTTTGAGGCAGCGGGTGGCGCGCAGGCTGCGGAGCTGGTTCTGATTGAGGGCTTGGGCGAAGGTGCCCAGGTCGATGAGCGAGTTGTTGCCGGCAATGAGGCCGGCGGTGGCGATGGCGACAATGGAGGCGACGCGGCGGTGGCGCCAGCCTTTGTAGCGGCGCGGATCTTTGAGCGGGCGCAGCGCCTGGAGAAGACTCTGGGTTTGGTTCAAACTCAGCGGGTAGTCGTGGGGCTGGGGAGTGCGTCGATAGCGGGCCCAGGCCGGGGGCATGACGGGAGCCGAGAGGATGTGGCGCGCTTGGGGATGGAGCCGATAGACCAAGATGGCCTTGGGATGGGCGTGGAGTTGATAGAAGTCGAGATGGGAACGACCGAAACCGCGGGTGATGCCGATGGGTTGCCAATTGGCGGCTCGGTAGCAAGTGCCTTCGAATCCCTCCGGATCGATATAGGTTTCGGCCAGGACCAGGGGATGGTCGTAACGCGCCAGCCAATCATCGCTCAGACGCTTGAGGTTGAGACTCAAGATGCGTGAACCTAAGTTAGGGGACTCTCCTTTGCTGCGGAGCAGGACAAAGCGTGCGTTGCAGACTAACAAATGACGTGCGGCGTGGCGTTGTGCGGCGGTCCAGCCGATCCAGGCATCCCGAGGTCGGAGATGGAAGGCGGCGCTGGACCAACCCAGCAAGGCAATCCACTTGCCTCTCTGCTTGGCGATGTAGCGGAGCGATTCGCCGACCATGCGGTCTTCTTTGAGGTAGTGATGTTTACGGACCAAGCGATTCCACTGGCGTTCCTCCTCCGGGGAAGCCAGATCGACAGTGACTTCATCACGTGTGAGTTCGTCGAGAATCTCGGTGACCAGATGAGATGGGGACGCTCTCCGGTCCGGTTCACGCGCAGCAATCATGCCCTCAGCATGGCAAGGGCTGAAGGCTTTGTTCAGTCGATCATTCCAACCCGCTCATCCCGAACGCCTTAAAAGAGCTTTCGCCGAAGCCGTGGTGTGCAGGTAGTCTATAACCTGCGTTGCGGGCCCGCCGTAGACCAGGTATCTCGGATTGACAATCACGTTCTTGGCCAATCCGCCGATTGTTGACCCGCCGTCCTGAGCCAGAAACTCTCCTTTGAACGGAGTATCTTCAATCGGACTCCAGCCCATAATGATCAGGCTGACACCGCGCTCTCGCGCGGCTTTGCATGCGCTCCCGACAATCCCGATCCGGCACCCCGTGCACATCATGGGGACCATCGCCACGGAAGGCCGCGCCAGGTAGGCCCTCAGGTTCCCTGCAAATCGCCGTCGCTGCTCGATCCCCTTCACGACGATCAACTCCGCGCCGACCTTGTCGACGATCCGCCGAAGATTCTCCTGCGCCATTGGATGCGTGAAGCCGTTGTCGTAATTCACCGCAAGGGCCTTTAGCTTGAGTACTTGCGTGACGTAGTACAACACGTACGTGCTGTCCTTGCCTCCGCTGATCGGCACAACACAGTCGTATGAACCGTGCCCGCGCGGGACTGATGCGATGCGCTCGCGGAGGGCCTGTTCACCTGAATACGTTTGCTTTCGATGCGCCCGGCAGTAATTGCATACGCCGTCGGCGTCGAACGTAATACCTGGGTAGTTGCCGGGCAGAACGCACCGGGTACAGAGCGTCGCTTTCGGATTTGGGGTAGGCATGAGTCTTTGCTCCGTTACGGGGACCATTTATGGATTATACGATCATGTGCGCAGCACGACTGCGACCGAACGCCTCTTCAATGTTGTCCGTTACCACTGTGCCTGCCGCCCGAAGGGCTGTCGGGCTCAGAAATCTGCATCGTCTGCGATCCAATGCCAAAAACCGCCAGTGCGGTCTGGACTATCACGACCATGTCCCCTAGAAAAGACCTGGTCGCGATATACTCCTCGTATAGGTCGAGCTTTATCGGCAGAATCTTGTTGCGATAGGTCTGTTCGGGATCCGCCGATTTAGCCAGCAGATCCTCTTCATTCCGGAACCGTATGCTCGCTGGATCGGTGATACCCGGACGCACGGTGAGAACCCTCGCCCATCGATCCGAGTAAGCCTCTACCCACTTTCTTACCTCAGGACGCGGACCGACCAGTGACATGTCGCCGCGCACCACGTTCCAGAGCTGGGGCAGCTCATCAAGCTTCCAACTCCGCAGGAACCATCCGATGCCCGTCACCCGTGCCGCACTGCCCGGATCGAAGCTCCCGTGCTCGGCGCCAGGCCGTACCGTCATCGTACGAAACTTCAACAGGACGAAATCGCGGCCCCTCAAGCCCACTCGATGTTGGCGAAACAGACATGGCCTTCCACTGCTGAACACTACGGCTATGCTCACCAACAGCAGCACTGGAGACAAGAGAACCAGTGCGAAGCACGAGAAGAGGATATCTAAGGTGCGCGTCATTCAGTATCCCAGTCATAGCCGATTCTGCTTGTCACCCTGGCCTCGTCACCTGATTGGCTGTCCATCCCCTTCCGGTCTATCGTTGTCTCAGCGGGCTCTTCTACCTCAGCTCTCGCAACCACTTCTTAGTGATGTCGGGCCGAAGGAAATGCTCGCGCACAAATGCCCTACCATTGGCCCCAAGCTGAGCGACAAGCTTCGGAGTGTCGCAAAGCGAAATCGCTGCCTTAGCGAGCGCCCTTGCGTTCCCAGGCTCGAAATGCAGTCCTCCTCGTCCCCTGTCAATGAATAACCGCCGCGCCTCACCATCCACTCCCAGGAGCACCGGCTTCCCCATGGCGAGGCTCTCGAATATCTTTGAAGGAATCGCTCCTTCGAATAAATCCAGCTTTCTCAAAGGGATCACAGTCGCATCCATGGCCGACAGAATTCGCGACACCGCGCTCCTCGGTACGCGCGCGATGAACCTCACATTGTCAATGCCCTCATCCCTTGCGCGAGCCATCAAACGCTCCTTCTCAGGCCCATCTCCGAGAACCAAGAATCGTATTCTTCGGCCAGGCTCGATGAGCTTGGCTGCATCTAGCACCACATCCAACCCCTGAGCAAGGCCAATGATTCCTGCGTACAAAATCAAAAACTCTTCATCGCGGAAACCATGTCTGATCCGCCATTCCTGATCCCGATCGGTATCAAGGAGTTCCTCATCGACGCCATTCGGCAGCCAATACACCCGCTGGCCGGGTGCCCTGAGCATAACCTGGGCGACAATCCCCTGCGTCTGACAAGTCACCATATGGGACCTGCGGTACAGAAAACGTTCTAATCTTCCTGCCAAGCTTAGAAGCGACCGGCTCGTAACCACACCGAGCATCTGTACGGAATCCGGCCACAAATCCGAAACATTCAGTATTAGTTTCGCCTGCTTCGTTCGACTGATGAGATAACCGCTCATTCCGAGAAACAGTGGGGGCGATTCACAAAACACGACATCGTAGCGCCATTGGAGCCGCAGCGAGGCAAGAATTGAAGTTGCAGTGAAAGAGAAATAGTTGAGCAAACGAGAAACCACTGAGCGCTTGGCGGACACGTATATCCAGCTCCGAATGACGTCACACCCGCCAATCCTCTCACGATAGAACCACCTTCGCCGGTATTCAGGCACGATCCTCATCTCCGGGTAATGGGGCATCGCCGTCAGCACGTCGACCGTGTGACCCGAGGCAGAAAGGTGCCGAGCCATGGCGGAGAGCCTGTTCTGTGGGGCACCGGTTTCGGGAGGGTAATACTGTGTGAGAATCAGGAATCGCATTGCGGAACCATCGGCGCCTAGCTTGCCGGAACACTCGAAGTCCGTTCTGATCGCTCCTGTGCGGGCCTTGGCCGAACAACTTCGTCGAGCACCTGGCCGAGCCTACGTGTCAAAGATCGATAATCATGGTTTTCCCTGACGTATGCGAGGCCAGCGCGTGCCATGTTCTGCCGCTCGATCAGAGACAATTCCTTCAATTGGACGATCGCATCAGCCAATGCCGCCGAATCATCCGGTTCAACGCTCAATCCGGCGCCGGATTGAGCGACTGGGTTATTTGACGCATTGCAGGAAAAGATCACGGGACGCTGGGACGCCATGAAGTCAAATAGCTTATTCGAGCTGATGCCGTAGCGAAAGACGGAAGCCTTCTCCAGACAGAATACAAATGCGTCCGCTTCTGCTGCGACTGACGCGATCTGTCGTTTAGGGACAGGCCGTTCGAACTGCGCGTGCTGCAACTGCAGTTGCTGCGCCAGTTGGATCAATGCGGGCTTTCGGGGTCCGTCGCCAAGCAGGCGCAGGCTGATGTTGGCACCCCGGGGATCGCGCTCAACGATGCTCATGGCTCGGAGCAAATGTTCAAGCGCGTTCGCACGCCCATGTGCGCCAAAGTACATGACCGTAAAGGTCTCACGCTCGGTCGGCAGATCGGATTCGGGGAAAGCCTGCAAGTCGACGCCGTTCGGAATCCACACAATGCGATCGCGCGGAATGCCGAGGGGACAGATGTACTCATGGGCTTGGGGGAGAAGGACGATAATGCATCTCGCTTCTCGATAAAGCCATCGCTCGCCCCGCTGCAGCAATCGAGTCAAGACAGCCCCTTCGCGCAGCGCTCCAAGATCAATGAGGGTCTGCGGCCAAAGATCCCGGACTTCGAACACAAATGGCACCCCAAAGCGGCGGGCGAGCCGCTGGCCCGCCCAGGCGGCAAACGGATGAACACTCGATCCGATCACCACAGCCGGACATGGCAGCCCGCGCGTGGTCGAGGGGAGCAAACTGCGGCCCGTATAGGCCAGCATGTTGATAACCCGTCTCAATCCGTTGCCCCGATAGTGAGGAGCACGCACCCATAGAAACCCGCTGGGCCCCTGTTCTACGGGTGTCAGTCGGGCCATGACTCCCGCCGGAAGCCGCTGCCGCCCAGTGCTAGACTCCAGACTGCTCGCAAGCACAAAAGCCCGCCACCCAAAGGCCGGCAGATGTCTGGCCATCGAATAATGGCGCGTTCCGCCCGCCCCTCCAGGTTCCTGACCATAGTGGTTGAGAATCCAGACCGTGTTCACAACGATATCTCGAACGAACACTCTGCGTGCGGTGCTCGTTTCAGACTATAGGCAGGACACCCTATCCTCGCTTACGGGAGGTTGCCGAATGCGGTCAGGGCTGCCGCTATCGTCAGTGATGCCCCACCGTCCCCATACGGATTCCCCTCAGTTCCACGCCTCCCCGCGGCGGAAAGGACCGCAGCAGCAATTGCCTCTGACGAGACGGGGGGGCAAAGCCGATTCCATTCGAGGGTCAAGGTCTCGACCCATTCGGTTTCTCCGCGCAATGTGACGCAGGGAACCCGATGGAAGAAGGCCTCCTTCTGCACTCCGCCCGAGTCCGTGGCTATGACACAGGCTCCCTGTTCGAGCCGGACCATATCGAGGAATCCGACCGGATCGATGAACCGGAGGCCGGACAGATCGAGGCTCAATTGCGTGATGACTTTGCGCGTGCGGGGGTGCACGGGGAACACCACCGGCAACTCGCGAGCGGCCAGGGTCAGGCCATTGAGGATAGCGTCCAGGCGCCCTGCGTCATCCGTATTCTCGGCCCGGTGAACCGTCGCAAGAACATACTTCTTGTCCTCCAACCCGAGAGTCTCAAGGATACGCGACCGCTTGCGAGCGTGTTCCCCGAAAGCGAGGGCGGCATCATACATCACATCTCCGGTCCACACAATGCGCTCCGCAGGCTGTCCTTCCCTTTCCAGGTTCTGGCGGGCTGTCTCGGTCGGCACGAACAACAGTGTGGACAGTGCATCCGCCGCAATGCGGTTAATCTCCTCGGGCATCCGGCGGTTGAAGGAGCGCAGGCCGGCTTCGACATGCGCGACGGGTATGTGCAGCTTGGCCGCCGCCAAGGCCCCGGCCAAGGTCGAATTCGTATCGCCATAGACCAGCAGCCAGTTGGGTCTTTGATCGATCAACGCCTCTTCGATCCCCACCAGCATCGCGGCTGTCTGCTTCGCGTGCGACGCCGAACCAACATCCAGATTGAGGTCGGGCGACCGCAGCCCCAGTTCCTCGAAGAATACGTCGGACATGGATCGGTCGTAATGCTGGCCGGTGTGAAGCAGATACTCTACTAAGCCAGCCTTCGCCAAGGCTGCACTCACAGGCGCGGCCTTGATGAACTGGGGCCGTGCGCCGACAACGGTCATGATCTTCATGTCAGTGCGGCGGTGCGTCAGAGTTCGGAGATGGGAGTTGCGGGGGCGGTGCGTCGGTAGACGGTAGCCCGCACATTTCACGCCCGGTCAATGCGCAGAGCGGTCAGACTTGCCAAATGTCTGCTACGCGGGTTGGAGAATCTGCCATTCACGCCCCCGCTTTCGCTGCCTTGAAGTCATCGTACTTGCGCTCCCCCTTCGCAAGGCCAGGTGGCAACGGCTCACCTTCGTTCAGATCCAGACAACAGAGAATACCCGGTTTAGCTTCGCGGTAGCGGTACCCCGACTCAGGGCAGAGCAGAACGCCGTCTTCTCCAGGCTTGATCACATGTCCATGCCGGCTCATCCAGCCTTTTTGCCGGGCCGGGTTGCCCATCATCAAGGCATAATCGGGCACATCCTTGGTGACGACCGAGCCCGCGGCGATGAAACAGTATCGGCCCAATGTGACACCGCAGACGATGGTTGCGTTGGCGCCGACCGTCGCGCCGCGTTTGATGATGGTCTTTTCGTAGAGGCTGTGGCGATTCACCTGGGATCGAGGGTTCGTCACGTTCGTCAGAACGCACGAGGGGCCGAGGAACACGTCGTCTTCGATCTCGGCGCCGGTGTAGATGGATACATTGTTCTGAACCTTGACGTTGTTGCCGAGCCGGACGCCGCCGTCGACGTTTACGTTCTGGCCCAGAATACAGCGTTCGCCGATCTGGGCACCTTTCATCACATGGCTGAAGTGCCAGATTTTCGTCCCTCTTCCGATGACCGCACCTTCGTCAACATAAGCGGACGGATGGACGAAAATCTCGGAGATGGGAGATGGGAGATGGGAGATCGGTGCGTCGGTCCGTCGCTGCGTCGGTCCGTCGGTGGGCAAAGTGCCAGGAGGTAAGGGCATGGAGCCGGACGACGATTCACTCGCCGTGGTCGGCCCCTGTTCTTTGCCCATTGCACTTTGCCCGTCTGCCGCTCTGTCCTCTGTCCTCTGTCCTCTGTCCTCTGTCCTCCGCCGCACCGACGCACTGGCTACTGGGCCCACGGCTTCGCCGTCCGCTTCGAGGCTGCGTTGGGCCATTTGCAGGACACGCAGGACACGAAGGCCTTCGCGTCCGTCGGTGCGGGGCGTTGTCCGATCCCGACAACAATCGAGAAAGTGCTGACACTCATTCCGCAGCGGCTCCGATTCGGGAAGCACCACCGGTTCCCCCTTGTTCTTGGTGGGGGTGGGCACCTGTCCGTTGGCCCAGGTCAGGTAGTCGCGATGAACAACGAGCTTCTCCGGCCAGGGGCGGGTGTCGTCGAACACGGCCATGCCGCGTGAGCCGACGACAGTCAGCTTCTGCTCCTTGAACGGATTGAGCCAGGTCACGTACACATGGGCCCGCACACGATCCGCAAAGCGCAGCGATGTGAGCGTCGTGTCCGCCACGCCATCACTGAGGTAGTCTTCACCGACGCACCGGACCTGGTCCGGCATCTGGTTCCCAGCCAGAGAGAGGATGACCGAAATGTCGTGCGGCGCAAAACTCCAGAGCGCATTTTCTTCGCGTCGAATCTTGCCAAGGTTAAGTCGATTGGATGTGATGTAGTGAAGCTTGCCAAGCTCGCCGGTTTGAAGCAGTTCCTGGATCTTCAGCACACAGGGATGATACTGAAGCAAATGGCCAACCATCAGGATCCGCTTCTGCGATTCCGCCAGCCTGACCAGTTCCTCGGCCTCGCCTTCGTCCAAACAGAGCGGCTTCTCGACGAACACGTCTTTGCCGGCTTCGAGCGCGCTCTTGACCAATGCGTAGTGTGCGGCGGCTGGAGCAGCGATCGCGACTTGTGTGATCGAAGGGTCCTTCCAGACGTCCGCCACCGACTGCGTTTTGCGCACAGCCTCGTAGCCAGCGGCATAGTTGGCGAGTGTCGAGGCACTCGCATCGCAGAGAGTGTGCAGCGCGCCCAGGCCATTGAAGTTTCGGGCGAGGTTCTTCCCCCAATAGCCTGCGCCAATCAGGGCCAAGCATCGAGATGTTTCAGTCATGGACATATAGAATCGGAGTTCAGAGTTCAAAAATAGAAAGTTCGGGGGGCAGGGAGGAGAGATCGGAAAGAACTCTCACCTTTCGGGCACACAGGGGCCTCAACATGCGCTCTGCACAATACCCCCACATATTAGCGAGAATTGCAGCCTGCCACACGATGCATCGAGAGCTTGGCATACAAATCAAGCAGTCGCGTCTTCTCCTTGTCCCAATCATATTCGTCGCGCACCAGCCTAAGATTCCGATTTCCCATCGCCCGCGACATCTCTTTGTCCTTCAGCAATTTGTCGATGCACTGGGCGATATCCTGTGGGTCTGCCGGATTGCAGTATAGCGCTGATCCTCCGAAAAACTCTCGCCAGTACGGAAAATCACTCATCACCATCGGCAAGCCGCACGCCATATACTCGAACGGCTTGGTAGCCAACGTCGTGATATGATTCGGATATGGCAAGAACGTTACTACCCCAATGTCCGCCATTCGAATATATGAGAACACTTGGCTCGCTTCGACACAACCGAAGTACCGCACCTTCCTCCAGCCCGCCAGCCTCTCACATCGAGCCCGAAAGCTGTCTGACTCGAAAGGGCCGAGAATCCACAATTCGACACCTTCAAGACGCTCCATCGCCCTGGTAAGTTCTGCAATACCACGGATTGCGCTAACGCCGCCCACATAAATCACAGCGGGCTTGGTCTTCTCGATCTTGGCGTCCTTCACCGAGGTCACATTCGGCAAGATAGGGAAGTTCCGAATCGTTACCGGCCCAAGCGCTGGGTACAACGCAGCAATGTCAGGCCGCGCTGCCACGACCGCGCTGAAATACCGAAACAATGCCCTTTCAATGTGCCGAATCGCCCATGACAGCGCCTTCCTTACGACAGCAAGTCTCAGGTAGGGCTTCGATAACATGGAAGCAGCGTAGTTTTCATGTACATCCATGATGACCACTTTGCCTTTCGCGCGCAAGAACAAGCCCGCCCACACCAATTCCAAATCGTGCAAATGGTAGATATCTGCGTTACTCCTTCTTGCCGCCTTGTACGCTTTCAGAATTGACGTTATCAGGCATCGTTTCAGCCTCTGCGTGTGGCCCTGGAAACCCACGATGTTCACGTTGTTCCGTACCTGGGACACCGCTCGGGCGCAGAGTAAAGTCACGTCATAACCAGCATCAGCGAGGCTTGTGCACATTTTAAAAAAAATGCGATTGTCGAATGCAGGATGCACAGTGGTAACGTGACACACTCGCGATCGTAGAATAGGAGTTCTTCGGATCATCACGATAACTCAGTGTTGCAGAGGGTTGTGCACACAACAAACACCCTTCACCGTCAGTGCAAAACCCTGATCACCAGAGAGCTACGAGCAGAGCATATATTGCGTCAACCAGTACAAGGCTTCGACAGCAAGCACATCCCTCACTCTATAACGCTCTCTGTTCGTCAAATAACCGTTCCTGTCGATGTACATGAACAGGTGGTCATCGTGGCAATACATCAGGAGATTCTTCAGGATCATGTTGTGCTGCTCCTGGTCGATGCGGTCACCAAGTGCCGCCAATGCCGTGACCAACGAAATCAGGTAAAAGCTCGCGCTTCGCCTCTCTGGCTCCATGAACCTCCCGGAAGAGTCCATGCAACGCAGAAGGAATGCGAGAGCCTTCTCATTGACCTGCCGAATGCCATCTTTGAGGTGGGATGCGACGCACTCCGAGGCGAGGCAGTTGTTCAAATAGAACATTACACTGGCATGGTAGAGAAGGATATACACGCCGTCATGCTCTTCCGTGTAGGGGAAATGGCCGTCCTCGGCTATGTTATCCAGACAAAGAGTAATCGACGTCTGTAACGCGTCCTCGATCAGGTGAGCGCGACGATGCTTGAGGAGCAACGTCGAGAGATATGCAAACTTGGAGGATGCATTCAAACACCAGAAATCCTGCCCAGCAGTATGCACAAGTCCTGTCTTCTTCGAATACAGATCGCTAAGCATGGCATCGTAGATCGAGACCGTCTCCTGCCAAAATCGGTCGCTTCCAGTCGCCTCATAAGCCTTGATCAACGCTAGGCCCGCCCACACGGATGCGATTCCTTCATCCTGTGGGTAGCAGGCGTAATTGTTCAAGGAATATAGGAGATTCGGTCGTTTGCACAAGATCAGAGCGTCGGTCAGCTCCTCTATAAGACGAATGCTTCTAAGAGGAAACTGGCTGAGCCCAAGCCCGGAGGTCAGAAGACAGATCAACCTCGCCTGTGCTGTGATGAAGGGCAGGCCGGAGTTGGTAATTGTCGTTACGTAAAAAGCACCGGCAGCGGAAAAGCGAAGGTTCGCGAGGACCTTCTTCACAAGAAACAGGTAGAAGGAATCCAAGTGGAGCGGCGAGTCGGCCTTGATCCGCGCTTCCAAAGTGTTGTGGATTTTCACCTGCAATCTGCGTAGTACGCGACGCGAATAGTCGCCGATAGGCATGACAATAACTGTAGCAATAACCGTGAACAAGAAAAGGCCAAAACCGCCCTGAAGCAGATTCAACGCTCTACCGGCTTTGTTTACCGGCAGGTCCGCTTCCGAGGACGCGGTTCAAACTCAGCGGATCGGCGGCGAGGCCATGGCCTCCCAGACTGCGCAGGACTTGGATAAATGCCTCATGGTCGCTGTAAGGAGTCTTCCAATCTCGCCCTCACATCCCAACGATCCTTATGTCAATGGTGAACTGTGGTCACGAGCCACCCGACACCGTCACGCGGAACACAGTCGCTCTCCATTCGTCGCTATACCGAACATGTGGGTCTGGCCACGGCGACCCGCTCCTCCATCCAGGCCAGAATCCGCCTTGCTCTGAGTTGTATGTCGAACTGCTCCGCCCGCTGTCTAGCTCCATCAGCCAAGGCTTTGCGTCGTCCGGACTCCTCTCGCAGTTCTAGGATCGCCTCACGGATCGCTTGCACGGACAGCGGTGGCACGCGCACGGCGCACTGAGGCGTCACAATGTCGTCATTGAACTCCCCTTCGGAAACCACGACCGGCAGACCGCATGCCATCGCCTCGAGCGTGGCATTCGATGATCCCTCGACGTCGCTGGGTAGAACAAAACAGTCCGCGGCCGATAGAATCTCCGCCACCTGCTTGTGCTCCAGACGTCCGCAAAACGCCACGTTAGGAATCCTCGGAGTCAACGGGCCAGACCCCACAAAAACCCCTGTGATCCCCGGCAAACCGTCAATGGCCTGTGCTACCCGTTGGACTCCTTTGGACGCAATGAAGTTGCCGACATAGGCAACCAGGAACGACTCTTGGGCCAATGCGAACTTGCGCCTCATGGCGAGGCGATCATGCGCATGAAACGCGCGCAGATCCACACCGTTCGGGAACGTCTTGACCTTCTCTCGAGGAAGTCCGAGTTCTGCAATGAGTCGCCGGGCAAGAACACGATTCACGCCAATAGCACCGGTGAGATGGGCAAAATCCCGCTTCGCCCTCTCGATCCCCATTGGACGCACCGTCCCGAAGCCGCCCTCGCCGACGGCCACAAAGGATGGAAGCCGCAACCGCTCTGCCGCCCAGACTGCCGTCGCTCCCGCGGAGTACAAAAAGTGGCCATAGAGAGCATCAGGACTCTCGCGCATACGGTTCAGGACACGCCAGACCGCCCGCCGGAAGTTGCCATGTGTGAGCCGATATGTGTTGGTCGGACCAATCCGCCGACTCGACAACGAAAGCGTTATAGGGCGGTAGACCCTGACCCCTTCGATCACCCCTCCTCCATCGCCTTTATCCCGCCCCCTCTCCCGCAACCATTCGTGCACTTTCCAGGGGTGAATCACCGAGCAGCGCACTCCTTGCTGGGCCACAGCTTCCACTAGCGCCCGAACGAAGGTGCCACGATTGGGATGAACCCTGGAGGGGAAATTGCCGCTCAAAAATACAATGTGCTTCAAAGTTGGCATATCGAACAGTTCATAGCAAAAGGGAAAGTAACAGTCCGAAGCACTCCCCATTCGGCCTCGTCTGCGCTATCTGTGGCGCAGACTTCCCACGGCAATAGAGCAGGGCACGCGTTCTGCAACGTTTGCGATGCTGAAGCCGATGCAACGAATCCATTCCCAATGCTCACCGCCAACCGGATAACTGTTGGCTATGGCGCACACGCCTCTGATTTCGGTCGGAACCCTTTGCCACACGCACTGAACCCGCCTGGCTGCACCAGTGAAACGCGATGCCGGGCGGCAAACCCTCCTAAACAACCTTCTCTAAATCAATCCAGTCGCCCCAAGTCCTATCCACTATTTGCGGCTCGAAGAGCGCCATCCCGCCGCCGTCAAAGAAAGTCATTTCTCCAAAGTACACAGCACCTTCGATATCATAAAAATCAACCCTTACATGAGGCAGATCGCTTGCTAAACGCTCAGCGAGTCTAATCATCGTTCTGAAACCTAAAGGTTGAGCTAGTGTCCTCCCACTGCGTTCGCCGCCCTGCTTCAAATCTACTGGTCTGAATTCCATATCGAAGTAATCGAACTTTGCGTTGCCAGAGCTTCTCTCCGTTGCAACCAAAAGGATTCTCGGCCGGCCGTTGAAGCAATAGAATTTGTAATCATTGGGCTGGGCCTTATCGCCGTCGCACAATAACGCCTCTGCCAGAATGCGAGGTTTTACATTCTTATACGGCCATTCTCTCGTCAAGTAATAGTGTTGTCGTTTAAGATGCTTAGCAAGCTTCCTTTTCGCAGCCTCTTTGTCCCACTTCTCTTTGTCCCTAACAACCACTACTCCGCCTTGGTCGTGCGTTGTCTTGAGTACAAAGCTATCAGGGAGACTATCAAAATCAATTTCATCAAACGAGTTCCACACACCATAGGTGTCTATGATAAACTCTTTTCCTATGATCCCTGCTGCCCACCTCTTGGCTTCATACTTATCCACCATTCGAGGCATCTCCGGTTTTCTGTAATTGATCTTCAGCCATTGCAATTTTTCATTGAAGGTCTTGGGATTGGCCAAATCCAGTTTGTAGCCCACTTTCAGCGGGAAAAGCATCTTCAAATAGGCTCTATCACTGAAAAGCGGAGACAAAACATACAACGTCTTAATCAGAGCCGTCTTGGGGTTGTTGGCTACTGTTTTGAACTTGCGTTGAATGCTCTTGAGCATGTTATCATTCAGATGGGACTTTTCCTCTGTCAATGCAGTTTCGTAAAACTCAGGCAAAAGGCGGTAATTCTGGCAAAAGCGCCGGTACTTGTTTCAGGAAGGCGCCCTTTCCCAGTCCCTGACTAGGCCAACTCTAGGTCTTCTGCTTTCACGTGGCTATGTCACAAGGACCTGCTCAGCGACCTCTAGCGCTGAGCTTCGTTCCTCCACCTGTGCGGGTCTCTGCACAACTCACGGCTGAAACAAGCAAAAGCGATTGTAGGCCTGCAATAACCACGGATGCCTGCGGGCGCACATAACAAGGCGCCGCCGCGAGGCTTGCCGTGTCCATCCTGTAATCGTATCACTCACAAGAGCCTCAATTCTTTTCGCTTCTTCGACGTTTTCAGTGGAATCAGTAGCATGGGATGCGGAGCTTACCTGCCACGAAATAGAGCATGGTGAGCAGATTCTTGGTCGAGCGATAGCCGCGTGCTTTCCGTTTCGTCGCAGAGAAC
>Ga0208197_1000890_pt1 | contig 33852 bp, 20 predicted proteins | sample AD_JPNNA4_MetaG_FD_184444 | JGI IMG/M metagenome (GOLD analysis project Ga0208197, IMG submission 184444) | Active sludge microbial communities of municipal wastewater-treating anaerobic digesters from Japan - AD_JPNNA4_MetaG (SPAdes) (version 2) | ecosystem: Engineered > Bioreactor > Anaerobic...
GAGTGTTTTACAAAGATAGGATAACTGATGAGTATGTTAAACAGAAAACTGAAAATACAGCCTGCATTTTGACCTATAGAACATGTGCGATTTGTTAAAATAGCTCCTCAAAGTTTTGAATTGGTTTCAATCCCAGTATCCATAGGGCTTTGAGACATATTGCAGCCTGCATTTTGACCTATACGCCGCATTTTGACCCATAGGTAAGTTTTGTGCTATTTCGTGTTTGTAAGATCTTATCCGAATGGTATTTTATTTGAGGTTTTAGGTCACTTTCTTTAGTTTTTGATCTTTATATTTAGTTTTTCACCAATAGAAAGTTTAATATTCTTCAAGTTGTTCCAATTTATTATATCTTCTACTGTACAATTGTACTTTTTTGAAAGTCGATATAAGTTATCACCTTTTTGTACAATGTGAGTAGAGATGGTCATGTCTTCGTCTTTGATTTTTTCGTTAATAGATTCATTAACAGTTTTTTTGTTGTGTTGCTCTTTAATTGTGACTTTTGCGGGTTCGATTATTCTTTTGGCTCCTACATATCTTTTCCCATAGTAGTATTTGTCCGGATATTGGTCGATTTTAACACCACCATTTACAGCTGCATGTATAAATTTGAATGATTTATTTTCTTTATCTATTTCGCATACAATTCCTACATGTCCAACTCTTGATGAACGTGAATTTCTTCCTTTGAAAAACACCAGATCGCCTCTTTCTATCTCATCAAAATCTAGTTTTGTGCCTTGTAGATATTGGCTTGTTGATGAAGCGTTTAGATTGTATCCAAAGTTTGAAAATATATAACCTGTATATCCTGAGCAATCAAAATTTTTTGGCCCTTTTCCTCCACAACGATAGGGCATGCCAATATGTTTCATTGCAAAATGAAGAATGGAGTCCGATTTTTCTTTATTATGATTTAGTCTTATGGTTGAATCTTTTCTTGCAATAGTTGAATCGTTTGATTGTGAGTATGTTTGAAACCCAGTTCCTGCTAAAACTAAAGATAAGATGCAATTTCTAATATAATATTTGAATGCCATTTTTTTCTTCCTTTTTCTTTATATATGTTTTACCATATTTTGCAAAATTACAAATTAATGACGTAATAACCAAGTAGATATTTATGTAACGTAAATTTGTTTTAAAATTAAGTGTTATTTTTTTGTATATAATAAATATTAAAATTATTTTTGCAACAAAATGACGCTTGTTTATGTTTTTCATCAAAATGTTGATTATAGTTTGATTGTTTGTAAGATGAAAAGATTAATTAAGATAGTGTGAAATAAATTGTATATTAAATAATTTCGGTTTTTTGTATTGCAAATCTATTCTGTTATCCTTTTTTTGTGAGTAGAACTTTTGTCACTATTAAAGTGATGGAAATCTTTGCACAAAACAAGACCGAACATTTTATGAATTATTGAGACTGATGGTTTGTAAATTATTATTATCTATTTTCTTTTTATTGATTGTTCCATATCATATTGATATGTTACGTGCTGATGTTTTGATTAGTTCTTTTATGGCTAATCCTGACGGAGATGATCAGACATATGAATACGTGGAATTAATGTCAACAGAAGATATTGATTTTTCTGAAACTCCGTATACCATCATTTTCTGTAATAATGGATCTATTGTAGAACCACATGGTTGGACAACAGGAAGCACATTGACTTATGCTATCGAATTAAAAGAAGGAAAAGTTAGTCGCAGACAATCCTTTCTAGTAGGAGGTCCTGATCCAAGAGTTAATGGAGAAGACTCAGATGGCATATCTTTTCTTAATTGGCTTGTTAATATTGATTATAATACAGAAGATGGTGCAGGAGGAATTGGATTAAATAGACAAAAAAAGTTTGGTTTAATTGGAAATGGAGGTCCCGCGGCAGATGGTATAGCTGTTTTTTCTTCTCTTGCATCAGAAATATCGGAAGTCACAAAACCTCAAGACTGTATTTTTTATGGTGATTCAATCGGTAAATCATCTTTGTATGGCTATATGTTGCCTGATGGAAATTTGCTAAGTGATTCCTCTTCTTTCTTTAAAGCAGGAAAAAGTGGGCGTTTATATAAACTATCAGGATATTACGATTATATTTCTGATCAATGGATAGGTAGTAGAAAATTAGTAGAGGTTAAAGTGAAAAGTGAGAAAGATATTTTTTCTTTGATACAACTAGTTCCCGAAATTTTTGATCTGAGTGTAAACGAAAATATTTGCAATAATTCTGTTTCGTGGAATGCTAATTTGAATGACACTTGTGAATATATAGTGTTTCTGTCAAAATCTGATACTGCTCTTGTTTATCCAGACAATGGTTTGAAATATAGTGCTCATTTAACTTATGGGAAAGGAGACAAAATAAAAAATTCAAATTGGTTTGCCGTATACTCTGGAAAAGAAAAAGGATGTAACCTAAGTTTAGATTCTGGTGATTATTCTATAATGGTGTTGCCTATAAAAGAAAACTATTCTTATTATGATTCTGTTTTAATATCACTTGTGAGATCTTATCAGACACTTAATTTTAGTGTAAAAGAGGATTTTCCTCAAATAAAAGACACGTTAAGTTGTTTTTTTGAGAGTTCTGATGTGTTCCTTTCTCCTTCTTATTTTGGTGAGGAAACGGATTCTTGGCATTTTTTAGGTATGGAAACGACTCATTATGAGTGCCCGACTGAGGATTCTATATATAGCAATAAAATTTACATGAAAGATTTATGTGGTGCTGATACGTCTATTTCTGTAAATGTGTTGTTTCATCGGAAGATTAATCCATCTTTTCATAAATGCCCTATTGATACTTCTTATACCATTTATACTATTCAAGACTCTCTATCTTTCAATGTCCCGAATGTAGACAATGTTTCTAATTGTTCGAGTATGGTTTTTTATCTAAAAAATGAAAATGACAGTTTGTTAGCTCATTATTCAATTCATGATAGTGCCAAGGTTGTTGATGTTCGGAATTTTGGATTGGGTAGATTTACTGGAATTTTTAAAATAAATAATCAGAGAGGTTTGTTATATGATTCTTGCTCGTTTCAATTTTATGTGAATTCGGAAAAACCTAGAGTATATTGTATAAGTGATACTTTATTAGAGTCTTCACAAGATTCTTTTATGATACCCGAACCTTATATTCATGGAGGAAATTTAAAAAGATTAGACACTCATGGAAATTATTTGAATTTAATCCAGGGTGATTCTGTAGTTATTTTATATGTTGCAAGGAATGATTTTGGTCTTGAGAGTGATACATGCTCCTATTATATCAAAGTAAAGGATTCGATAAAAAAAGAAAAGGAAAGACCTGTTCTTTTCTGTGATCTGCATGATACAATAGTATATGTACCTATTACGGACTTTTCTGCTTTTGACATTAGAAGACCATCATCTCCTGATGGAAAAGTTTATGGATTGTATTCAGAAGAAGATTTTGTAAATTTTCAAAACGGTGATAGTCTGTATGTTAGTTTTGTGGCTACAGATTCCTTAGGATTTGGGCTGAATAGTGATACATGTGGTTACTGGTTATTTGCGATAGATTCCACAATATATGAAAGAACTGAACCTTATGTCCCACAGATAAAATGTGTAAGCGACACAACGATCTATCTAACTGTTTTTGGTGCATATATGCCAGTATGGCCAACATCACCTGATGGAATAGTCGAGAGACTAGACCATCAAGGTGATACGTTGACTCTTCAAGATGGCGACAGCTTGTACTTGAGCTTTGTAGCGAAAGACACTTTGGGCTTAAACAATTATAGCGATACCTGTGGTTACTGGGTATATGCAAAAGATACGACAGAGCAAGTGCATAAAATTGAACCTTATGTCCCACAGATAGAATGTGTAAACGACACGACGATTTATCTAACTGTTTTTGGTGCTACTTATCGGCCATTGTGGCCAACATCACCTGATGGAATAGTCGAGAGACTAGACCGTCATGGTGATACGTTGACTCTCCAAGATGGCGACAGCTTGTATTTCAGTTTTGTGGCGAAAGACACTTTAGACTTGAATAATTATAGTGATACCTGTGGTTACTGGGTATATGCAAAAGATACGACAGAGCAAGTGCATAAAAAGGATCCGTATACACCTCATATAGAATGTATGGGAGATACGACGATATATCTGTCTGTTTTGAGTGCTACTTATCGGCCATTATGGCCATCATCACCAGATGGGAAGGTCGAGAGACTAGACCATCAAGGTGATACGTTGACTCTTCAAGATGGCGACAGCTTGTACTTCAGCTTTGTAGCAAAAGACACTTTGGGCTTAAACAATTATAGCGATACCTGTGGTTACTGGGTATATGCAAAAGATACGACAGAGCAAGTGCATAAAATTGAACCTTATGTCCCACAGATAGAATGTGTAAACGACACGACGATTTATCTAACTGTTTTTGGTGCTACTTATCGGCCATTGTGGCCAACATCACCTGATGGGAAGGTCGAGAGACTGGACCGTCAAGGTGATGAATTGACTCTCCAAGATGGCGACAGCTTGTACTTCAGTTTTGTGGCGAAAGACACTTTGGGCTTAAACAATTATAGCGATACCTGTGGTTACTGGGTATATGCAAAAGATACGACAGAGCAAGTGCATAAAAAAGATCCGTATACACCTCATATAGAATGTATGGGAGATACGACGATATATCTGTCTGTTTTGAGTGCTACTTATCGGCCTGTATGGCCAACATCACATGATGGAATAGTCGAGAGACTAGACCATCAAGGTGATACGTTGACTCTTCAAGATGGTGATAGCTTGTGTTTCATCTTTGTGGCAAAAGACACTTTGGGCTTGAATAATTATAGCGATACCTGTGGTTACTGGGTGTTTGCGAAAGATACAATGGCATTAGATCCTTCGGATAAGATAAAACCTTATGTCCCAAATATCACGTGTTTGTCGGATACAACGTTGAACATGACATCTTTGACTATTGATTATAAACTGCAATATCCAACCTCTTCAGACGGAAAGGTAAATCGGTTGGATGGTAATGGAGATGTTTTGCACTTGGAGGCAGGAGATAGTGCATTAGTGACTTTTATTGCAGAGGATACCATAGGTTATGGTTTATATAGTGATACATGCTCATATTGGATAAAAACTAAATATACAAAGAGGCCAACGCTTCTTTGCTTGAACTCAGACACAGTGCTAGTTCTATCTGTTTTGTTAGAGGATTTTTATCCTCGGTGGCCAGAGTCGCCAGATGGGGAAGTCGTGAGATTAGACCCAAATGGTGAACTCTTGTCGCTCGCTGATGGCGATTCTGTCCAACTTTCATTTGTAGCAATAGATTCATTTGGCAATAGAAGTGATACTTGTTCTTATAAGGTGATTGCAATTGATACATTTGCACATGTTTTAGGCGATAATCTTCCCATAATTTCATGTTTAGAGGATACGATAATTGTTCTTGATTCATCGTCTTGCTCTGTCGTTTTTGAGCCTAGATGGCCTATGGCTCAAAACGGAGAGATTGAGATGATAGAAGGAAATGCAAATCCAGTTGTATTAAAGGAAGGCGATTCGTTTAAATATTCGTTTGTTGCCAAAAATAACACATATACGAGTGACGTCTGTTCCTACTGGGTTAAGGTAGTTGATTATTATGAGCCTTATTTTATTGATTGTCCAAAAGATGAATCGTATCGTTTGTCTTCAAACAGAAATGATACGATCTTAGAATTCAAGGTCCCTCGTTTTAATGCAAAAGAGTGTGATAGTCTCATTGTTTGGTGTGATCTTTATAAAGATGAGATTAAGCAGAATAGGGTTCGTTTGGGAAGTAATGAGCCATTTCATTGTCCTATAGGAATAGGAACTTACAGGGTTGACTATCATTTGTCTAATGGTGACAATAATATTGTTGACGATTGTTCTCGCTTTCTTTATGTAGAGAAAAAGAACACAGAAGAATCTGATTCTTTACCTTTAAAAATAGAAGAAGAAAATACTATAGGCAATTTGTTGACACCTAATGGTGATGGTGTTAATGATTACTTCGTCATAAAAAATGTGGAAAAATATCTAGATAATGAATTGTTTGTATATGATAGGTTAGGCAGTTTGGTTTATCATTCTCGTTCTTATGAAAATGATTGGAATGGAACGAATGAATCCCGCCGTTCTTTAAATAGAAGATCTTTGCTTCCTGTTGGAACCTATTTCTACTTGTTCACAAATGAAAATAAGAGAGTCTTTTCTGGTTTTATAGAATTGGCTTATTGATAGTGTTTTATGAAAAAATTATTTGTTGTTGCTTCACTTATAGTGTGCATTTCTGTCTATTCTCAACAAGAGATGCAATCTTATTTGTATGTCTATGATCCATTATTGTATAATGCTGCATATAGTGGAATAAACGACGATGCTTCAATGAGTCTTCATTTTGATAAACAGTGGATTAATATGGAGGGTAGTCCTATTACTTTTCAATTTGCAGGATCTAGTTTGTTGAAGCATAATTTGTCGACAGGTGCTGTTTTCCAATATGAAGAAGTGGGCATAACGAAGCATATTGTTCTTGATTTGTTATTAGCCTATAAAATAACACTTTCGAAAAACACCATTTTGTCGATGGGTATAGGAGGTGGTTTTTGTTTTTTGGATAAGGATTTCGAAGAGTTGAATGATGATTTGAAAACTGATATGTATTATGCTAACCAGCCGGAGATGGAGAGACTGCCTCATGGACAAGTCGGTTTGTTGCTTCATTCGGACAAATACCACTTTTCCTGCAGTGCAAAAGGATTGTGGGAAAGTCATCCGAATGAGGATTTTGGATATAAACAGCGAACTCATTTTTATGTGTCAGGAGGAGGTAAGTTTAGATTGAATAAGAAATTCTTATTTTTGGCCTCTTGTTTAGCAACCATGGAAAGAGATTCTCCTATCTCTTTGGATTTATTCCCTGTTATAGAGTATGATAAAACGTTTTCAATCGGATTGTTGTACCGAACAGATCATTATGGAGGTTTGAATTTCAAAGTGAATGTTACTCCATGTTTTTATTTGGGAGGGGCTTATGTTCACTCTTTAAATCAATTGGCAAATGAGAAAATATCTTCCTCTTTTGAGCTTATGATAGGTGTTAGGTTTCCATTGAAAGATGAGGTTTCTGAATGGAATTGATTTAAATACCTTCGCCAGAGAATATGGTTTTGACTGTATAAATAATTATCTTTATGTCAAGCAAGATAGAAACGTTTTCCATATAGATGATATCGTAGTTCAGTCTTTCGATCATTTTATCTACCGTATTGGCATAACCGTATTTCACCATTCCCCATGATGTGATTCCTGGTTTTACTTTCAGAATGAGACTATAGTAAGGCGCAATTTCAACGATCTTGTCAACATAATATTTTTGCTCAGGCCTTGGACCCACTAACGACATGTCACCTTTCAGAACATTACAAAGTTGAGGTAGCTCGTCCAATCTGTATTTACGCATAATCTTGCCAATTGGAGTTACACGTTCGTCATCAATTTCCGTCAGGCGATGTTCTTTGCCGTTGTTCTTTGATTCATACATCGTTCTGAACTTGATGATTTGGAAAGGAACGCCTTGTAACCCGATTCTTTCTTGACGGAAGAATATTTTCCCTTTGGATGAAAGTTTTACTCGTATAGCTAAATATAGCAGAAGAGGAGATGTTAGGATTAATCCTAACACGGAAATAACGATGTCAAACAGTCTTTTGGTATTCTGCTGCCAAGCTGGCATTTTGTTTTCAAGAATATTGACAAGAGGCGTTCCGTAAATGATGGAGAGACGAATTCCTCCCACTAAGTAGTCGTAAAGTTGAGGGATAAAGCTAATCTCAACATTAAAATGATAAAGCTGATTTATGATTCTGAACAGCTCATTTTTATCGTCGTTGTCGATTGCTACGATAATGTTTTCTATGCTTTTCTCTTTTATGATGCGGTTTAAGTCTGGCAATCCGCCTAGAATCATCTGTTTATTGACGATAGTGTTGTACTTGTCGTCAGAGATGAATCCGCAAATCATGAAACCTGAAGATTGTTTTTCCGAGATGATCTGATCGTATATTTTTTTTGCGTTGTTGCCTGTTCCTATAATAAGGGTGTTGAATCCCCATGTTCGATTATGGATTTTGTGTGTTGTAATTCGCGTTAGAGTATAACGTAACGTATATACAACAATGAAATAAATGGCGAATAAGACAATAAATGAGAGATAGTAATATTTGTAAGATACTACTGGGTCGTTTATCAAAAGGATGAAGAACAAAAAGATGGATCCAAAGAAAACACTGGTTAAGGTCTGAAAAAATTCGGACACTCGTGATTTATGGAATGCTTTGTTATAGTATCCGGAAAGCCAGAATATGAAAAACCAAAAGACGGGAACGCCTACTAACAATTTCCAGAAGTTGTAGATCGGAGAGAAAAGTTGGATGTTTTGAACAAAAGTAGACTCAATCTCAATTCTTCGGAAAATAAAGAATAGAGACCAAGCCAAAAGAGATGCGAATAGGTCTAGAATGATATATTTCGCAGTTTGTTTCTTCTTTTTGTCAAATGATTTCAGCATCGGCATCTTGATTGAGGAGAAAAGAAACTTTTGTGACATGTGACTAGTGCCATTTCTTTATTCTCCAAAATAAAAGAAACGGGTAATGCATTTTAAGCCTATCCGTTTCTATGTTTCATGGATATAACGTGAAGTTAATCTATAAATTGTCTTTATTCGCGAATGATTTTCACAACGCCGCCAGCTTCCAACTGGATAATGGATGATGGTTTCGCCTTGCTCTTATCGTCTTGCCTGAAAGAAACAATGTAATCAACAGCATTTTTTATCTCTTCGCTGATCTCTTGAAAATTAGCAGGAGAAGGTTGTCCGCTGATGTTGGCGGAAGTTGAAACGATAGGAGATCTGAATTTTTCGCAGAGTTTTTTAGAAAATTCCTCTTTGGTTACACGAATACCAACGCTACCGTCTGCAGCAATTAGGTTAGGTGCCATATTCTTTGCATTTGAGTAAATGATGGTCAGTGGTTTGTCTGACAAATCAATTAAATCCCAAGCAATGGCAGGGACGTCGTTAACAAGACGCTCAACCTTTGCTGCGCTGTCAGTCAAAACCAACATGGATTTTGAATCTTCTCTTTTTTTGATTTCGAAAGTTTTCTTGACTGCTTTCTCGTTTGTTGCATCACAACCCAATCCCCAAATCGTATCAGTAGGGTATAATATGACTCCGCCTTCTTTTAGTACTTTGACGGCATTTTTCAAATCTTCTTCTAAATCCATCTCTTTTATGTTTTTGAATTTATTTTAGTTTCGGCGCTAAGAATTTTCCTGTATAGGATTCTTTGCATTTGACTAGTTGTTCTGGAGTTCCTGCGAATAAAAGGTTTCCACCTTTTTCACCACCTTCCGGACCGATATCAATGATATGGTCTGCGCATTTGATCACATCCATATTGTGTTCAATGATGATTACGGTGTGACCCGAAGCAATCAAGGCGTTGAATGCCTTCATTAGGGTCTTGATATCGTGGAAGTGAAGTCCTGTGGTTGGCTCGTCAAAGATGAATATCATAGGCTCTGGCTTCTCCATGCTTAGGATAGCAGCCAACTTTACACGCTGGCTTTCACCTCCGGAGAGTGTGGCGGATGATTGTCCTAACTTCACATAACCTAAACCCACGTCTTGTAGAGGTTTCAGTTTCTTCACTATCTTCTTCTCCGTGGAGCCTGTTCCTTGGTCAAAGAATTCGACGGCTTGGTTGATGGTCATCTCCAAAACATCGTAGATGTTCTTGCCTCGATAGGTGACATCCAAAATGTCTTGTTTGAAACGCTTTCCGTGGCAAGCTTCGCAAGGCAAAACCAAATCGGCCATGAACTGCATCTCTACAGTGATGGTTCCTTCACCTTGGCACTCTTCACATCGGCCGCCCTCTACGTTGAAAGAGAAGTAGGCTGGTGTGTACCCCATCTGTTTGGCGAGAGGTTCGTCTGCAAAAAGTTTACGGATTTCATCGTATGCCTTCATGTAGGTCACGGGGTTGGACCTGGACGATTTTCCTATCGGATTCTGATCAACGAACTCAATGTCGTGGATTAAATGGAAACTACCTTTTATGTCAGAGAAAAGACCTGTTTTCTCAGCAATGCCACCCATGCGTTTTTTCATGGCAGAGTAGAAAATGTCTCTTACGAGCGATGATTTACCCGAACCGCTGACACCTGTAACGACTGTGATGACGTTAAGTGGGAACTTAACATCGATGCCTTTCAGGTTATTTTGACGAGCTCCGATAACTTCGATGTAATTACTCCATTTCCTACGAAAAGTGGGAACTTCAATCTCTTCACGACCTGTCAGATAGTCGAATGTATGACTGTCTATCGGAAGATCTTTGCTCTTGAGGATTTCTTCATTAATCGGGCCTTGATAAACCACGTGTCCGCCTAAACGACCGGCTTCCGGACCTATATCTATCAGATAGTCTGCTGCTCTCATGATCTCCTCGTCATGTTCCACAACGACTACCGTGTTGCCCAATGCTTGTAAATGGCGGAGCACATTGATGAGAAGGTCAGAATCTCTAGAATGGAGGCCTATACTAGGCTCATCCAAAATGTATAGTGATCCAACAAGGTTGCTGCCCAAAGAGGTTGCCAAGTTGATACGTTGGCTTTCTCCTCCAGAAAGTGTGCTGGACATACGGTTCAATGTAAGATAGCTTAGACCTACGTCGACAAGGAACTGAATACGGTTCTCCACCTCAGTAAGAAGTCGTTTTGCTATCTTCTGTTCATGTTCGTCAAGGGTTAAGTCAACGAAGAGTTTCTTCAAATCTTCGATTGGCATTTCAATCAAGTCGATAATTGATTTTCCGTTTATCTTGACGTAAGTTGCCTCTTTCTTCAGACGGGTTCCATGACATTCTGGACATGTTGTTTTTCCTCTGAATCGAGAGAGCATCACTCTATATTGAATCTTATATTGATTTTCCTGTACGAATTGGAAGAAGTCGTCAATGCCTTTGAAATAACGCGTTCCTTTCCAAAGCATCTCCTTCTGCTCTTTCGTGAGTTCGAAATATGGCGTGTGGATAGGAAATTTTGCCTGCGTTGCTCCTTCGATAAGGGAGAAAAGCCATTCAGACGTTTTTTCGCCTCTCCAACAGGCAACGGCTCCCTCATGTACAGATAATGATTTATCAGGAATAACTAAATCGTCATCTATGCCGATGATTTTTCCGAATCCTTCGCATTTTGGACAAGCTCCGTAAGGGCTGTTGAAACTGAACATAAGGTCGTTCGGCTCATCGAATGTCATGCCATCTGCTTCGAACCGATTAGAGAAAGGTTCTATTGTTGATGTTTTATCTGCGTTGAATATTTGTATTTTGCAAGCGCCTTTGCCCTCAAGAAATGCTGTCTGTACGGAGTCTCCAAGTCGGCTGCGGGTATCTTCATCGCTAGCAACCGAGAAACGGTCAACCACGAGCAGAATGCTTTCTCCAACTTGTTTAAGTTTATCTTTATTCTCGATGATATCTTCCAAACGCTCAAATTCACCGTTCAGTTCAACGCGGCTGAATCCTTGCATTTTCAATGTCTCCAATTGCTGCTTGATGGTTCGTCCTTCAGGTGGAAAGATGTCAGTGAGAATGCAACCTCTTGTTCCTTCAGGGAAAGTGTAGATATAGTCAACCACATCGCTGACTTGGTGTTTCTTCACCAAATTGCCGGAGATGGGAGAGTATGTCTTTCCTATTCTTGAAAAAAGAAGTTTGAGATATTCGTAAATCTCAGTCGTTGTGCCGACTGTAGAACGTGGGTTCCTTGTGCTTACTTTTTGTTCGATTGCAATAGCAGGTGGAATGCCTTTGATGTAATCCACTTCTGGTTTGCTCATTCTGCCTAGGAATTGACGCGCATAAGCAGAAAGGCTCTCGACATAGCGTCTCTGACCTTCTGCATAAAGAGTGTCGAAGGCTAATGATGATTTACCGGAGCCAGACAATCCGGTAATGACAACCAATTTATTTCTTGGTATCTTGACGTCGATGTCCTTCAAATTGTGGACATGCGCCCTTTTTATGATTATTTCTCCCTGACTTGCCATATCTGCAAAGATACGACGACTTCATTAAAAATAAGCAATTAAAAAGTAATATAGGAGGATAAAAAACTCAAAAACAGGAACGTTGTCATCTCTATCCCCTCATTTCTTGATTTTTTTACCAATAGACAACAGGGCATGGATATTTTTCGTCATTCTGAATGATGTAAATCAGAGAAATTTCGTGCGACCATGATCCATTCTTTTTGCTTGAAGTGAATAGGTCATATACGTAATAGGCTTGAAAACCTTTATATGTTCCACCTAGCATGAAGGAGATGGTATTGACATCATCTATGTCACTTTTGACTGCAATTCCACCAATAAGAGGAGAGATCATAACCCCTGCACCTAAGTAGGCCAATTCAAAATTGAATTGTTTTTGGTAAGCCGCATTTACAAAGAGATATTTATTAGAAAGGTCTCTTCGTCCCCAAAGTCCGTTGCTCGATTCCAAGTCATAAACGAAATTGGCATGACCTACAAATTTACGGTAAAGCTTATTATCTTTTCTTTCGATGATGCCATTTTCGGGTTCTCCGATGTGATAAACCGCACCACCTACGGTAAGGTAATTTTCAATCACGAAAGCACCACCCACAGAGAAGTCCATGAGAGAGACACTTTCATTTCCGGTAATATCTTCTGATGTGTTCGGAAGAATGGTTCCTGTACCCCAATCGTATTGGTCACCAAACTCGAAATTATCTCCGTATAGGTTGTAAAAGTATGAACCTTGAACACCTAATCGAACAAAGTAACCATCGGTAAGTCGTATGGTATGACCGTAGATAAGTCCAAATTCGTTTGTCTTGATATCGCCGGCTCCCATGTAGTCATACGTATAGAAGGCTCCTAATGAACACATCCGTTTATAGAAGTTTTGGTCGTACGAAACTCTAACCGTGTGGTAGCTGTTGCCCAAGGCCGGCCATTGCTGTCGGTAGTTTAGACCAATTCGAATGGCATTGGCATTACCCACCAAAGAAGGATTGAGGCTAAATGGCACAATGTTATGGTTGGAGAACGTATAGTCCTGTCCCCAAGCTACCAATGACCAAAACAGTCCAATTATTATGTATAAACTTTTTTTCATACTAATTCATCATTTAACAATAGAAAAATAACCTCTTTCTTCACCAGATTTATCAATGCCTTTGTAGTTGCTCTTAAACTTCGCAACCCATCCGTAAAGGCCTATTGGACAAGGTTCACCCTTGAATCTTCCGTCCCATTCGTCAGTCATGCTATCACCTTCAAATACAATTTGACCCAGTCTGTTGTAGATGATGAAGGAGAAGTTGTCGATGTATTGACCTCCGTAGAAGCGAAATCGCTCATTCTTCTCGTCTGCATTTGGAGTAATTGCAGTAGGCGCCCAGAATGGTTTCCAAACATAAAGGGTTTCTGTCTCTAAGTATTCACATCCGTTGGCATCTAATGCTCTTATAGTGATGGATACAGAGTCACCTATCTCTTTCGTGTTGTAGCTATGTTTTAAACTCTTTCCTTCTAGCTCTGGTTCTCCGATGCTAGGAGTCCAGAACCATTTTGAGTTAACAGGAACGTTTCCTTTAAACAAGACGGTCGGATTATCTGGTTCGATAAGTTTCGGTTCAATGACGTAACTGAAATCTTGACGAGGGAGCATTTCTGCTGCCATTTGTGCATAACCCACACAACCGTTAGAGTCAACACCTTTCAATTTGAAGAGGGTTGCTTTACTGATGAAAACTTCCATTTCTTCAGAATTGATATTGGTTGCTAATTCCGGCCAAGAAGGATCGCTGCTCCATGTGTAGAAAACGCCTCCAAATGCTTTCAAATGCAAAGTGTCTTGTGAATCAAGGCAACCTATGCGTTGTTGCATATCTATTTTTATATCTGGTGTTTGGAATACATTCATGACATAATCGCTTTTTGTATTACAACCCAAAGAATCATATCCTATCACAGAGTAGGTTGTGGTTGTCTGTGGCAGATAGGATATGGAGGTCGTAGTATCTCCTGTGTTCCATTTGTATCTTGTTGCACCTGAGGCAGAAAGGGTAAATGGAGTTCCTGGACAGATTGATTCATCTCCAGAAATCAGAACATTAGGTGGTAGTTTGATGAAAATATGTATCTCTTTCTGTGCTGTGCATTTCTGAGCAGTACCTTCCAATATGAATGTCATGTTTGACGCAGGAGTTAAGTTGTATTGTGCAGATGTAGAACTATCTGGCCATAAGTACGTTTGTGCTCCTTGTGCTACTAAAGTTGTTGATTTTCCTAAACAGACAACCGTATCGCCCAATATGGATAATTCAGGCGGGTCAAGAGGCGATATTACGATTGATGCTTTGTTTTTGCATCCATATAGATCAATTCCTAACACACTAAATGTATCTTTCTTCGTAATAGTAGGTTGTATGTTTTTTCCTGAATTACCGTTGTTCCATGCGTATACTTCACAGCCATCAGAAGCAGTGAGGTCTGCTTGTGTATTGATACATACCATCGTTTCTCCTTTGATGTTAATGTCAGGCTTGGATAAAACCGTGATAGGAACATCAATTTGATTGGTACATTTATTTTCGTCAGTACCAGAAAGTTTATAGGTTGTGCTAGAGAATGGTAGGGTATTAAGTTGGTCTTTAAGTGTACCTTCTCCCCAGTTGTATGTTTCCGCACCTTTTGCTACTAGGAACAAAGAGTCTCCGTGGCAAATTTGAGTGAGACCTTCTATCCAGATGGTGGGCAACTGTAAAACTTCAACAAAGAAATTTGCAGAAGAAGAACATCCGTTCAGTGTTCCTGTAACGCTATATGTTTGGCTTTCTGTAGGAGTGATTCCGTACGATGGAGTGGAAGGTCCATTATTCCATTGATAACTAGCAGCTCCTTTGGCTACAAGTTGATGGAATGTGCCATAACAAACAACAGAATCTCCTGTTATTTTTATTTCCGGATAAGGAATGGCCTTGACCTTAATGTAAGCTCTGTTTGTACAGCCGTTGGAGTCTGTACCCTCTACATAATAGGTGGTGTCTTTAGGTACAATTGGATTGTATTCTGCACCGAGAGTACTGCCTTCCCAATAAAAAATTTCGGCATCTCCACTGGCTTTAAGATGAGCTTCTGTATTTTCGCATACAGCAGGGTCTCCGCTGACATTTATGATGGGTAAATTCCAAACATTTACATCCGCTACAGCAGAAGATGTACAACCATTCGCTCCAGTACCTGTAACTCGATATTTGGACGAAAATTTAGGAAGAGCGTCCATTTCAACAGTAGAAGGACCATTATCCCATTTGTAATAGGTTATAGAATCTGCGCTGTTGGCTGCTAAATGTAAGCTGTCGTTGTAACAGATATCTGTGATACCATCAATCCAAATAGAAGGGGCAGGTTTCATCTTGACCAATCGATCATCTTTGCCCGTACAGCCGTTAGTGGTTCCTTCTACAGAGATGATGACATCATTTTCCATTGTTTGCAAGAAAGAATTTTTTGTGCTGTTGTCACTCCATTTGTAAGATGTTGCACCTGATGCATTGAGATGTATGAAGGCTCCTTGGCACACAATGGAGTCTCCTCCTATTCTTACTATTGGAACTTTTTTGATAGGTATGTATTTCGTAGATTGAGAATGACATCCCTTTTCGTCATATCCAGTAACATAATACCTTATACTGGTGTCTCCTGATATTGTCAATGTCTCACCATCGTATTCTGTTACCCAATCTTCTCTCTTCCATCGGTAATTTCTACCTCCATTGGCGGTAAGTGTGGCCGTGCTTCCTTCGCAGATGTCATCTGGTCCATCTATAGAGATAATTGGTGGTGTTAAAACGTCCACATCAAAAGATTTCATTCCTTTACATCCGTTGTCATCTGTACCTACTACGGTATAAGTTGTTTTTGACACGGGGAAAATCGTTATACTGCTACTATCATTTCCAATATTCCATTTAAAAGAAGAAGCATAGGAAATCGCAGTGATTGTAACGGAATCTCCTGGACATACTTCTGATTTACCTTTGATCGACACTTCCGGTAAAGGATAGACGCGGATGTGAATGCTGTCTTCATAAATACAAGAATATTTATCTGTGACTTCTACAATATAGGTTTGACTCGTTTTTGCAGAGTCTTTTAAAATCATGCCTGTATTTCCGTTACTCCATTCAATTATACTGCCAATCGGAGCGTTGTTAATGGTTAAATTAACTTCATCTCCGTAGCAATATTTTGAATCTCCGTTGATTTTTAATTTAGGGAAATCAAGAATGTTGATCTCTGTTTTAATGGAATCTTCACATCCATAGCTTGAAAACGCCTTTAACTTAATAGTGTAAGTTCCTGTGCTATCGTAGTAATGCTGTGGGTTAGTTTCCGATGAAACGTAACCATCTCCCAAATCCCATTTGTAATAAGAGATAGTGTCGCTTCCTTGTGTGATTTTAGAGGTGTTCTTGAATTTAACAAGACCTCCGCAAGAATCTTGTTTCTCAAAACTGAGGTCAAATTGAATTTTTTCCAATTGAGTAGAAAGGGTAATGGATGAACAACCGCTCATGTCACTGGCGATTTCGCAAAAGTAAGTGACGCCATCATTTATGTTCTCTCTCTCAATAAGTGCAATTCTGGGTTGATTAGGATCGGGAATAGTGATGGGTCTACCGTCTGATCTATACCAATTATAGGAAGGAAATCCTTCAGGAGCTTCTAATATAGGGTCTGATTCACCGCAGTTTTTGGAGATAAGCTCCAATTTGCGGGTTTGCGCATAAACGTATCCGTAAGCCTCATGACCACCAGCACAGTTTGCAATGTGAGAAATGTAGGGGCTACAACCGCTAGCGCTTAAGTCCAACAGACAATCGTGTGTTTTGATGTCTACAGTGACTCGTTTGCCTATTTGATTACGGAGATCGTAACTGGCCGTTGTCCAATTTCTATAAACATATTCAGTTGCTCTGTCTCCTGCTTCTGAATTTTCGCAGCTATCCATTCTTGTCAATCCGGAATTGGAATCCGTAGCTTTTGCCTCGTATGCACCGCAAGGCATGATGGCTTCAACTCCTGTCATTGTGTCAACAACATCTACGTTAATTGAGAATGTTGGATATTGACCTCCAGTGTGTTTTCCTGCATCTTCTCCTATTGGAATATGCAGAATTGTGGCAAATCTATAAGTTAAAAGGGTGGTGTTCTTTGATACTATAAAAGAATAAGTCATTCTTTCCGCTCTAGCTTTATAAGCAGCAGCACGTGTTGCACAGGTCGCATAAACAGGCATGTTTTCTGCTTCTAAAGGATTTCCAATTCTGGCAACGAGAGATGCCTCTTTAGGAACAATGTTCAGATCGTTGCAGGCAACGATAGGGTCCGGAGTCTCCACGTCATTCATTAATCTGATGGTAGGGGATGACGGATCTTCTTCCCAATCATATTTGTATTTGCCATCGTTATCATCAAAATAGTAGCCTCCCGTATACAACGTCCAATTCTCAAAACTTCCGTTCTCGAAGCTTAAGTTAGGTGTGTCTTCGTTTTGCGCGGAAATAATGCAAAATCCAAAGACCATTGCTAAAAATATAAATCCAAGCCGTTTAATCATGGTAATCCTTATTATATAAATTGATTATTAAGAATCAGAAATGAACCTCTTTGATGTTTGTGTACGAAAATGTGCTAAATAGGGCTTAATAATCATTATTTTCTACAAATATAATTTTTTTTTCAAAAAGTTTACTATAAAAAGGCCATTAAACAGAGTAATAAATAAAAAAGATTTTTTATATGTTCAGCAAATGGCAGGTTTGTTTCTGTTAATGAACTTTTCTTGGTTTTAGATCTGATTTCTTTACTTTTGTAATCATTAAAAAAGGGAAGATGCAAACACATATATTATATAAGGAAAAGTGCAGACCGACATCATTTATAGTTTTGTTAGTCGGAACAATTTTCTTGAGTTCAGTACTCTTTTCTTGCAAAACATTGAAGGCTCATTCCCAGAAAGAGAAGACAGTTCCATTTGATATATCTTTGATAGAGTTACCTCGCTTGGGATGTCAGCCCAATGAACAGTTGGTTTCGCATTGTGGATTCAATCTCTCTTTTAATCCTTGTTGGCAAATCTCCAACTGGGTGGCTTACGAGCTGACGGCTGAAGAGACGAAAGGAACAGAGAGTCGGAAAAACTATCGTTTTGCAAAGGATCCGTTGGTTGAGTTAAGTCCTGATCATTCCGATTATTCTGGTTCTGGTTATAGTCGTGGACACATGGCTCCTGCTGCCGATATGAAATGGGATCCCTGTGCCATGCGTTCTTCCTTTTTTATGACAAATATCTGTCCGCAGACGGAGGCAATGAATAATGGTTGTTGGGAATTGTTGGAGCGTAAATGCCGGGTTTGGGCAAAATCGTTTGGCAGTATCTATATTGCTTGTGGACCAGTTGTGAAAGCAGGAATGAAGACGATAAGTGCCAAGAAAATATCTGTTCCAAATGCTTTTTATAAGGTTGTTTTACGAAAGAAAAATGACAAGTACGAAGGCATTGCCTTTATCATGCCGAATAGCGAAGATGCCGTTGCGTCATTAGAACCATACGTGGTAAGCATAGATGCGGTTGAGGCTCAGACGGGAATCGATTTTTTCTATAATCTACCTGATGATGTGGAGGTTGAAGTTGAGGCTGCATCCGATTTTTCCGGTTGGAGATAGTTTCCATTAAAAAAAGAAGAGTGTTTCGGACACTTGCCCAGCGGACAGACAATTTCCGTTTTTTTCGACCTAAATTTGACCTAATTCGTGGTCAGCGTTACTTTATCAAGTCATAATGACTGGTGTCGTTCCACATCAGTATATTCCAAATGCCGTTTTCTTTTTCAACGATGTTGAGTGATGTGGAAAGTGGAGATTTTGGATAGCGGGCAATCTCCGATATAGGTTGATATTGAAAAAAGGAGTGGAGTGTCTTGAGCACAACTCCGTGGGTGACGATTAAAATTTTCTTGCCTTTGTTGGCAGCAACAATCTCTTCTAGCTTTTTACCGGCACGTTCGCGCAATTGCAGATAGGTCTCTGCGTTTGGGCGGATGAACAACTCCGGATGGTTCCAAAAGTTGTCCACCATTTCTGGTTCTTGCTTCTCGACTTCCGACATGAGTTTGCCTTGCCATTCTCCGAGATCGATTTCTCTAAAATCGTCTTCTGGAATAATATCTAGCTTTCGTTTTCCTCTAATAAGTTCGGCAGTACGCATGGATCTGGAAAGTGAACTGGAGTAAATGACATCAAGCTCCGTGTCTTTTAGCCTTTGCCCTAAGGCAATGGCTTGTTTTACGCCGAGAGGAGTGAGGTCAGAATTACTCTGACCCTGCATCCTTCTCTCTACGTTCCAAAATGTTTGCCCGTGACGGGTAAAGTATATTCGTGTCATTTATTCTCAGCTAAAAATGGATCAATCGCAAAAACAGGTTGACGTAATGATGTGTAAACGAGTTCTGCTGATCCCTAAAAATCTCAAGCCTCTTCCATGAAGCGGATGGCAATCCATGCGTATGAGGCGGTTGAGGTGCGAAGCGATTCGGGGTCTACAATAAATGTAGGGGAGTGCATGCCTCCGCATTTGAAGTTCGGACTGCCAATGCCGATACGGAAGAAGAGCGATGGATATTTCTGTGAGAAGTATCCGAAATCTTCGCCCGTCATTCTCTTTTCAAATGTAGTCACATTCTCTTCTCCGAGAATCTCTTTGGCGTAGCCTTCTGCTTTTGCATTCAACTCGTTGTTATTGATCACGCTTGGGTAACCGTGGTTGATGTTGACCTCGCAGCTGCATCCATACTCGGCAACGGCTTTCTGTGCAATCTTGGCAACGATCATCAAAGCTTCGGCTCTCCATTTGTCGTCGAGAGTGCGGAGCGTGCCGGCCAATTTCACCTGTTCAGGGATCACGTTCATAGCACCGTCTGCAATGAAACGACCGAAGGCAAGAATGGTTTCTCCTGCTACAGGTGCCAACTTGTTTGGAATCTCCTGCAGTTTCATCAATGTATTGGCAGCTGCTAATACAGCATTATGGTCTTTCAACAGAGCTGCATGTCCGCCATGTCCGTGCACGGTGATGTACAATTCGTCGGTGGCTGCAGTGATCAGTCCCGGACGGAACGCTGCTTTCCCAACCGGAATGTCAGGAATTACGTGAAGTCCCAAAATGATATTTGGAGTATATCCCGAAAATACATTTTCTTTCAGCATGACGTTTGCACCGCCAGGGTAGCGCTCTTCCGATGGTTGAAATACAAATAGAAAAGTTCCTTCCAATTCAGATTTTAATGAGTTCAATACCTTTGCTACGCCTAAAAGGGTAGAGGTGTGGGCGTCGTGTCCACAGGCATGCATCACGCCATCGTTCTTCGATTTGTAAGGAATGTTTGTATCTTCCGTTATGGGAAGAGCGTCCATGTCTGCACGAAGAGCGATGATTCTTTTCTCCGGATTCTTGCATTTCAGGACACCTAAAATACCAGTCTTGGCATAGCCTTCGCGGAAGGGAATTTCCAACTCTTTCAATACCTCTCTTACATATTTAGATGTCTCCAACTCTTCAAAAGAGAGCTCGGGATGTTGGTGTAAGTGCTTGAAATTATTTTGAATGTTTGGTAGGTCTTTTTCGACCATTTCCAATATGCGTTCTTTGTTAATCATATCGTTGGCTTTTATTCTTAGACCAAATGTACAAAAAGAAAACTTAATTTAGATTTATTTATAGAAACAAAAGAAGAAGCAATTCATTAGTGGTTGAAAAAACGGTCCACGCATTTTCCCCTTGATCCTATACTTGTTCTTGTCGCGATTTAGTACGCCACTTCTGGTAAGCCATCAAGGCGTATAGGTACATTTACGCCGCCTTTGTGATTGGCAAAAGTTTGTTTTTTCCTTATTTCAGACGGAAATGAGATGGATATAGGGCGGTCAACCAGTGGACAGAACGTCCGCTAAAAATTCGTTCAAAATAAATGTCCTAACCCAATGTTCATAATGACAAACCCTTATTCCTAAATTTAGTGGAGGTAAAATATAATAATTCGAGTTTCAGACTTTTTCGTTTTTTTTGTTGGGGTATCTATACGAAAATACGCCCCTCGGAACTGAATCCGGGAGGCTATATATTTTCTTGTGTCTTTACCGATAATTAAACGGCAGCTGGTTTTTCAATAGCTACCATGCCACGGTAATAACCGCATTCGCCACATACAGTGTGGTATAAATGCAAAGCTCCACAGTTTGGACATACTGCCAATGTAGGAGCTACAGCCTTGTAATGAGTTCTTCTCTTGGCTGATCTTGTCTTAGATTGTCTGTGCTTCGGATGTGCCATCTTTTTTTATAATTTAATTAGTTATTATTATCTTCTTCTATAAGTTTCTTTAAACTGTCCCAGCGAGGATCAGTTGCTTGCTCCTCTTCTTCACCGCCTTCCTCCTCGATGTCCAAATCCTCTTCATCCATGAATTCGATTGGATCTTCGTCATCTTCACCTTTCTCTCGGGTCAAATGCTTTTTCAATTTGGAGACCATGCTCTTCGTACATTTGCCCGCTGGATGGACATGTCTAATCGGAATATTCAGCGCAATGAATTCGTAGAGAAACCATGCGAGGTTTATCTCTCCTTCTTCTTCTGGCACAACGATGATCGTGTCGCTTTCCTCTGCGTACTCTGAACCGAACTTCACGATCAACTGATTTTGTGTGTCAATCTCTTGATCCATGTTGTCGAGACATCTGTCGCAAGGAATCTGAACAATTCCTGTTATGTCAAAAGTTAATTCAAAAGCCGTAGATGTTCTTTTAACCTCTACTTTTGCGAGTACATTTCCTTTTTGAACTTCTGCTCCTTCAATGTTTTTGAAGTATTCGTTGTCCAATTTAAACTCATAATTGTGAGTTCCTTTGGAAAGGTCTTTCAATGGAATGTTGTATGCACTGAATTTTCCCACTTTTGTACGGACTTTTTAAAACTCTGCAAAATTACAAAATTTAGCAATACGAAAACATCTTGCCTTGCTATTTTTCTTTAATTTTTTACAGATGTTTAGTTAAATATTTGATTTTTATTTCTTTATTGGCTGAAATTTGAGACAATTAACGTGCATCTCCGTCAATTTTCTCCTTTTTAAGTAGAATCCTGAATGTGGTTCCTTTGTTTATTTCGGATTTTTTGACAAATATCTTTCCTTCATGATACTCTTCGATAATGCGTTTTACGAGTGACAGACCAAGTCCCCATCCTCGTTTCTTTGTGGTATAACCAGGCTTGAAAACGGTATTGAACTTTGATTTTGCAATTCCTTTTCCTGTATCTTGAACGTCAATTCCTATTTTATCTTCTTTCTCAAACACATGAACGTCAATCCTTCCTTCTCCTTCCATGGCGTCGATGGCGTTTTTGCAAAGGTTCTCGATCACCCATTCAAAAAGAGGCTTGTTCAATCTAAGGTAAACCGGAGATGACATGTCATAAACGCACGTGATGGCAATTTTGCTCGAGGTCCTTTTTCTCATGTACGACAACGAATTGTCAATTAAATCGTTGAGGCAAATGTTTTCTTTTTCGGGGATGGAACCTATTTTGGAGAATCGCTCGGCGATGGTACGAAGACGGTTCACATCCTTCTCTATCTCGGGCATGAGGTCGGGCTCAACGCCGTTGCTCTTTAGAATTTCAACCCATGCCAACAATGAAGAGATGGGGGTGCCCAGCTGGTGAGCGGTCTCTTTGGAGAGTCCAACCCAAACCCTGTTCTGCTCTGCCTTCTTTGCGCTGGTGAAAACGTAGAAGATGATGAGGCAGAATGTGCTGATGATTCCCCATTGGATATATGGGTAGTAGGCCAACTGCTTGAGCAGGGTAGAGTCGTCGTAGTAGAGGTAGTGCGTGGTGCTCTCGTCCAACTGAATGATGATGGGGTCGTGCACCTCCTTGAAATTGGCGATCTTCTTTTTCAAAAATTGCTCGGAGCCGCCATTCGGAACATCAATGTTCCTGTGCATGTAGACGTTTCCCTCATTGTCTGCAATGACTACCGGTATGCTGGTGTTTCCTTCGATTACTTTCAATATGAATGAGAGGTCGGAGTTCCTATCGTCAACAAGCTGACGGGTAGCCTCGGCCCAAAGTTCTATCCTCTTGCGCTCCTCTTTCGACATATCGTTAGCTAAATTGCTTGAGTAGTAAACAGATAACGATATGATGGCGATGGCGAAGACCGCAAGTATATACTTTATATTATTGAAATTGTCGTAGTTCACCTTCATGACAATCTTGCTTTATCGGTATTTGTTTTCGTCAGAGTCGCCCATGATGCTGATGTAGCTGTTGTAGCGCGACTGGCTGATGCGATGTTCTTCCAACGCTTCAAGCACGGCACATCCTGGTTCGTGCGTGTGTGAGCAGTTGTTGAAACGACATTTCTGCGACTCCTTGAAAATCTCGGGGAAGAAATGACCCACCTCCTCCTTTTGGAAATCGATGGTTCCGAATCCTTTGACTCCAGGGGTGTCTATGATGTAGCTGTTATTGTCCAATTCAAACATTTCGGAGAAGGTCGTGGTGTGCATTCCCTTGTCGTGGCTTTCGGAAATGAGGCCTGTCCTTGCTTTGAAGTCGGGCGAAATGGCGTTGATGATGGATGATTTTCCTACGCCTGAATTTCCTGAGAGCAACGTTATTTTTCCGTAAAGGAGTTCCTTTATTTTTTCAATGCCGTCGAGTGTGGCGGCAGAGGTGGTGAGACATTCGTAACCTATGGTTTCGTAAAGGTAACAGAGAGCCTTTCCGTACTCCTTCTCGTCGTCGGTGTAGCGGTCCATCTTGTTGATGACAATCTTGACGGGCACGCAGTAAGCCTCGCAGGTGGCAAGGAAACGATCTATGAAGGTGGTGGAGGTCTCGGGGTGGTTAATGGTCACAATGAGAAGAGCCAAGTCTACGTTGGCTGCAATGATGTGGAGCTGCTTGGAAAGATTGGATGGCTTGCGCACCACATAGTTCTTCCTCTCCCCGATTTCGGAGATGAGGCCAGTGCCTTCGGGTGTGAGGTCGAAGGTGACGTGGTCGCCTGCTGCCAAGGGATTGGTGCTCTTGATTCCTTTAATACGGAAGGAACCTTTGATTCTACAATCGTAGACAGAGCCCTCTGTCGTCTTTACCTGATAGTAGCTGCCTGTGTTTCTGATGACTAAACCTTGCATCATTGATTTGAATTCTTTCTTGTGCCGATTAAAAATGTAGATATTGTAGGGCTAATAAATAGAACCCTCCTATAAAAAAATAAAGGAGAGTGCATGGTGTGATGCCACGCAATCTCCTGAGCATATTTCTTCTTACAATGATTGAACCATGCCTATACGGTCATGATCTCTTTTTCTTTGAGGACAAGCATATCTTCAACTTTCTTGATGTACTTGTCGTGAATTTTCTGAACTTCAGCCTCTGCGTCTTTCTCCTCGTCTTCAGCCAAGCCGTTCTTGATCTCTTTCTTAAGAGCGTCGATGGCATCACGGCGAGCGTTGCGTACGCTGATCTTCGCCTCTTCGCCTTCAGCCTTAACCTGCTTTGCCAAAGCCTTACGTCTGTCTTCTGTCAAAGTTGGGATGGCAAGACGGATCACTTCACCGTTGTTTTCAGGAGTGATACCAACTTCTGAGTTCATAATTGCCTTTTCAATATCAGAGATGAGCTTCTTTTCCCATGGTTGAATAACGATGGTACGTGCATCAGGAGTAGTGATAGTTGCCACGTTTGCCAAAGGGACAACGCTTCCATAATAGTCGATTCTGATCGGGTCGAGTATACGAACGTTTGCCTTACCAGCTCTAATGTGAGCCAAAGCATCATCAAGGTGTACTAAGACGTTAGCCATCTTATCTTCTGCCGTCTTGAAATAGGTTTTAATGTCTGCCATATATGTTTGAATAATTTTTATGTTCGCGCAAATATACAGATAAAAATTGAAAGATGATAAAACTTGCATTTCAGAGTCTCCATTTTTTTATAAATGAGGGGTTAAGAGGTAGGGTGCTCAATTTCGATTCGAAATCTTGGTCGAAAAACAAGGCTATTTGATGGGGAAAATGCTGAGTAACCGATTAGCCGCGAAGGCTGCTAGTCGGTTGCTCATTATTTTTCCGTTAAATAAGCTTGTTTTTGAGCGAAAATTTGAACCAAGTTTTGAGCACCCTACCCGAAGGGACAGCACACATTATACATGAAGATGACCTTCTCTTCTTCTTTTTATAAACAACAAAAAAAGAGATGCCCCTATGACATCTCTTTTTCAATTATGGAAAATGAAAAGAATTAATTAATGTTTTTTCTTATTTTGTGATGACTACCGGCATTGACAATTTGCTGCCGTCGTTGCAGGTAACCTTAAGGATGTAGACACCGTTTGCTAAATTGCTGATGTTTACATTGTGTTCGCCAACGCCATTGAGATTCTCTGAGAGAGTCAACGCACCTTTGCTGTCGTATAGTGAAGCAGAAGCCGCATCGGCATGGATGCGGATCTGGATAAAGTCTTTGATGACATTTGCAGAGAGGGTTGACGATGCTTTGATGGCATTGCAACCTGTTGTGCTCTTGTCTAGAATCTCAAACCAGTCTACGTTGAAGAGGAAGTTATCCTCGCCGGTAAATTCGAGGGTGATTGTCTGTTCGCCCTTGTTGAGGGTGACCTCTGTAGAGTCAGTGTAGAATTCTGTCCAAACGGTGGTCTTCTCTGTGTTAATAGTGAAAGCCGCAAGCGCATTGCCGCTCTCGTCTTTAAGGGTCATGACGTTTTTTCCTGTTGCCTCCGAACCTAGACGAGCCTTGAAGATGTATTTGCCATCCTCAGGAACGTTGATCTTGTATTGAGTCCAGTCGCCATCGTTGATGAATCCGATGTCTTGGCTGCCGTCTTCCAAATCTTCTGTCTGGATTCCCTTCATAAGGCTGTAAGCCTCTGCCTCAATTTTAGCAGGAATATTGACAACCGTCTCCTCTTTACTTAAAAGTTCGAGGTTTGCATCCAAACTGTATATGCCATCCTTAACTGTTTCGTAGCTCTTAATGAGGTCGCCAGAGCGGACGGTCAATTTATTGCCGTGAATAGATTTGATTTCTACTCTTGTCATCTTGCCTTTTTCCCAAGTCATGCCAACTATTACGAAACCACCACGGGCTTTGATGCCTTTAGCATAACCGTTGCTCCAATTGGATGGCAGGGCAGGAAGAAGGTCCAAATAACCGTTCTGACTTTGAAGCAACATTTCGTTGATACCAGATACCGCACCGAAGTTTCCATCAATCTGGAAAGGAGGGTGAGCATCAAACAAGTTGTTGTATGTCTTATCTGGAGTTAAAAGCAATTGAATCAATTTGTAGGCGTGGTCACCGTCCAATAGACGTGCCCAGAAGTTGATTTTCCAAGCGAGAGACCAACCTGTTGCATCGTCGCCACGTTCGCGGAGGGTTTCGATAGCAGCCTTCGCCAAATCAGGAGTTGTACGTGGCGAGATTTGGTTGCTTGGAAATAGGCCGTAGAGGTGAGAGACGTGACGGTTGTGGTCGTTAGGGTTATCCCAATCGAAGAACCACTCCTGAAGTTGTCCGTATTTTCCAATCTGATGAGGAGGGAGTTTAGCCGAAGCTTCGTTTAGCTTTATGACGAAATCAGCATCCTTGCCCAATTTGTTGGCAGCCTCTGCTGTAGCGGCGAAAAGTTCGCGGATAATCTGAATATCCATTGTACAGCCAAAGCTTGCGTCGCATCCACTGTGCTGAATCTCGGGAGATACACTCGGGCTGGTTACCAAATAGTTTTTGCCAGAGACATTCTCCGTAATCATGGTTGCCAAATAGAAATCGCAGGCTCCCTTCATGGTAGAGTAGATGTCGTTCAAGTAAGCATCGTCGCCGTTGAAACGGTAGTAATCGTAAATCTGGTTAGACAACCAGCCCGAACCCATTGGCCAGAATCCCCAAGAACCATCGATTGGAGCGGTCTTGTTCCAAAGGTCGGTGTTGTGGTGGAGAACCCAACCTTGGTTGGTGCCCCAATGCTCTTTTGCGGTTTCGTTTCCTGGACCGGTCAATGATTTCACCTTGTTTACAAATGGCTTTGCACATTCCGTTAGGTTACCTGTCTCGGCCATCCAATAGTTCATCTCGAAGTTGATGTTGGTGGTGTATTTGCTGCCCCAGATAGGGTCTTTGTCTGCATTCCAGATACCTTGTAGGTTGGCAGGCTGACCGCCATCACGTGAACTTGTGATCAAAAGGTAACGGCCAAATTGATAGTGAAGACGAACAAGCCCAGGGTCGTTGGTGCTTTTGAAGTTGTAGACACGCTTGTCTGTTGTTTGGTCTGCCGTGGTCTCGTCGCCAAGATTGATGTCTACACGGTTAAATAGTTCTTGATAATCGGTCAAGTGATTTTTCAAAACATCTTCGTATCTCTTGTCCAAAACTTTTCCGAGGTTTGTCTCTGCCACCACATTCTCCCTACCCGTAACATCTCTGTGGTTGATGAAGTTTGTACCGATTGTTACGTAGAAAGTAACGGCATCCGCACCTGAAATGATCAGTTTATTGTCTTGCGTCTTAATGGAACCGCCCTCTTTCTTAGCTACGACACGAATCTGGTATTTAACCGCATCAGGTCCTGAGTTCAGATAAAGAACTGAGTCTGAAGCTGCGCCCGCATTGTTCATAAATGGACAATCCATATAAGCGGAGAAACTAAGGGCCTTTGCCTTGTCGGCGGTTAGACGGAACACCAAAATGTGGTCGGGATAAGAACCGAAATACTCGCGGGTATAAGTTGTTCCGTTGGCAGTGTAGGTCGTTTTGGCGATACCGGTTTTCAGGTCAAGTTCACGGTAGTAATTTCCGCCCGTTTGACCGTTGAAATCCAAATAGAAGTTTCCGGCTGGAAGGTAATGAGCCATTCCCCAACCGAGCATGCTGCCTAGCGTTCCGTCGGCATCCTTGTATGCTCCCGCAAAGATTTGTTGGCGGGCTTTCTCTAGGTTGTTGCTGGCGCCCTGTTTGTTGTTGTTGCCTGGATTGCCGCTCCAAAGAGAACTTTCGTTGAGAAGGATTCTGTCTTTTCCTACGCCTCCGTAGACCATACCGCCTATGTAACCGTTGCCGATAGGCAAAGCGTTGGTGAAGGTGGTTCCTGCATCAGAGTCGTACCAAAGGGTTAAATCGCCCTTTTGTCCAGCAGCGATAGCTGGGAATGCTGAAAAAGTTAACAGCGCCAATGCGCAAATAACAATGTGAATTGGATTCCTGAATCGTTTTAGGAAAATTTCCCCATTTATTTCCCCTCCTGAAAAGGAATAATAGACTAACGCGCGGTAAGCGATAGCCGTAAATTTCGAATGCCTGTTCATGTTCTAGTTTTGTTTGGTTTATATCATGGTCTAATTTCGATATCAACCCTTATAGATATCGAAATTATTGTTCAAATTTACATTCTTTGTGGGGATGAAAATATTAGAAAAGAGGAAACTTCTATAAAAATTCAGTCATTTCCTCTTTCGTTGATCTATTTTTATTTTAATAAAAAATCTAATTAAGGTATTGATAATTAAATGAATGGTTATTAGTGGTTAGTCGATGACTTCAGGTCATGAGTCTGTTTTTTGAAAAATGAAGTCATTATCTCTCAAATGAAGGTACGAGGAAAGGAAAATCTTTCACTGCGGCGGCTCTTTTTGCCTCTTTTTGTTTGGCGAGGATAACTATCCATTTTCGTCCTTATTCTGCTTTGCAAAAACGGATGGTGCCATGTTGAACTTTTCTGAAAAACAGCTTCCGAAGTATTTAGGATCTGAGAATCCAACCTCATAGGCAACATCTGCAACGGAATATTTGCCGCTCTTCAACAGAGTGGCTGCATATTGCAGTTTGTAATTCTTTACGTATTCTGAAGGCGAACAGCCTGTAATGGCTTTGAACTTACGGAACAATTGAACTCTACTGAGGGCTGTCTTGTCTGCAATAAACTCGACCGAAAGATTTGGTTCGGAGATATATTTCTGAAGTATCTCCGTGATTTTGCGAAGAAAGGCATCGTCCTTGCTCTCTGGCATGTTGCCTTCCGGAGCGGCTAAGATGCTGTTGCGTAGATGCTGGAGTTGCAACTTGCGGTTCTGAAGTAGCGTATGAACTCTAGCCAACAAAATATTTCCGTCGAACGGCTTGGTGATGTAATCATCAGCACCGAGGTTCAAACCCTCTATCTGGTTGTCGGCAGAGTCTTCTGACGTAAGCAGAATAATCGGTATGTGTTGGGTCAAAGCGTTGTTCTTCAGATGTCGGCAAAGTTCCTTTCCGTCCATCTTAGGCATCACCACATCGGAGATGATGATATCAGGAATGTCTTTGAGTGCTAACTCGAGAGCCGTCTCTCCGTCTGATGCTTTCTCAATCTCAAAGTCGTTTTGGAACAACAGCGTGAGGTAGGAGAGAATGTCCGGATTGTCGTCTACGATGAGGATCGAGTTTCCTTTGCTCTTGATGTAGTTTTTCCCTTTGCCGAACGATAAATCAAATTCCTCTTTCTCCTCTTCTAAAACGTTGATTGGACTTCCCAAAGGAATCGTTATCTGTATGGTTGTTCCTTCTCCCTCTTTACTTTTTATGTTGATTTCGCCTTTGTTGGCAATGACGAAGTCGTAGCAAATCTTTAATCCAAGACCCGAACCTTTTTCGTTGTTTGTGCCGAAGGTTGAGGCGTTGAAATCTTTCTCAAAAATTTTGCTCAACTTCTCTTCGCTCATACCCACGCCACTGTCTTTAATTTGGAAGGAGATCTCTTTTTCATTCTCGTCGATGGAGATTTCAATTTTCCCGTTCGAATGGGTGAATTTAATCGCGTTGTTGATTAAGTTGCGTATCACGGTGGCAATCATTCTCTCATCGGCAAAGGCATAGTGCGTAGCCGAGTTTTTCATCGTGATGTCTATACGTTTGTTTGTAGCGAGACCTTGCATCAGAGACAGCGAATCTTTTGTCAGTGCTGCTACCGAGATGTCTTTAGGCGAATAGAAAATGTCTTTCGTCTGGATTCTTGCCCATTGTAGGATGTTGTCCATCTGTTCTTGCAACTTCTGTGCGGCCAGAGTGACATCGGTAAGCAGTTTCTCTTCCAGTCCGTTTCCCTCTTTTTCTTCCGAAAGAAAAGAAAGCATGCCGACAATAGCAGTGACAGGGTTTTTCAGATCGTGTGCAATGATGGACAGAATTCTGTTCTTCAAACTGAGTGTTTCGTCCAGCTCTTTATTCTTGGATTCAACGCTCTCTTTCTGCTTTTCAATCTCTTGGTTCTTTTGCCTTAATTCTATGGTTCTGTTGGCCACTAGGATTTCCAATCTCTCTTTCTGTTTCCTCAAATTCCTTAATCTTACCGTGAAATAGATTACGATCAACGCAATGGCTACCAATACTGAAAGTGTTTTGAACCACCAAGTTTGCCACCAAGAAGGCAGAATGATGATGGTGAGAGGTTTGTCAATCTGAAATAGTTGACCGTCGTTGCTTTTTACTCTTACAAGGAAAGTGTAGGTGCCGGGCTCCAAATTGGTGAAAGAAACTTTTCTCTCTTTGCCTGCCTCAATCCAATCGTGATGCAGTCCTTTCAAAAAATAGGAGTAATGCAGACTTCCGGATTTCTCTAAGTCGATGCCTACATATTCCAAAGTGAAATAGTTCTGTTTATGGTTGATGCGGATGGTGTCCGTGCAATTCAACGAACGACTGAGAATCTCCGATTTTCCTATCTCTTGTTTTTTGTCCCAAATGTAAATGTCCTTCAAATAGATCTTTGGAGATTTGTCTTGTCCTGCCAATCTCGTAGGGTTGAACTTGAACATTCCGTCATTAGAACCGAAGTAAATCTCTCCGTTTGGATGTAGGTAGACCGACTTCTGATAAAGGAAGTTACGCTCCAATTCTTTCTCTAAACTGTAATGTTTCAGCTTTTTGGCATCAGGGTTGAATTGAATAATTTCGTCCTGACTTCCAATCCAAAGGTTGTTTTGTTTGTCGCTTGTGATGAACTTTAGATTCTCAGGAATGTCTGTCGTCTCAGCATAGTTGATGAAAACATTCGCTTTCCTGTCATAAGAGACTAAACTACCTGTGCTGGTAATAATCCAGACTCTTTTCTCCTTATCTTCCATGCACATGGTGATTTGGTTCTGAGGCAAGTCACCTGGTTTTTCGGAATAAGAGAAGTTTATCTGTTGACCGTTTTTGTATTTACGTAAACCTTCACTTGAACTGATCCATAACCAGCCTTCGCTGTCTTTCATCAGATGGGTGATGAATTTTGAATTGTTGATGTTGAATGGATCTTTTTCTGAGTTGTTTGAGCTTGTTATTTCACCTGTCTTTTTGTTCAGAAGGGCTACTCCTTTACCATCGGTAGCAATCCAGACAAAATCTTTTTCTACTAATATGTAATTAATCCTCTCTGTAGGGAGGGAGTGATCCATTTCTTTTTCATCGCTTTTGTAGTGCTTGATTACTTTTTTCTGAGGGAAATCGTAGAGATAAAGTCCGTTGTCCCAAGTAGCAATCCAGAATAGTCCATTTCCGTTTTCAGGTTTGATGTCTAGAGCAATCTTGCCCAAATTTTTGTCTACGATGAAGTTGTTGCCTTTGCCTTGTTGAATGTTCAGTCCTCCGCCGTCGGCTCCTACAAGCAGGTTGTCTTTGTAACTGGAGAAACAGGTGATGGCATTTCCTGAGATAGTGTGGGGCTGAGTGTTGTTATGTTGAAAAATGGAAAATTCGTTGGATAGTCTGTTCGAATATAGCAACCAGAAACGGTGTGTGCCGAGCCAAATGTTGTTGTAAGAATCTTGCAGGATGCAGCTGGTCGTTAAACAATTTTTGTCAATATTATTTGGCATTATATAGTCTAATGCTGTGAATTGAAGCCTCTCCGGATCGTAGTTGGATATGTTTCCGTTCATGTTACTTATCCAAACTTTGTGGTTGCGGTCTTCGTATATATATTGTATGAAGTTGTTTCGGAAAGAGTAGGGAGAGTTAGGGTTGGCCGTTTCGTGTCTCTTCAGACGACCATTTTTGTCATAGATGAAGAGTCCGTTATCGGTTGAACCTAGATAGATATCGCCGTTTGAAATCTGTTTGATGACCCGTATGTGTTTGTTGATGGCGTTTCCGCTTTTGTCTTTGATGATATCCAGTTGGCTTATCTTTTCACTTTTTTTGTCGATGATACTAACGCCAGAGTCAACAGAACAGATCCAGATGCAGGAACCACAATCCTCCATGTTGTCTCCTCTCATTTCAAATTCTGTTGCTGTCTTTGTTTCGTGGTTGTATTTTAATACGTTTTGTGAACAAAGCATCCAAATATAACCATCTTTATCTTCCAAGGCTTTGGTCACGCCTTTTGTTTTTCTGCCTTTAAGTGCAATTCGTCTGAAATTGTCGTGAGTCCTGTCGTAGTAAGCAAGACCTCTGGCTGTAGAGATCCATAACCGTTTATGAGAGTCTTCGAATGTATTGTAACAAACGTTGTGCGGAAGGCTGAAATTGTCTGTTTTAGAGCGTGTGTATGTTTTGTATTTGTATCCGTCAAATTTGATGAGTCCGTTCCATGTGCTGATCCATAAAAATCCATAAGAATCTTCGAAAAGATGGTTTACGTCGCTGTATGGAGCTCCGTTTTCTGCCTCGAACAGGGAGAATCGTCTACTCTCTCCATACGTGGGTATATGGATAAAAAACAGAAGTGCGAATAGAAAGGCAATGATCTTAGACATTTGCTGATATTGATTTATGGTATTAAAAGATCAGTGTTTATATGTGAAAAAAAGGAAACGAATGAACTAATCATTCGTTTTGAAAGCTTTTGATACAAAAATAGAAAAAATAACAGAAAACTCTTTGCAGAGCGTTATAAATTTCTGATGTTTAGGATGATTCTGTAATCCTGTATCTATCTATCTCTTTTTTTGTATGAAAAAAGAAAGATAATCTTCGTTTTTTCTGTATAGTTATTGTTTTGACATTAAGGAGAAAGCGGGTAATGACGGCATTTGTTGGGAATAATAATGAAATTTTTTCTCATTTTCCTCTTGCGGAGTTGAAAATAATGCCTATCTTTGCACCGCAAAACAGAAATGATGGCGGGATAGCTCAGTTGGTTAGAGCGTCGGATTCATAACCCGGAGGTCACGAGTTCAACTCTCGTTCCCGCTACAGCAAAAGAGAAGCTTTTTTAGGCTTCTCTTTTTTTGTGTATGATATCGGGTTTCTATGTTGTTGAATTGTCGAGTAAGAGATCAGTTTGCTTTTTTGAATAAATCCGGATCAGCGGATAGGTGGGGTTGGTATAGCGACAAGAATATTCCCCAAAATTCATGAATAGCATTATCTTTGCGGAATGAAAACAGATCAACTATTAAGAGAGATATTGCCAAGCGTAATAGTAGACAACTTCGATGTCGAGAATTTTGAGAAAACCGAAGAACGCTTTGACATTTGGTTAAGCGAAAAGAAAGTGCAGGTGCGCGAAGACAAATGCAGGAAAAAAGTGATATCCTATGGATTCGGCCATTACCACAACATACAGGATTATCCGATAAGAGGGC
>Ga0208197_1000892_pt1 | contig 33840 bp, 26 predicted proteins | sample AD_JPNNA4_MetaG_FD_184444 | JGI IMG/M metagenome (GOLD analysis project Ga0208197, IMG submission 184444) | Active sludge microbial communities of municipal wastewater-treating anaerobic digesters from Japan - AD_JPNNA4_MetaG (SPAdes) (version 2) | ecosystem: Engineered > Bioreactor > Anaerobic...
GCTTGTTGCCGCTGGCGTTTATGTGGCGCAGCGCCGGCTTCGCGCTGGAAAAGCGCGCTTTCCCTGCCGTGGCCGCCTTTGGAACCGCACTCATCATGTTAGTGTTGCCTGTGCTCACGCTGGCGGGGGGAATAGGCAGCCGGGCTTCCGACGCTGTCGCTGGACTTGCTCCCGGTATGGGAATGGACGAGGGGATGGTTTTCGAGATGGCTGCGCCCCAGGCGATGGTGGTAGAGAAAACGGTGGAAGTGGTAAAAATGGTGGAAAACGAAGTTGCAGTGTCTGAACCACAGGGAACCGGCGAGCCGCCGCGCCTGCGCCAATACTTCCCCGAAACGATGCTCTGGCTACCGAATGAGACCACGGATGGGAATGGGGCATTGCACCTCGAATTCCCCGTCGCCGATAGCATCACCACCTGGCGGGTGACGGCGCTGGCCTCCTCGCAGGATGGACGCCTGGGCAGCGCGACGGGCGGGCTGCGGGTGTTCCAGGACTTCTTCATTGACCTCGACCTGCCCGGCTCGCTCACCGTGGGCGACGAGATCGCCGTGCCCGTGGGCGTCTTCAACTATCTGCCGGAGGCGCAATCAGTGCGCCTGGAGGTGCAGCAGGAGCGGTGGTTCACGCTGTTGGATGAGCCGGTGAAGACGCTGGAGATCGCCTCCAACGACATCACCGTGGTCTACTTCCGCATCAAGGCGCTGGACTTCGGGTCGCAGCCGTTCCAGGTGACGGCCTACGGCAGCCGGATGTCCGACGCGATCCGCAAGAACGTGCGCGTCTTCCCCGATGGCAAGGAATTGCGCTTTACCGTCTCCGACAAGCTCAGTCCGACGACGCCCGTGCAAGAGACGGTGCAAATTCCGGCGGACGCGATCCCCGGCACGCAGAAGCTCATCGTCAAAATCTACCCCGGCATCGTCAGCCAGGTGGTGGAGGGGTTGGACGCGCTCCTGCGAATGCCCTACGGCTGTTTCGAGCAGACGTCATCTACGACGTATCCCAACATCCTCGTTTTGGATTACCTCAAGACCACCAAGCAGGCATCGCCGGAAGTGCAGATGCAGGCCGAGCAGTATATCAACCTGGGCTACCAGCGCCTCACCACCTTCGAGGTGAACGGCGAACCGGGCGGCTTCTCGCTCTTCGGCGAAGCGCCCGCCGATCCGATGCTCACGGCTTACGGTTTGCAAGAATTCGGCGATATGAGCCGCGTCTACGACATTGATCCTAAACTCATCGGTCGCATCGCCGCCTGGTTGTTCGCGCGGCAGCAAGGCGACGGCTCCTGGAAGGGCGTCGAGGGCTTCCACGAGACGAGCCTCACGCAGATGACGGATCAGATGCAGGTGACGGCCTTCATCGTCTGGGGGCTGGCCGACGCGGGGTATGCGAAGGACGGGCACACCGCGAAAGGCGCGAGCTTCCTGCGCGAGCGCGCTTCGCAGGTGGAGACGGCCTACGACCTGGGCCTGGTCGCCAACGCGCTGGTCGCCTACGACATCGCGCTGGAAGGCAAAACCACCGGCGCGACGGATGCGGTGTTGGATCGTCTGGCAGGCATGGCGCAAAAGGACGGCGAGGCCGTCTACTGGGACGCGGGCCGCGAGACCTACATGGGCGGCTCCGGCAACAGCGCGCGCATGGAAGCCACCGCGATGGCGGCGCTGGCCTTCATCCGCGCGGGCAAGCACGGCGATCTGGCGAACGCCGCGCTGACCTATCTGGTGCGCAACAAGGACAGCTTCGGCACCTGGGAAACCACCTCGGCGACGGTGCTGGCGCTCAAGGCGCTCATCGCCAGCGTCAAATCCGGCGCGGAAGATGCCGATGCGACCGTCACCGTCACGCTCAACGGGGGGCAGGCCAGGACGGTGGAGGTCAAACCGGAGAACTTCGATGTGGTGCAGATGCTCGTCTTCGACGATGTTCCGCCGGGCCGCGAGAGCACGGTAGAAATCAGCTTGAGCGGCAAGGGCAACTTGATGTACCAGGTGGCGGGTAGCTACTACCTGCCGTGGGACAAACTGCCGCTGTACCCGGAGCTGTTGAGCGCCGAGGAGCTTGTCACGATCAACGTGACCTACGACCGCACCGAGTTGGCGGTCAACGATACGGTCGGCGTGAACGTCGTCGTCACGCTCAACGAAGGCACGGCGCAGTCCGCGATTGTGGACCTGGGTCTGCCGCCGGGCTTCACCGTGGAGACGGAAGACCTGGCGCGGCTGGTCGCGCGCTACCAGGACACGCCCGACGACTACGCCTTCGCCAAAATCGAGCGGTACGAGCTGACCGGGCGGCAGATCATCCTCTACGTGAGCGACCTTACCGCCGGGCAACCGCTCGAATTCAGCTACCGCCTGCGGGCTAAGTTCCCGCTCAAGGCGCAGACGCCGGCGAGCACGGCGTATGATTACTACAATCCCGGCATCGCGGGGGAGAAGTCGCCGCAGACGTTGACGGTGGCGGGTGGGGAGTAAACGGGAGGTCCCTCCACGATAAGTGGAGGGACTTTTTGTTCTCAGGGCTGCGTGTGGTACAATGACAGATGAGATTGGGTGAAGACGGCAATGAGGCAAGGAAATGGAAAAGACATTTGCTGACTATTGGCATGGCGCAGAAAACTGGATAACGTTGACGTCAGGAGAATACTACCCTGATATTTTGGAAGATGCCTGCAATTTGTACATGCCTGTGCTGGAAGTATTTGGGCAACTGTTGGGCACATCCTATTCGTCGCAGAATTTATTCGAGCAGATTAGCGACTACGGCAATCCGTGGATGCGGGTGCAGCTTTGTCGCGTCTTCCACCGCTATGTGAGTCCTGATGCGCCTGTTGAAATGACCAAAATCCGCACCCGAAAACAACAAGTGCTGGATACCTTCGGCCAAGAATTTCGGGCGATCCACGAGGTTCAGGCGAAGTTCAATGAAAGACCCAAGCGCGACGAAGCTTTATGTGCGCTCTTGTGGGAGTATAAATCGCGGGGACAAAAGGGCTATACGTTGACCGAGAAGTTTTTCGATCTATTTCAATCCCGTTTTCCAACCCTGAAAATTGTTGGTCCCAAGCGCGCCGGACAAGATATTGCTCTCGGTAGTGTGTTTGATGAATATCCCAACCCGGCTCGCCCTGTAGATTTTGTCGTTTACGGCAAGAACAAACAGGATGTTCTGGTTGTTGGGTTGGCGCGTTATGATTCTGATCGCGGCGGTGCGCAGGAAGATGATCGTACCGGTGGGTACAAAAACTGCGCTGATGAAGTGCTGAATTATGTTCAGGTGCGCGGTTTGAGAACCAAGATGATCTTTTTGAACGACGGTCCCGGGCTTTTGCTTGGCTCTATGTGGCGTGATTATGTCACACTGGAAGAAAGCTGGCCTGGCAAAATCAAAGTCGTGACCTTGCGGATGGTGACGGAACGTGTCACTTATGAATGGTTAACGGCCTGAGAGGACACACCAGATGGCTACCGGCATTCAGAAAACCGCATGGCAGGGCAATATGGTAACTGCTGAAACATCCGATGACTTTTCAACAGTCGGATTGGAGACAAATCTTGCCTATGCGGGGAAATGGCCAAAGCGAGACGTTCTCTCTTGGCCGTCCATTGCGATTGCGGAAATCTGGCGCGGTACAAGCGACAGAAATCGCCTGTATTTTGGCGATAATTTATCCATTCTTGCGACTTTGCTGCAAGACCCGACGGTTAGAGGACAGGTAAAGTTGGTCTATATAGACCCCCCATTTGCTACTAACAAAGTTTACCAATCGAGAGATCAGGCCGATGCTTACAGCGATACTTTGATGGGGGCGCATTATATCGAATTTTTGCGGCGTAGATTGATTTTGTTGCATGAATTACTGGCAGAAGACGGTTCGATTTATGTGCATCTGGATCAAACAATGGTTTTTCATATCAAAGTCATTATGGATGAAGTGTTCGGCAGTGAGAATTTCCGCGGTATGATCACGCGCAAAAAGTGCAATCCCAAGAATTACACGCGCAAGACTTATGGCAACGTTTCGGATCACATCTTGTATTATAGCAAGTCGGAACAAGTCATCTGGAATCGTCCTTATACGCCCTGGACTGAGAATAGGGTTATAGAAGAATATGCTTATACTGAGGAAACTACGGGCCGGCGGTTCAAGAAAGTCCCAATCCATGCCCCTGGAACGCGAAATGGCGCTACCGGCAAACCCTGGCGCGGGATGACGCCGCCGCCAGGCAAACACTGGCAATATCCACCCGAAAAACTTGATGAACTGGATGCGCGTGGAGAAATCTATTGGTCGCCGACCGGCAACCCGCGCCGGAAGGTGTACCTGGATCAAAGTGAAGGTGTGCCGGTGCAGGATATATGGCTGGATGTAAAAGACGCGCACAATCAGATGATCGAGATTACCGGATACCCAACCGAAAAGAACCCCGAGTTGCTCACGCGAATCATTCAAGCATCTTCCGATGAAAATGATCTTGTGCTGGACTGTTTCGCCGGTTCTGGCACGACTTTAGCCGTCGCCTCACGTTTGAAGCGTCGCTGGATCGGCATTGATAATAGTTCTGAAGCCATAATGACCATTTTGCGACGTTTCAGCTATGGATTGGAACGTATGGGAGATTTTGTCACTTCAAAGAAGGAGGAGCCTGTGTTGCCGTTATTCACTCTGTCCACTTCTCCTATGAAGCCTGAACCTGTTCTTGTACAGCCAACTTCAAAGATGGATGATTTTGTTCTGTATTCGGAGTCTACCTATAGCGAAGATTTGCGCTATATTCTCAAGGAAGCGGCTTTGATTTGAGAAATTACCTATTATCTGCACAATCAGGCGACAATCGAGGCTTATCTGACCGAGTGGCTGGCGCACGGTGAGCGGATGCGGGCAGAACAGGAACGGAATCCAACGCCGGCAATGCTAAAATTACGACAGATTCGGATTCATCGTGTGACCGCGTTTCGCTTCGCTGATTCTTGATTCGCTGATTCTTGTTTCTTAAATGACTATCCACTTCCCCCTAACCCAAATCCGCAATATCGGCATCATCGCCCACATCGACGCGGGCAAGACGACGCTGACGGAGCGCGTGTTGTTCTACTCCGGGCGCACGTACCGCGTCGGCAACGTGGATGACGGCACGACCGTCACCGACTGGATGGCGCAGGAGCGCGAGCGCGGCATCACGATCACCGCTGCCGCGATCACGACGACGTGGCAGGACGCGGCGACGGGCCAGCGCGCGCAGATCAACCTGATTGATACGCCGGGCCACATCGACTTCACCGCCGAGGTGCAGCGCAGCCTGCGCGTCCTCGATGGCGGGGTGGTCGTCTTCGACGGTGTCGCGGGCGTGGAACCGCAATCCGAGACGGTGTGGCGGCAGGCCGACCGTTTCGGCGTGCCGCGCATCTGTTTTATCAACAAGCTGGACCGGCCTGGCGCGAACGTCGAGCGCACGTTGCAGATGATGCGCGACCGTCTCCACGCGACGCCGGCGCTCGTGCAGCTCCCGATTGTCCACAACGGCGAGTTTGTGGGGGTGGTGGACCTCTTCGAGATGCAGGCGCTTCTCTTCAGCGGCGAACCGGGCGCCTTGCCGGAGATGCGGCCCATTCCGGCGGATATGCTCCCGTCCGCTGAACAGGCCCGCCACACGCTGCTGGAATCCATTGTCGAGACCGACACGGCCTTGATGGAGCGTTTCCTTGAAGGCGACGTCATCCCCAACGCCGAACTTTATGCTGCGCTGCGCCGCGCGACGATCGCCAACACGCTGACGCCGGTGCTCCTCGGCAGCGCGCTGCACAACCGGGGCATCCAGCCGGTGTTGGACGCCATTGTGCGCTATTTGCCCAATCCGCTGGATATTCCGCCGGTGCAGGGGCATCATCCCACAACGGGCGAGCCGTTGAGCCGCCCTGCCGATCCCGCTGCGCCGTTCTGCGGGTTGGTCTTCAAGGTCGTCAGCGACCCGTTTATGGGCCGGATGAACTACGTGCGCGTCTATTCCGGCACGTTGACGGCGGGCGGGCGCATCGACAACGCCAGCCGCCAGGTCGAGGAGCGCGTGGCGCGCGTGCTGCAACTCTACGCCAACAAGCGCGAGGACGTGAAGGTGTGTACCGCCGGGGACATCGTGGGCGTCATCGGCTTCAAGCAGAGCTTCACCGGCGACACGCTCTGCGCCGCCGAAGCGCCGATTCTGCTGGAAGCGATTGAGTTCCCCACGCCCGTCATCCGCGCGGCGATTACCCCGCTGGCGACGCTCGATCTGGACCGCTTGATGGCGGCGCTGCGCAAGCTGGCGGATGAAGACCCGACGTTCACCGTGGGCTACGACGAGCAGACGCGCGAGACGATCATCGCCGGGATGGGCGAGCTGCACCTCGACATTATCGCGGATCGCCTGCGCCGCGAGTTCAACGTGCCGTGCAATGTCGCTCAACCGCAGGCCGCATATCAAGAGACGATCACGCGGCGCGCGCGCGGCGAGGGGCGTTACATCCACCAGGCGGGCGGCGCGGGCCGCTTTGGCGTGGCGCGGTTGACGCTTTCGCCCAACGCGCGCGGCGCGGGTGTCACGTTTGAGAATCGCGCCAATCCGATGGAGTTGCCGGAGCAGTACGTCCCCGCAATCGAAAAGGGCGTCCGCGACGCGATGCAGGAGGGCGAGTTGGCGGCCTATCCGGTGACGGACGTCGCCGTCGTCATCACCGGCGGACGCTTCCACGAGGTGGACTCGCACCGGCTGGATTTCGAGATCGCGGGCAGCCTCGCCTTCAAGGACGCCTACCGCCGGGCCGCGCCGATGCTGCTGGAACCGATCATGCGCGCTGTCACCCGCGCGCCGGATACCTACGTCGGCGCGATTGTCAGTGACTTTGGCGGGCGGCGGGGCCAGATCACGCAGATGGCGCTCGAAGGCGCGGATACCTACGTTGTCGAGGCCACCGTCCCCTTGAGCAGCATGTTCGGCTACGTCACCGTCCTGCGCGACCGGACGAGCGGGCGCGGCACATTCACGCTCGAATTCACGCATTACGCGTCGATTCCCGACGATGTTGCTCTCCCGATCATCGAGGCGCGGCGGGAGTACGTGCAGACTAAAAGACAATGAGGCAAGAGGTAAGAAGCAAGAAGATGTGAATCTCGCCTCCTGCATCTTGCATCCTGCTATCTTTGCCTGATGTTTTCTGGGGTATAATAAACACAGAGATGACAGTTGCGATTGAAAGCTTGCGGAGGTGAGTATGCGACAAGTTATTGTTTATCCAGGTGAGGACGGCTATTGGGTCGCCGAATGTCCTACGCTTCCCGGTTGTATAAGTCAGGGTGAGACTCGCACGGCAGCTATCGCGAATATCCGTGAGGCGATTGAGCTTTATGTAGAGGTACTTGAGGAAGACGGTCTTCCCGTCCCTGCAGAGCGTTTTGAAGCTATGATGGTGGTCGTGTGAGTAAGTTGCCTAACGTCTCCGGGCGTGAGTGCGCGCAGGCTTTAGCGCGTATTGGTTTCTATGTCAGGCGACAGCGCGGAAGCCATATCATTCTGCGATGTGATGATCCTTATATGCAAGTCGTCGTGCCTGATCACAGGGAACTGGATCGGGGAACATTGCGCGCGATTATTCGCCAGGCGGGATTGAGTGTTGATGAGTTTGTAGATTTGTTGGGGCAGTGAGAAAAGTGCCCGAACCGATTGCCTTCTGATGAAGTGTGCCTGGCGGCTGTTTCAGCCGTCGGGCATTTTTGTTGCGCGTAACCTGTCGCTTGATGTGGTGTTGTATCATACAGTTGGAACACACGAAGGATTTCATATCAGTAGGGAGTGTGGAAGATGGGGCCGGTGAAGGTGATTCTTAACCCAATCGCGGGACGTGGATATGGTGCACGATCCGAGGCGAAGTTGCGCCAGTTTCTGGATGCTGAAGGGCTGGACTTCGATTTGGTCCGCACCGAGGGGCCGGGTCATGCGATTGAGCTTGCGACGGCGGCTGCGAACGACGGCTTCGACGTCGTTGTGGCAGCGGGTGGCGACGGTACGACGCACGAAGTCGTCAACGGCTTGATGGCAGCAACCGGGGTGGTATCGAACGGCAACATCGCCGGGACGTTGGGCGTGATTCCCGTAGGCTCCGGCTCCGACTTTGCCAACGCGATGGGTGTTTCGCCAGACCTGGAGGGTGCGTGTCGCCAATTGGTGCGTGGTCAGGCGCGGCCCGTGGACGTTTGCCGGGTCACGGTGGATGATCAGCCTCCGCGTTACTTCGACAACACGGTCAACATCGGTTTTGGCGGCATCGTCACGTTTGAGGCACGGAAGGTCAAGTGGGTGCGGGGGATGGCGCTCTATCTGCCGGTGGTGTTGAAGACGATCTTCTTGACGGACGCACCCAACGTGACCATTACCTACGACGGCCAGTCCGCGACGTTACCTGCGGTTATGGTCTGTGTCGGCAATGGCCCGCGTGAAGGCGGCGGCTTTTTCTCCACGCCGGACGCGAAACCCGACGATGGCCTACTCGATGTATGTGTCGTGCGCGAGATGGGGAAATTGGCGATGCTGGGCTTTGTCCCGCGCTTTATGAACGGTTCCCACGTTGGTCAAGAGCCGGTGACGATGGCCCGCACGGATAGTCTTGTCGTTACATCGGAAGACAATCTCATCGCCCACGCGGACGGCGAAATGCTGTGTACAGAAGCGCACCGACTGGCGTTTGGTATCTTGCCGCAGAAATTGCAGGTGTGGTGTTGAGCAGGATGCAAGAGGCAGGAAGCTGGATACTGAATGCGCGGTTCGCAACTCGCAACTCGCAACTCGCAACTCTTAACTCTTATCTCATAACTCGCTGATTCAACTATGTTTGAACTCTTGTTAGCAGGCATTTGGGGCTATCTCGTCGGCGCGATTCCGACGGGCGTGATTGTGGCGTGGGCGATGCGGGGCGTGGATGTGCGTACGACGGGCAGCGGTCATACCGGCGGCCTGAATGTCACGCGCGTGGCAGGGCTGTGGGGCGGGGCGCTGACGGCCTTGGGCGATATTCTGCTGGGTGCGCTTGCCGTTGTTGTTGCCAGGACGGTGTGGTCTCACCCATTGGCCGGAACTGTGGCCGGAATCGCGGTGGTTGTGGGGCATGATTGGTCTGTGTATATTCGGTTTGCCGGCGGGATTGGCCTGGCGAAATTGACCGGTTGCCTGCTGGCGATATCCGCGTCTGAGTGGTGGCTGGCTTTGATCGCTGTCGTGATCGCGCTTGCTCTGTGGCTCGGGCTGATACGCTTCGTCCGGGTGCATCGTGCACGCTCAACGATTTTGGTGATGGCATTGGCCGGCCCTTTGTTGTGGGTGTTGGGGTTCCCCCTCCCCGTTATTCTTTTGGGGACTTTGGGCGGGATCGTTGTGATGATCAAGACAATCCCCGATTGGAATCGGGTGTACGGGTAGGCTATAGCGCTCACTTCATCAATCCGCGTACAGCGCCGCCCACCAGTTGGGCATCCGATTGCCGTTTTCGTCGTAGTTGGTGTTGTTCGGGCCGGGGATGTTCTGCATCCACCAGACGAAGTATTCGGCCTGGTTGTCGTTGCCGGGTTTATCACAGCCCCACGCCGTGCAGTTGATTTCTTCAGCGATTTCTGCTTCATCCACATCTAGCCGCCAGTTGCGGCAGGTGCTGAGTACTGTTCCAGTATAATCGTAAACATAGCGGCTCTCGTCCTTGTGCGCCAGGCGGTATTCCCAGGTGATGTTCGGCGGGTAGTGTGCCCAGCCGCACTGCGCGATGTCGCTGCTGTCGAATGCGCTGCCGGTATAGCCTACGACACTTGCTTGGGTCACGCCGTAATACCCGGTGATGAAGTCCTCCACACACCAGCCCCACCCATCATCAAGATCGGAACCGCTACACTGCGCGCCCACTGGCGCGTAGGGGATCGCTGTCTGCCTGTTGAAGGCGTACCTATAACGCTGGCTGAAGAACTGTTCATACCGGTGGATGTGCGCCTCGATGGCCGAGGCCACCGGCATCTTGCGGTGATTGCCCACCGTCGTCAGTTGGACGCCGCAGTTGGGCACATTCGTTTCCCGTGGGTTCTGCCATAGCGGTCCGTTGTCCACCGTTTCCTGCATTTCCCCGCCGTGACCATTTCCCCAGACCCAAACCTGCTTGATTTTCCCTTCACGAGCCAGCGCACAGAGATCGTCAACACCGTTCTCGAAATAAATCGCCTCGTAGTCGGCCAGGTCGCTGTTTGCCCGTGTGGGGATAAGTAGCTGTGCGGCGTTAGCGACTTTGTAGATCTCGAAATCCAGAAAGGCTTCACCGGCGCCGTGGTACATCGTGCCGCGTTCCAGGTAATCCATAATTTTCAGGGTCAGCGCCTCGACGTCAACGGACGGCATGCCATATTCCAGCACATACACCGGCACCTTGACCTGGCGCGGTTCTTGCGGGAGACTCGCCGCCATCGCGATCTCTGGCTTGCCAGACATAGCTGTACACGACATTGAAAGAAGGCTGAGGAGACTCATTCCTACAACGACAACCCACTTATTTCCGATTCGTCCGCGCATTTTGTGCCTCCCTGATTGATGCCTTCAGCGTATCAATCAGGCGCGCGGAAAACGGAGGTCTAGCGTGAGTTTATCGTGAGGAGGCGCAGTATTTTGTTGACAAGTCTATTGAGATTTCCCGAAATTCCCTGTATAATAAATGTGCAGTGGCGCAATCAAACAGCTTCAACAATGAACTTCTCCATGGCGTCATTTGAAGTACAAACCTCAGCTTGTCAGTTTTGGAGGTCGCGTTGTGAGCCGATTGGTGTTGTCCCTTCTCGGTCCCTTCCAGGCGATTCTGGACGGCGTGCCGCTCGTGGCCTTCGAGTCCGATAAGGTGCGCGCGCTGCTGGCCTACCTGGCCGTGGAGAGCAACCGCCCCCAGCGCCGCGAGATGCTGGCGGGCTTGCTCTGGCCGGATATGGCGGAGAGTGACGCCCGCACCAACTTGCGCCACGTCCTGGCGAACCTGCGCGCAGTGCTCAATGATCGAGACACGGAGCAGCCTTTCCTGCTCACCAGCCGCCAGACGCTCCAGTTCAACGTCGCCAGTGACTGCCACCTGGACGTCAAGACTTTCACCGACGCCATCGCCGCGACGATTGCCCACTCCCACACCACGGTGGAGAACTGCGAGACGTGCATGGCCTGTCTGCGCGAAGCGGCGAACTTGTACAACGGCGATTTTCTCGCGGGCTTTTCGCTGGATAGTGACCTTTTTGAAGAATGGATCACTGTCCAGTGCGAAAGGCTCCACATCCAGGCTCTCGATGTACTCGACCACCTGGCCGCCTACCACGAGCAGCGCGATGAATACGACGCAGTTCTGCGCTATGCCCGGCGCCAGGTGGAACTCGAACCGTGGCGCGAAAGCGCGCACCGCCAGTGGATGCGCGCCCTGGCGTGCAGTGGGCAGCGTGGTATGGCGCTGGCGCAGTACGAGGCCTGCCGCCGCATCCTTGACGTCGAATTGGGCATCGAGCCGGAAGCCGAGACGACTGCGCTCTACGAACAAATCCGCCGCGGTGAACTCCAACCGCCGGCCAAGCCTACGCCCGGTATTCAACCTGCTCCTGCGCCTCCTCTCTCCCCAACGCCTCAACCCCCTATCTCCCCGGCGCCCTCTTCCCACGTTCCTGCACTTGCTCCAGAAGGTGAACGTCGCGTGGTCACATTGCTGTTGGCCGATGTGCGCGGCGCGGCGGCGCTGTCGCCGCACAGCGACCCCGAGGCTTGGGCGGAACTCGTCACGCCAGCGCTGCACCTGCTGGGAGCGGAAATCATCCGGCTGGGGGGAAACGTGGAGCAGTACCGCCGGGCGGGACTGATGGCGTGCTTTGGTGGGCAGATTGCGCACGAAGACGACCCTGAACGCGCGGTGCTGGCCGCGCTGGCGATGCGGGAGGCCTTCACCGCCTATCTCGCGGAGAACGATGCGGCAGACTTGTGCCTAACGATCAGCGTGCATACTGGCGAGGTGATTCTCACGCCTATCGAGAATACGGTGTCAATGATGGGGAGCGTACTCGACAGTGCAGAACGCATCCAGGCGGTCCTTGAGCATGGTACGACCTGGGTCAGCGCCGAGACTCACCATCTGGTTGCGCCGCTGTTCACGTGGGAACCTTGTGGAGAAGCCGGATATTGGCCATTAGCCCACCAGCCGCGAGCCGACAAAGGGCGCGGCATCGCCGGGTTGTCCTCGCCGCTGGTGGGGCGCGATGCCGAACTGCGTGCCTTGCAGGAGGTGGTTGAGCGCCTGCAAGCCGGTATTGGCGGGATTGTCACCGTGGTGGGCGAGGCTGGCATTGGCAAATCCCGTCTTGTTACGGAACTCAAGTCGCAAGTCGCAAGTCAAAAGTCGAAAGTCGATGGGTTGTCTACTGACTTTGGACTTTCGACTTCGGACTTTGGACTGAATTGGGTAGAAGGCCGCTGTTTCTCGTATGCAACCAACGCCATTTACCAGATGTGGGTGGATGCCTTGCGCAACTGGCTGGACGCCGCGCACGATGCACTGCCTGTGGGGGTACGCGACACGCTGCGCGCGCGTGTGTACGAACTTTGCCCCGACTGCGCGGACGACGTCTATCCTTTCCTGGCGCGGATGATGTCGCTGCCCCTGGACGCCGGTGCAGAAGCCAGGTTGCGCGGGATCGAGGGCGAGGGACTGCAGGTCCTCACCTTCCGCGCCGTAGAAACCTGGCTCGAGCGCGCAGCGCAGAAAGCGCCACAGGTTTTGGCTTGCGAGGATCTGCACTGGGCCGATCCGACCTCGCTGGAGCTGCTGCGTCGCCTGATGGCTTTGACCGATCGTCTGCCGATCCTCCTGGTCTGCATCTTCCGGCCCGAGATGGAGCACCCTTGCTGGCAGATCAAAGAAACTGCTGCCCGCCATTATGCCCACCGCCACACCGATTTGTGGCTTCGCCCTCTCTCTGCCGGCGAGAGCGCGCAGTTGGTCGGCAGTCTGCTGTGCATTGAGGATCTCCCCGCACGTTTACGCGATCGCGTCCTCGACCGCGCCGAGGGCAACCCCTTCTACGTGGAAGAGATCCTGCGCTCGCTGATCGACGTCGGGGCCATCGCCTACGATGGGGTCAGCGGGCGCTGGCAGGCAACGCGCGAGGTGAGCGAACTGGCCCTCCCCGACACGCTGCGCGAGGTGCTGCTGGCGCGCATTGATCGTTTGCCGCGAGAGGCCCGGCAGGTCTTGCAGCTTGCCTCCATCATCGGACGGATCGTTCCCCAGAGTTTGCTGGCAGCCATTACGCCTGCCTCGCTCGCGACCCTCGATGAACACCTGCTGACCTTGCAGCGCGAACAGATGCTGCGCGAGCGAGTGCGGGTGCCCGAAGCGACGTACATTTTCAAACACCAGTTGACGCAGGAGGCTGCCTACGATAGCTTGCTGCACCGGAAGCGGCGCGTCCTGCACCGCCGCGTGGCCGAAGCACTGGAGCAGCACTTCCCTGAGCGCGTTGAGGAGAATCTCGGCCCGCTGGCCTACCACTGGGAGCAAGCGGGTGAGATAGGGAGGGCGATCCCTTACCTGCTCCGAGTGGGAGAAAAGGCGGCTGTCCAATACGCCAACGAGGAGGCGCGTAACTATTACCAGCATGCAATAGAGATGCTCGAGGGCCTTGAACCGAATAATGCTCACCAGAACTGGCGGCTAAAGGCATTGAGCAGCTTGGGAAAGCTGTGCTTCACAGAAGGCAAGGTGCCTGAAGCAGAAAACTATCTACGCGAAGCTATTGCCGTAGGGCGCACAATACAAATGAACTTACAAGAGTTATTGCTGCTCTATCATTGGTTAGGTGAAACGTTGTGGTGGCAAAGCCGCTACGAGGAACACCTTCGCGTTGGGGAAGATGGGTTAGCGCTTCTGGGTGACGATAAGGAGTCACTTGCAGCAGCGTTAATGAACCAGATTGTAGCAACAAGTATGTGGATGTTAGGAAGTCCAGAACAGGGAATGGAAATTACCCAGCGGACGGCCCAATTCATTCAACATATACCCTACGTAGAAGAACTATGTGTTGTTTACGAAAGTGTCATTCAAGCTCATATAATACGCAAGGATGTAACTGGCGCGTATAAATGGCTCCAAGTATTCGAAGAAAACGTAACTGCACGTCATGATTTGTTAGGACTGGTGGTAGCGCACCGTTATATGGGAGATGTACTACAAAGAACCGGAGATTTGGCAAGTGCAATTCAACGATGTTCAAAACGACTGGATCTGTGCGTTCGGATGGGAGATAGCAAGTATGAAAGCCGGGCTTTGAGTGAGCTGGCCCAGTTATCTTTGCAGTCAGGCGAGATCCAGAAAGCCGCAGATTATATATAGATCAAGCACTTCCTATGCACATGGCCGTAGGGTACGCGCCTGACATGGCCAATTGTCATTGCCTAATTGGTGAAATTGCCATTTGCCAAAATGAGTATGCAATGGCAATAACAGCCTTTAAACAAGCTCTATTGCTATACCAAGATGCTAAAAGTCTCTACGGCCCCGTGCAGATACACTATCGCTTAGGGCGAACGTATTTAGCGTACAAGAATTATGCAAAAGCTTTGCAATGCTTTCAGGAGAGTCTTAAAGCCTTAGCAAAGATCGAAAGTGCAATATTACTGCAGCCTGCTGTTCGCTTTTTCCCTCTGTTGAGTGGACTTGAGGAAGCGTGCGCTGATTCCTCGGCTTTTCGAGCTCTGTGTCAACAGATCCAGATAGAAGATCCCCGGTTCAAAGCATTTCTGACGCAATGGTACTTGGAATCAACAGATATCAAGAGAATGCATGAGCCATTCGCGCAAGACGAATTTAAGATACTCGAAGATGATTGGACGTGGTACGATCCGTTCGATGACTGCTCTTATAAAGTGAGGGATGCGCTGACAATCTATGCGGTTAACGGACGAGACTTGTGGTATATCAATAAAAGCGCACCGCGCTTGATGCGAGACCTGTCTATAGAAGTGAGTGACCTTATAGTACAAGTGATGAGCGAACAAGCCTCAGACGACCGCCCTGCTGCCGGTGGATTACTACTCTGGTTGGATGATCAGAATTATTTGTGGTTGCAGTGCGGTCGATTTGGTAGCCGCGATATCGCGTTCGGTGGGTGCTCGGGCAACAAAGATATCGTTGTTGGGCGCGGGCGACTACCGCGCGAGAAATCAAGTGAGCATGTTTTCCTACGGATGGAATACACGGGAGGAAAAGTAAAAGCCTTCTGTAGCGCAGATAACGAACAGTGGTTCAGTATTGGGTGTACGACATTCCTGGTGGAGAGCGGGATGCAGGTTGGCGTCCACGCCATCGGAAATATTGATCGCACTATCTACCACGGCGCGTATCCCGATGGCGTGGCGATTCGCTTTACGTCGTTCCAGTTGTGGGGAGGCAAGGGAAGCTAACGGCCTAGTACACGTTGTACGTACTCGGCTCCCCACGTCTGGAAATGGACGCCGAGGAATTCACATTTGCTGTCGCAAAGTCATTGCTGCCCACTTTGCGATGATGGAGCGCTGCCGCGCGCTGGATGGAAGCGAAGATGTGCGAACTACGGGCTACCGTCAAAAAACGACCGCCGGGGCACAACGTCTCGGCGGTCGTTTTTTGTCCGTCCTACGCCAAGCATTCCGCCATATCCGCCTCGACGGTCGTAACCGGCGAGATGGCGAAGGTCTCCACGAGCACCTTGAGCACGCCGGGCGAGACGAAGGCCAGCAGCGACGGACCGAGCTCAATGTTCTTGATCCTCTGGTAAAGCAGCGTGAGCAGGATAACGACGGCCTTCTGCTCGTACCACGAGAGGATGAAGCTCAATGGCAGGTCGTGGTCAGGCGTAAACCTCAATTGGAATGAGCCGTTGTGCCTGTGGCTTAGCATGATTCTCGTGGATGGCTTTGAAGCGGCTTTCGATGCTTAAGAGTACAGTGCTATCGTAGTATCGTTCCCCACAGTGGTGGCACACCTCGCATGGCACATCTTGCACCACCAGGTAATTGCCGCCGCGCCGGTAGATATATTCAACATTGCGTTCTTCAAAATCAGTATTTCCACAGATATGACAGCATGTTTCGTTCATAATGAACCCCTTCGTGTCCACGGCCCCCTAAACTTTGGCGGGTTTGGGATGTAAACGATAATGATGACAAAATCGCCGAGGCGTCAAAGCCTCGGTGGGCGTTGTGTGTGCCAATCCTATGCCAGGCACTCTGCCATATCTGCCTCCACCGTCGAGATCGGCGCGATGGCGAAATTCTCCACGAGCACCTTGAGCACGCCGGGCGAGACGAAGGCCGGCAGCGACGGGCCGAGTTTGATGTTCTTGATCCCCAGATAGAGCAGTGTGAGTAGGACGACGACGGCCTTCTGCTCGTACCACGAGAGGATGAAGCTCAGCGGCAGGTCGTTGACGCCCACACCGAAGGCGTTGGAGAGCGCCACGGCGATCTGGATGGCGGAGTAGGCGTCGTTGCACTGGCCGACGTCCAGCAGGCGCGGGATGCCGCCGATGTCGCCGTAATCGCCTTTGTTAAAGCGGTACTTTCCGCAGGCCAGCGTCAGCATCACCGTGTCGGCGGGCGTTTGCTCGGCGAATTCGGTGTAGTAGTTGCGGCCCGGCTTCGCGCCGTCGCAGCCGCCGATGAGGAAAAAGTGCTTGATCTGTCCGGCTTTGACCGCGTCGATAACCTTGTCCGCCACCCCAAGTACAGCGTTGCGCCCAAAGCCCACGGTGATGACGACGTCATCCTTGTCCTCCGGGAACCCGCCGAGCGCCAGCGCCCGCTCGATGACAGGGGTGAAATCCTTGTAGCCGTGTGCGTCCGCTTCGATGTGCTCCACGCCGGGCCACGCCACCAGGCCGGTGGTGAAGATGTTGTCCATATAGCCGTCGCGCGGCTTCTGGATGCAGTTGGTCGTCATCAGAATCGCGCCGGGGAACGCGGCAAACTCCTTCTGCTGGTTCTGCCACGCGCTGCCGTAGTTGCCGTACAGATGGGCATATTTCTTGAGGCCGGGATAGCCGTGGGCGGGCAGCATTTCGCCGTGGGTGTAGATGGTGATGCCCTTGCCTTCGGTCTGCTGCAAGAGCATCTCCAGGTCGGGCAGATCGTGGCCGGAAACGACGATGGCGGGGCCTTTGCGGACGCCCGTGGGGACGGCGGTGGGGACGGGATGCCCGAAGTGCTTGACGTGTCCGCTGTCGAGGAGTTCCATACAGCGCAGGTTCACCTCGCCGGTTTTGAGCGTCAGGGCGATGAGGTCGTTGGCAGTCAACGTGTTGTCGCGGATGGCGCTCAGCGCTTCACTGAAGAAGGCGTTGACGGTGGTGTCTTCTTTGCCCATAATGCGGGCGTGATCCGCGTAGGCCGCCATGCCCTTCAGCCCAAAGAGGATGAGCGAACGCAGGCTGGTCACGTCGTCGTTGCGTTGCGCGAGCGTGAGGACGAACTTCGCGGCTTGCTTCAGCATCCCCTCGACGGTGTCCGCCGGGACGAGCGCCGCGCCCGCAGGCAGCGATTCTGCATCCGCGCCGGTTGCTGCGACGTAGGCTGCGCGGGTTTGCTCCTTGACGGCCTGCGAATCCAGGATGATGTCGCGCAGCCGCTCCGCGTCGAAGTTGACGTTGGTGACGGTGGTGAACAGCCCTTCGATCAATGCAGCGTTAGCCTCCGGGGTGGGGACGCCCAGACCGTGCAGTTTGTGCGCGTAAAACGCGATGCCGGTGAGGTTTTCGATCAGCAAATCTTGCAGCGCGGCGACCACCGGGTCTTTACCGCACACGCCGGAAACCGTGCAGGCTTCGCCTTTGGCCGTTTGTTCACATTGGTAACAAAACATTATACGCCTCCATAAGTGGTTTTCACCAAACCTGACAGGTTTTCTGAAACCTGTCAGGTTTGATACGCTTATGATAGCACGCCAAAGCGTCGTTGCCTACGACAAAAGTCTGATTGAGCGAAAACTACGGTGTGTATACCTCCCACGTGTTGTCAGTTGGACTGAGCTGATAAATTGTCTGATTGATGTCCTTCAGCCAGGTCAACAGATCGTTCGTCCCTGGAATTTGATAACGCTGCAGCCAGGTGTTGAAGCCGGTCTCAGGGGCAGTGGCCCAGCCCAGTGCCTCGCGCACTTCGGGATGGCTGCGCCAGACAAGCCCAAAACCGCGAATCGGTTGATGAAAGCCCACCGGCGGTTCAAGACTTGCATCAAATTCAGGATCGCCTTCTTTGAAATTATCGGCATAGAGCTGGAAGGAATGTTCCCCGTTATCAAAGAAGACGTAGATGGATTGACTCGGTTGCAACCACAGCATAAAGCCATGCTCGAAGGGCTGCTGCGCAGCCCACCCGATCTCCGCCGGATCGGGGCACTGCCCTTGCATTGCGTTGGCGAGTTCGGGAACCCAGGTGTTGGCACATGGACCAGGTGTTGGCGTGGCGCAGGTCGTGCCACAGCCGCCGAGACATTCACCGGAGCAGTAGTAGACTTCATTGGCCCGACACGCAGGCGGTGTACACATCACATAGGGCGTGTACGTGGGTTGCGGGGTGAGTGTTGGGGTGGGGGACGGCGCAGTTAGTGTGACGCAGGTCGTGCCGCAGCCGCCAGGACATTCACCAGCGCAGTAGTAAACCTCGTCGCTCTTGCAGGCGGGCGGTGTACACATCACGTAAGGGGTTGCGGTGGGGTTGGCGGCAGTGCGACGGATGGCGCGCGGCAGGTTACATGCCAGCGCCATGATTATGATCAAAACTATTCCCAAAAGCCTGACCTTGCGCATCTTTTTTCTCCTGAAGCAACAAACCTCTGATCTTACCAGTCTAGGCGAATCGAAAAAATGGGCGAAGATTCGCGGTCAAAATAATCATCCGGCTGCTAGAGGATCAAAGCGTAAATAGGTTGTCGTCGCTGCGTCCAGGTTTGCATAGACGCCGCGATATTCCGGTGGGAGCAAAGCCGCCAGTTGGTACATCATCTCGTCGGTGATTTGTTGGCGGATTTGGCGGGTCACTTTCACGCCATTGGCATCAATGTGAAAGGGCTGTCCGACCGCGATGTGAAAATCGGTGCGCCGCAACCGGCGGATGTTCTCGCTAAACCGCTCCCCGCCATAGTAGACGAGCGGCAAAATTGGCGCGCCGCTGTGTAGCGCGATCATTGTCGTGCCAGGGCGTCCCTGCTGCAACCGCCCGTGGTAACTCCGTGTACCTTCCGGGGCGATGGCCAGGATATGCCCTTTTTCCAACGCTGCCAACGCCGCGCGGATGGCTTCCATGTCAGCTTCTCCGCGTTCCAACGGAATGGCCTCGCACAAATCCATCAGCCAGCCCGTGAAAGCGTTGTTCCAGTTCTCCGCCTTGGCAAAACCCGTGACCATGCGCGGTTGCATATAGACGTACATCACCGGGACTTCCAGAAAGTTGATGTGGTTAGCGATGATGATGAGTGGCCCATGCCTGGGTACGCGCGCAAGTTGGGCGTCGTCAACGCGGCATGTCAGTTTGATGAGAGCTTTGGTCACGCTGAGCGCCAGCCGTTTTTCAAATCGCATACAGTCAACTCGTCTATTTTGGGTTGTTGAGAACTTCTTACATAGCGTGCAACAGGGCGATGACGTCTGCCAGCGTGCCCTGGTAGGTGGGCGGTGGGTCAATTTCCGCCATTTTCGTCGCCGGACCGGGGATGAGGAAGGTGGAGCATCCCAGACGCGCGGCGACCATATCCATCGCCTCGTCGCCAACCATCAACGCCGCTTCTGGCGCGCAACCGAGTTCGTCGAGAATCTCCCGATAGTATCCCAGGCTCGGTTTGGCGAAGTGCGAATTCTCATAACTGGTCACTTTGCGGTAGGGGAAGTCTTCGACGCCGGCCCATGCCAGCCGGTGCTGTGTAGCAATGGCGGGGAAGTGCGGGTTGGTGGCGATGACCACGTCATAACCTTTGTCGAAGGCAGTCTGCACAACAAGACGGGCCTCCGGTTTGGGTGCTGCGTGCTGGCGCAGCGCTGGAAAAACGCGCGTGTAGAAATCCATAAAGCGCGGTTCCATTTCCTCGCGTGGATAACCAACGAGTGGATAGAAGACCTCGGCGAACACTTCCTCATTGGTGCGGTAGCCATCGTTCTCCGTCACCGCATCGGAGCCGCGCATCACGCAGGCGACGAGTTTCTGCGGCGGAATCCACTCCGCCATGTGCCGGGTGAGCAGTGCGAAGTACTGCGGGATAAAGTCGTTCCGCATATCGTGTTCCAGCAGTGTGCCGTCAAGATCAAAAAGAATGGCTTTGAAGGTCATGATGTGTTCCTAATTGGACAGAATTTACAGGATTGACAGGATTTGGATTCCTAATCCTGCAAATCTTGTCAATCCTGTCGAAAACAGCGACTATAGCTCGTACAACTCGCCGTATTTGTTCCGCAAGTAGGCAATGTATGGTTCGACGCGCAACGGACTGCCAGTCACGCGCTCGATCAGTTCTGGCGCGGTATACTTGCTGCCGAGGGCGTAGATGTTGTCCTTGAGCCACCCGTGCAGCGTGTCGAACTTCCCCTGCGCGACCTCTGCCGGAATCTCAGGATGGGCATCCAGCGCGCACCGGTAGAACTGCGCGCTGAGGATATTGCCGAGCGTGTACCCCTGGAACGCCCCGCCGATCACGCCGCCGTACCAGTGAACATCTTGCAGCACGCCGTTGCGGTCGTCCGGCGGCGCGATGCCCAGATCGGCCTTGAAACGCTCGCGCCACGCTTCCGGCAGGTCGCGCACGGCGAGGTTGCCTTCGAGTAGCGCCAGCTCGAAATCGAAGCGCAGCATCACGTGCAGGTTGTACGTCACCTCGTCGGCGTCGGTGCGGATGAGCGAGGGCTGCACTTTGTTGATCGCGCGGTAGAAGGTGTCCAGCGGCACGTCGCCCAGTTGCGCCGGGAAGATGGCCTGCAGTTGCGGGTAGTAGTGCGTCCAGAAGCCGCGACTGCGCCCCACGACGTTCTCCCACAGGCGCGACTGGCTTTCGTGGACGCCCGCCGACGTGCCGCCCGCGAGCGGCGTGGCCTCGTAAGCCGGGTTGCAGCCCTGTTCGTACATCGCGTGCCCGGCCTCGTGCATCGCGCTGAACAGCGCCTCGCCCAGGTCGTTTTCCTTGTAGCGCACGGTGATGCGGATATCGCCGATGGAGAAGCCGGTGGTGAAGGGGTGCGGGCTGACGTCGCAGCGCCCCCGCTCGAAGTCGTAGCCGAACGCGCGGATGACCGGCTCGAAGAAGGCCGTCTGCTGTGCCTGTGGATACGTCCGGTGCAGGCACGTGTCGTCCGCCGGAGGCTGCGCCGCAATTGCGTGGACGATGGGCGTCAACTGTTCGCGCAATTCGGCGAACACAGCGCGCACCGTCGAAGCCTTCATCCCATAATCGGCGAAGTCAATCAGCGGATCAGCGATGTGCTCGTAGCCGGGGAAGAACTCGGCCAACTGGCGGCTCATGTCGAGCGTTTTTTCCAGATAGGGCTGCACCAGAGCGAAGTTGTTCTCCGGGCGCGCTTTCGCCCACACGCTGTAGGCTTCTGCCGTGTGGCTGAACAACGCGCCCATAAACGCCGCCGGGACTTTGGTGCGCCGCTCGTATTGGCGACGCGTCACGCGGATGAGGCTGGCGTCATCGTCGTCGTAGGGCAGGCTCTCTTCCAGCGGGCGCAGGTCATCCAGCAGATGGCCGATGGCGGGATCGGTGGCTTTCTCGTGCGCCAACCGTCCGAGGAGCGCCGACTGCCGCGCGCGGGCTGCTGCGCCGCCGGGCGGCATATAGGTGCTTTGATCCCAGTTCAACACGGCGTTCGCCGCGCCTAAATCGTTTGCTTCTTGCAGACGGACTTTCAGTTCATCAAGTTTAGCGTCCATGCATTGCTCCTTTTGAGGTTTCGCAATATTCTCTGTGGGCAACTTTGGGTTGCCGGTCTGCTCAAGTTCAAAATTACCGGCGATAGCCCACAACGGCGATCTCGCCAGATTTCAACGCGATGCGCTCCACGCAAACCTCGCTCGGCCACACACCAGGTAGTTCTTCGTTGATCCAGCGCTGCGCGATGCCTTTCAACCCGATGGACCATTTGTTGATGCTGAGCTTCTCGACGGTCACGACGGCCTGACATCCCGACGCTGACAACTTGACCACACCCTCAAGTTTGATGGTATTCTTGAGGTTGACAGGTAGATCGAAATTGGCGTTTTCTAGTATGATGGGATCAACTTCTACATAAATGGTCGCTTTACCCGGGGTGAAGGTCAGTTTGAAGTTGTGGATACCTTCGACATTCCCATCTATCGCTTCTTGCACAATGGCAGTGAGCGCCGTATCGGTCGCCGTGACGCGCACGCGCTCGTCAACTTCCAGGTCTTGCAGCGCGAGGAGGTCATCCAGCGTTTCGATGGGATACTGCGGCAGATCCAGGTCTTCCGCTGGTTCTACGACTTCAACAGGTGTAGGTTCCACGACGCCCAACCATTGCAGGATCGGCCCGATGATCGGCCATTCGGGCAGCGGCGGCAGCGCCGTCGCATTCGACGCGGCCTGAACTGGCATCGCCGCGCTCAACAAGAACAGACTCAACGCTAACATCACAAGCACTTTCCGGTGTTTCATAACTATCTCCTTTTTTCTCGATATGGCGCTGATTTTTCATATAATACAAAGCTTTTCACTTCAGTAACATCAAGAACTCTTCCACTGTCATTCCGGCCTGGCGAATAATAGAGCGCAATGTTCCCGGATTCAAATCGCCGCTATGCACCGGAACGGTGACTAGCAGATTCCCGCGTTTGAGTTGCAAGTGACTACCACGCTGTCTTACTTCATAGAATCCGATTCCTTCCAGCAAGCGAATGACTTCGCGCGCTCTAAGTACCGGCAGTCTAGGCATAAGCGTAGACCTCAGCATGGACCTTCAGGGGAAAGACAGTTGTGATAAGTTCTGGCGTCACGAAGCGCGGGTCTTCATCCCGTGGAATGGGGCGCAACCAGGGCAGATTGTTCTCTAATGCCGTTTCCAGGTATAACGTCACGGCTTCTAGCAGTGCGGCTTTGGCTTCCGAGACTGAATCACCTTGCGAAGCCACATCCAGGTCAGGGCACAGGGCAGTATATCCCTCACCTTCCTGAAAAATAACGCCGGTGAATATGAACCCGGGTTGTTCCATAAAATATCCTCCCTTTATTCTTCTTCAATACCCCACCAGTACATATCGGCCAGCTTGCGATGTTCCTGGTGCAGGCGGACGTAGCTTTCATGGCGGTGCGCATCCACTGCGCCGGTTGCGACGGCGTGCAGCACAGCGCAGCCCGGTTCGACGGTGTGGGTGCAATCTGAGAAGGCGCAATGTGGCACCAGCGGCGCAATGTCGGGAAAGTAAGCGTCAATTTCCTCCGGGTCCAGGTCGAAGAGCGCCAACGCGCGGAGGCCGGGCGTATCCGCCACCCACCCGCCGACAGCCAGCGGCGTCATCTCGGCGACGGTGGTGGTATGGCGTCCCTTGCCGGTGACGGCGCTCACGCTCATTACCCGCTTGCCCAATCCAGGTTCCAGGGCGTTGAGCAAGCTGGTCTTGCCGACCCCGGACGGTCCGATGAGCGCCGAAGTTTTGTGGCATAAACGCGCCCGTAGCGCATCTATCCCCTCTTTCGTTGTGGCGCTGGTGTAAACGACTTCATAGCCAATGCGCTCGTAAACTCCAAAGAGCGCGGCAGGTTCATCCGGGCCGACCAGGTCGGTTTTATTGGCGCAGATTAGCGCCGGAATATCTTGCCGCTCGGCGCCTACGAGCAGTCGGTCTAACATCTTAAGGTGCGGGGCAGGATTGGCGCAGGCGATGACGAAAACAGCCTGATCCGGGTTGGCGATGATCACTTGTTCCCTTTCGCGGAGATAACCCTGCCGATCCCATCGTCGCGTCCCCCGTCCAGAAGCCAGCGGTTTGAGCCGTGTCAGTGCGCGCTTCCGCTCGTGGACCGCCTCGATGGTAACGCTGCCGTCGTCGAGCGTTTGCCAGTCCACCCGGTCGCCCACTGCCACGATGCTGCTCTCGCTGCGTTCCTTCTTCAGCCGTCCCCGTATCCGCGCGACGACCTGCTCGCCGCTGTCGGTGAGCAGGGTGTAAAACCCGCTCTGTGCTTTGATGACCAGTCCTTCTTGGATATGCCCTCCTTAAGTAGCCCAAAGTTCCAAGTCGAAAGTCCAAAGTTGTGTTGTCATTGTACTATACAGCGGGATTGGCGCAACTGTGACAAAGCGTTATACTGGGAAAGGTGAGATTGGAATTATGAATGAAACCGGCATTGTCATTCCTGAAACCTGGCGCGCGCTGGATGTAGCCGGTTGGCGCAGCCCGATTTTGATCTTCGGGGCCAGCGACAGCGGTAAAAGCACCTTCGCGCGCTACCTCTATGGGCGGCTGGCGACGCACCACGCTACAGTCGCCTTCATTGACGCCGACATCGGGCAGAACAGCTTCGGCTTGCCAGCGACGTTGACGCTAGGCGTGAGCCGCGAACAGGGCGATCGGAGTTTCCCACCAGCCGGGCTGCGCCGGATCAATTTCGTTGGCAACAACACGCCGGTTGGATCTATGCTCGCGGTTGTGACGGGACTTGAACGACTGCGCCGTTTTGCGCGGCGGGCGAAAGTGGATGCTTTGGTGATTGATACGTCGGGCCTGGTTGATCCGCTGCACGGCGGTCCCAACCTCAAGTGGGCGAAGGTGGAGCTGTTTCGTCCGTGTACCGTGGTGGCGCTGGCGCGCGGGCAGGAGCTTGAGCCGGTGCTCACGCCATTGCGCCATCTGCCGGATGTGACCCTGGTGGAGCTGCCCGTGTGCGACGCCGTTCGCCCGCGCACAACGGAAGCGCGCCGGGCGTATCGCGCCGCGTGTTACCGCGCCTGTTTCGCCTCGGCGCAGCGCCTCCCATTGGTTTATCGCCAATTGGCTGTCTTCCCGGACCAGGATTTCACGCCAGGGCGACTTGCGGCGTTGGAAGGACGCGATGGCTTTACGTTGGCCCTGGCGCTCGTCGAAAGCGCGAACGATACCGCCGTCTGGTTGCGCACCCCCTGGAACGGATCGGAGCATGTGGCTGCGCTGCGACTCGGCAACCTGCGTATTGATACGGAGACCTTTCAGGATGCGCGCCTGTGAGCGCCCCTTGCGAAGGTTTCTGAACCTTCGCAAGGGTTATGTGCTGAGAAGCGTGAAGTGGCTGTGGCTGCTTCTCCTCGTCGCCGCGCTCAGTTGCAAACTCGTCGCGCCGACGGAAACCCCGACTGGCCTCTCTCCACTGGCGACGCCGTCTGCTATCCCGCCTGTGGCGACGCCGACGGTTGCGCCGCCGCCTGCCGCGCTCACACCGGCGCCGACAGCAACATCTATCGTGAGCGAAGCCAACACGATTTACCTGCCGCTGATCATGGCGCCGGAAACGACGCCGCCCCCGCTTTCTACGTCTGTCCCTCCGGCGACGCTCACCGAACTGCCGCTGCCAATCCCCAAGCCGTCGTTCGGCGTGCAGGTTGATCCCAACACCAACGACCTGTCCCGCGTGTTTCGCTGGGTGCAGGGGATGGGTTTCGGCTGGATCAAGGTGCAGGTGGAGTGGATGATCATCGAGGAGCAGCCCAATGTCTATCGTTGGACGGAGTTGGACCGGTTGGTGCAGTTGAGCAACGATTTTGGCTTCAAGCTGCTGATCGGCGTGGTGGACGCGCCGGGCTGGCTGCGGTTGGGGGTGGGGGATAACGGCCCCCCGCACGATCCGGCGGAGTTCGGGCGCTTTATGGGCGTGCTCGCGGCGCGCTATGCAGGTCGTGTGACCGCCTACGAGCTATGGAACGAGCCGAACTTGCAGCGTGAGTGGTACGGCGAGACGCTCGATCCGGCGGCGTTTGTGGCGCTGACTGCGTCCGGCAGCCAGGCCATCCGTCAGGCAGACCCAGGCGCGCTGATTGTCAGCGCCGGGTTGGGCGTCACCGGCATTGACGATGGTGTGAATGCCATTGACGACCGCCGTTTCCTGCGCGAGTCGCTACGGGCGGGGCTGGCGCAGTGGGTGGATGGCATCGGCGTCCATCCCTACGGCTACGCCAATCCGCCGTGGGAGCGCGCGGCGGACGTGACGCACACGCGCTCAGCGTGGAACAATCACCCGAGTTTCTTCTTCCTGGACACGCTGGAGGATTACCACACCATTCTGGTTGCAGCGGGTGTGGATGCGCAGCTCTGGCCGACGGAGTTCGGGTGGCCCACTATTGACGGCATCCGCGCCGCCGACTTGACCGCCGACCATCCCTATCCCTACGCGATGTGGTTGACGGAACAGGAGCAGGCCGATTATCTGATGACAGCAGCGCGCCTGATGATTGAGCGACCGTGGGTGGGGCCGTTTTTCATCTGGAACCTGAATATGAGCGTGACGTGGGGGCCGGATCGCCCGGAAGCCCTGTTTAGCCTGCTGCGACCGGACACCGCCTTCCGCAAGGCTTACATTGCGCTGCGGTTGCTTCAGCCTTGACGTAACAAAATCGGCGCGGTGGTGAGCCGCGCCGATTTTGTCAACCGAGCCGGACTGTTATAACGCGACCTTCTTCCCCAGTTTGATCTGCAAAGCGATGAGTGCCTTCTCATCGCCTTTGGCGATCAATCGCGCTTGTTCGGGCCACGTGGAGAGGTGGCGCGCTTGCAGACCACTCTCGCTCACCAGGGTCTTGAGCTGTTCCGGCGTCAGCCGCGCCAACTGCTCGAAGATCAAGATGCCGCCCGCGTTCAGCACTTGCTCGGTCTTCTCGCCGATGCCCCAGATGCGCGTGAGGTCGTCGGGACGCACGAGGGCGCGCTCTTCCGGCGGTGCTGCGCGTTCGACTCTTGCCGGTTTAGCGGCGCTCGGCGCGAAGTCAAAAGCGCCGATCTGGGCTGTGCGCCAGCGATAATCGCTGCTGAGCGCCATCTTGAAGTCGTCCAAAACGCCGGGCTTGTTGTCAATGGCCCATTGATCGCCGAACCAACGATAGAGCAGCCCACAGCGGATCTGCTGCGTGTAAGGCATCTTGTTCCAGCGGTCAATCTCCTTGTAGACCTCGCGCACCCAACCGGTGTTCTGGTTCACCCACCCCTGGTCGTGCTCGCCGGCCGGCCGGTGGATGTGGTTCATCTCGGTGATGTACACCGGCAGGTCGCGCCATTTCGTCGGGATGCGCTCCATAAACAACCGGTAAATCTGGAAATCGTAGTAGTGATCCCACAGCGGCCCTGTGCCTTCGCCAAACCGCTTGAGGCTGGTGACGGTGCTGAGGTCGGGTCCATGCGTGTAGGCGTGCAGGATGATACCGTCAAGCGCCTCAATGTTCGCCAGCATCGTTTCATAGTAATCCAGGGGGCGGTACTGCGCGTTATTCTGCGCCTTCCACGGCATATAATTGTAGGGATCAATCGCGCCGGGGCAGACGATGGCATTGGGCAACACTGCCTTAATCTTGGTGTAGGTCTTATTGAAGGCTTCGGCGTAGCGTTCTGGGGTGATGTGCTCGATGGGGTGGTCGAAGCCGCCGGGATGTTCGCGCGGGTTGTTTTGCTCGTTGGCAATCTGGATCGTCCAGGTGTAATCGGCGGCGGGGACGTCGGTGCGTTTGAGGTATAATTCCACCCAGCGCGCGGCTGCGTCGGCGAAGGCGTCGTAATACCTAGCTTCGGGCAGCGTGCCGCCGGGTTCGTAGCCGTGGTTGAGCCGGACGATGACGCCGTACCCCTGGCTGGCCCATTCCCAGAAGAAGGCGCGGATGTCGTTGTTGGGCTGGATGGCGGCCGCGGTTTTGCCGCACTGTTGCGTGAAGAAGATCCAGCCTTTCTTCCCCTTGCCCTGATATAACCCACGGATCGCGCCCTTCGTGTGTGGATCGTCCACGATATCCACGGCATGGATGCCAAAAATATGCGGCGAGACGCCGATGGGGACATTGACCTCGCTGGCGGGCTTGCGGGTGTCTTCCTGGGTGGGATGGCGGACGTACCACGCGGCCACGTACCCTTCGTAGCGCGCGGGGGTGCGAACTTTGATCCACTGATCCATCTGGCCGACCTTTTTACCCGTCGTAGCAGGGTCTTCCAGCGATTCCAGTACCGTTTTGTGCGGCACCCACCAGACTTGTTGGGTGGCCGCGCTGGCGCCCGCGCGCACTTTCAGCCCGAACTCTGGGCTTTCGACGACCACGTAGCTTGTCGGTGCGCCTACGACGGGTTGAGGGATCACCGGCTGACTGTCGCCGGTCTGCAACTTGACGTACCACGCGGCTGTGTATCCCGTCAGACCGGCGGGCGTCTGCACGTTGAGCCACTGGTTCATCTGGCCCACCTTCTGCTTGACCACCGCTTCTTTTTCCAGCGCCTTGAGCACCATGCCGTGCGGCAGCGACGCTACCTGCGCGAACCCCACACCCGGTCCCTGACGCAGTTTGAGCGGTTCGTCGGGGCTTTCGACGACGACGAACACAACGGTCGCCGGTTCTTCCACGGGCGCGGGCGGCGGGAACTTGAGGTACCAGGCCGCCACATACCCCACTTTCCCGTTGGGCAACCTCACCCACAGCCATTGCCCGGTTTTCCCGACCTTGTTGCGCGCCACCTCGGCATCCTCCAACGCGCCGAGGATGGCGTTGTGTTTGGCCGTATCCACGACCGCTGCGCCGACGTAGGGCGCTTGCCGCACATTGACGAAACCGGCGTCTGGGCTGTCAACCTGGACGTTGATCGTGGTATTCGCCGGGGGCTGCGGCGTTGTTCCGCCACCGCCGGAGAACGGCTCCAGGTAGGGGGTGGGGTTGATGAGATCGTAAGGATAGTTGGTCTGGCCTGCAGCGGTTGCTCCTTGCTTCTTCAGGCTTAAGTGCAGATGCGAGCCATCGGAGTTGCCGGTGTTGTCGGCCAGGCCGATGAGCTGCTTCGCCTTCACGAATTGCCCGCGCGTGACGACCGCCTGCGCCAGGTGCGCGTAGATGGACTCGAAGCCTTCGTCGTGTTGAATGCGGACCTGGTTGCCATACGGCTTGCCAACCGGGTCAACGCTGCCGTCGAGCCGCACATCGCTCACAAATCCGTCGGCGACGGCGTAAATTTCGCTGCCGTGTGGGGCCATAAAGTCAATGCCTTCGTGCCCAGGCAGGCCAAATTTATTGTAGACTTGGGGGTTTGCGCCAAATGCTTGCGTAATCGTCCCATATTCTGTAGGCCAACGCATACGAAATGCCATGGTTAGTCTCCTTTCCTGAGAAATGACCGATCTTAAGAACCGCCAGGATTCACATACCCTAAGTATAAGCGTATATGGCTCTGAAGTCAAAAAATCCAAATTACATTGACAATCATGGGGATTCGTGCTAACGTCAGGGTGATTATTCGTAAAACGTAAAACGTAAAACGTAAAACGTAAGACGTAAAGTGTAAAGGTCCCCTCTACGTTTTGCGTTTTTGAAAGGCAGGACTTATGCACACACAACAACGCAGCGAAGAGACCCGCGCGCAACTCCTGGAAGCGGCGGAAGCGTGTTTTTCCGAGTCGGGGTATGATGGCGCAGGCGTTTCGGAGATCTGCCGTCGCGCCGGGGTGAGCAAGGGCGCTTTCTATCATCATTTCTCGACCAAGCAGGCGATATTCCTCGAATTGCTCAGTCGTTGGCTGGAGGGCCTGGACACGCAAATTGCGCGGGCGCGGCAAAATGCCCCAGATGTGCTCGCCGCGTTGGTCACTATCGCGGGGATGGTGCAGCAGGTTTTTGAGGCCGGCGGCGGGCGTTTGCCGATTTTCCTCGCGTTTTGGATGCAGGCCGCCCGCGACCCCGCAGCGTGGAGTGTCACCGTCGGACACTATCGCCATTATCACGCGCTCTTTGCGGCGATGATTGCGGATGGCATCGCCGAAGGCTCAATCGCGCCCACCATCCAGGCTGATGCAGCCGCGCAGGCCATCGTCTCTCTGGGCGCGGGCTTGATTTTGCAAGGGCTGCTCGATCCCCAGGGAGCGGATTGGGCGCATGTCGTTGGGGATAGCATCCATATCGTGCTGGAAGGGCTGCGTCCTCATCCCGTCTAGATGGCGGTGGTTTTCCGTCGCTTGATTGTTGTGCTGTTGCCAACCTCCGCGACGATCATCCCTACGAGGATCAGCGCGCCGCCAATCCACTCTCTGGCCTCGAGGACTTCCCCGGCGAAGACAACAGCAAACCAGGCTGCAAACACCGGTTCCAACGCAAAAATCAAGGCGGTGTGCGTGGGCGTGGTGTGACGCTGTCCCCACGTCTGCACCCCAAATACAAAGGCAGATGCGATCAATCCCATATAGATGATGGCCGGCAGTGTAGACGCGGGCGGCAGCAGAGCGTGACGTTCGAAGAACAACGCGGCTGCCGTTGCCAGGAACGCCGTGGTCAGCAGTTGCGTTGCGGTGAACGGCAGTACGTCGTGGTGCGGGGCAAAACGCGCCGTGCTGATGATGTGCGCGGCAAAACCGACGGCGCACACCAACACCCACAGGTCGCCGGGTGCGAATCCTATATGTTGCTTCAGGTCGAGTGTCAGTGCCCCTAGTCCTAGCGTCGCCATTACCACACCGATGGTTGCCGCGCGGGTGGGGGGCTTGCGCAGCAGCGTCGCCGCGAAGACCGGCACGAGCACGACGCTCAGTCCCGTGATGAAAGCGGCTTTGGCCGCCTCGGTGGTTTGCAGGCCGATGGTCTGCATCACATAACCGATGGTGAGGAACACGCCAGTTAGCGCGCCATCGCGCAATGCCCGTGGGCGGATGGCGATTGGTCGTGACGTGACCTTGCGCTGGACGAACAACAAACCGACCAGCGCGCTCCCGGCCACCCAAAATCGCGTCGCCACAAACACCAGCGGCCCTACTGTGTCCAGCGCATTTTTGACGACGACGAACGTTGATCCCCAGATCGCCGTCACCAGCACCAACGCCATATCCGCCTTCCATCGTTGCATTTTCATTCCCCCAGTATTTTATTGCCGCGAGTGATTTGACGCGCATCGCGCCTGTGCTATAATCTTCTTGTTTGCAGTCTGAACGATAGGCGTTATGTGGATTGATCTCCCGGCCTCGTGCGCATCACGAGGCGTTTTTGTGCCAGGGAGTATAACACAAGTGATAGAATGAGCGCAGCGGTCAGCGTTAGCACAAGCTGGCCGTTGTTTGTTGTATGCAAGAAGCAAGAGGCAGGAACAGTATGGTAAAGAAGAAGGAAGCGCCGCTAGAAAATGTTCGCATCATTGGCATTTTTGCCCACGTGGATGCGGGAAAAACGACCACGTCCGAGTCAATTTTGTACTACACCGGGCGGATTCATCGCGTTGGTCTTATTGACGACGGCGATACACAGATGGACTTTCTACAGCAGGAACGCGAGCGTGGCATCACGATTATGTCCGCTGCGACCGCTTGCCACTGGCGTGGACATCGCATCAACCTGATTGACACGCCGGGCCACATTGACTTCACCGCCGAAGTGGTGCGCTCCATTCGCGTCATTGACGGCGCGGTGATGATTGTGTGCGGCGTCGGCGGGGTGGAGCCGCAGACCGAAGCCGTGTGGCTGCACGCCAACCGCGAGAAGCTGGCGCGTCTGATCTTCGTCAACAAACTGGATCGTGTCGGCGCTGACTTCGACCGCGCGCTCGGCGAAATCCGCGAGCGGTTGACGCCCAACGCCGTTACCCTCACGTTGCCCATCGGCATCGAGAGCGACTTTGTCGGCGTGGTTGACCTCTTCACCGAGCAGGCGTTGGTCTGGCGGAGTGGGAATGATGAGCCTGACGTTGTCCCTGTGCCGGCGACGATGACCACACAGGTCGCCAGGGCGCGCGAGGCGTTGTTTGACGCTATCTGCGAAACAGACGATCTGCTGCTGGAACAACGCCTTGAGGGCCTGCCCGTGGACGTCGAGACGCTGCGCGCGGCATTGCGTAAAGCCGTCATCGCCGGCCAGATCGTGCCTGTCTTGTGCGGCGCGTCGCGCAATCGTATCGCGGTGCAGCCGCTGCTCGACGCCATCGTGGACTATCTGCCCGCGCCCGTGGACATGCCCCCGGTGCTCGGTCATGATCCCGCCCAAGAAGATGAAATCATCGAACGCCAGGACGCCTTCGACGTGCCCTTCTGCGCCTCCGCGTTCAAAATCGTCAGCGATCCGCACGTCGGGCATCTGACGTGGGTGCGCGTCTTCTCCGGGCAACTGAACGCCGGGGAGCTGGTTTACAATCCGCGCACGGGCCAATCTGAGCGGGTGGGGCGCATCTACCGGATGCACGCCAATCGCCGTGAGCAAGTGGATAGCATGGCCGCGAGCGACGTGGTGGCGCTGGTGGGCGTCAAGTCCGCCGTCACCGGCGACACGCTCTGCGACCCGGCGCACCCCATTGTGTTGGAAGGCATTCACTTCCCCACACCGGTGATCGCGGTCGCGCTGACGCCACCCTCCTCCAAAGACCGTGAGAAACTGCACGAGGCCGTGAATCATCTGTGCGAAGAGGACCCCACATTGATCCAGAATTTCGACGCGGAGACGGGCGAGTTGACACTGGCCGGGATGGGCGAGTTGCACCTCGATGTCTCCGTGGATCGGCTGCGCACCGAATTCGGCATCGTCCCACAGGTGAGCGCGCCGCAGGTTTCCTACCGCGAGACTGTGAGCCAGCGCGTTGAGGTGACGACGACGTACAAGAAACAATCCGGCGGGCACGGGCACTATGCGGAAATTATCCTCGGCATTGAGCCGCTGGCGGAAGACGAGGAAGCCGACGAGCAGGGCATTCTCTTCGTCCACGCTGCGCCGCCCGCCGAATTGCCGCGTGAGTTCTGGCGGCCGGCGGAAATGGGCGTGCGCCGCGCGCTGGAGCAGGGCGTGATCGCCGGCTATCCTGTCGTTGGCGTCAAGGTGACGTTGTTGGGCGGGCGTTATCATGAAGTGGACTCGGCGGCGATGGACTTCGAGGTGGCCGGGGGAATGGGCGCGCGGCAGGTGGTGCGCGCGGCGGCCCCCGCGCTGCTTGAGCCGATCATGCGCATTGACATCAATACGGCGGAGGAATACGTCGGCTCCATCGTGGCTGACCTGGGGCGGCGGCGCGGCGTCGTCAACGCGATGCGTGTGCGTGGGCTGCTGCGCAACGTGGACGGCGAAGTGCCGCTGGCCGAAGCGCGCGGCTACGCTACCGATCTGCGCAGCATGACGCAGGGGCGCGGCACGTTCACGCTCGAATTCAAGCGGTACGCCGTTGTGCCGGAGGGCATCGCAGCGGGCGTCATCAAGGAGCGGCAGGCCGCGGGAAAAGTGCCGGTGCGGTAGGGTATGGTAAATAAGTAACGGGGCAACAGGATCATCTTGTTGCCCCGTTTTTTCGAAACGAGAGTGGAAAAGACCTCTTGGGGAGAGTGGCGCTTGATCAGTGGATGCGTTTCAGAATTAAGGTGACCTGGATTGGCTGAAGCCTGATGTATCCCGCTTTCTACATTTGCGATCATTGGGCCATAGGGGCAAGTTCAAGGGCCCGTAAAAAAATAACTTCCCGAATATGGGTATAATGCAACCCAGCACAAGCGAGGTTGCCAAGATATGACCAAAGAAATCCATAAGTGTGAATGTGAAATCTGCCGCACCGAGAGTGATCCTGAAGTGCTGCAACAACACCAACAGATGAACCTGTTGCTGAGTCGTCTGAATGA
>Ga0208197_1000893_pt1 | contig 33827 bp, 30 predicted proteins | sample AD_JPNNA4_MetaG_FD_184444 | JGI IMG/M metagenome (GOLD analysis project Ga0208197, IMG submission 184444) | Active sludge microbial communities of municipal wastewater-treating anaerobic digesters from Japan - AD_JPNNA4_MetaG (SPAdes) (version 2) | ecosystem: Engineered > Bioreactor > Anaerobic...
GGTGACCATCATGCGCGCGATGTGCGTGGCCTGCTTGATGTCGGACGCCGCGCCGGTGGTGATTTCGCCGAAGCACAGTTGTTCGGCCACCCGTCCGCCCATGGTGCCGGTGATCATGCCCAGCAGCCGTTCGCGGCCTTCGGTGTAGCGGTCCTTTTCCGGCAGTTGGAAGGTCGCGCCGAGCGCCTGGCCGCGCGGGATGATGGTGACTTTATGCAACGGCTCCGCGCCGGGCGTCAGCGCCAGCACAATGGCGTGGCCCGCTTCGTGGCAGGCCGTCAGGCGCTTTTCCTTGTCGTCTAATACGCGCGAGCGGCGCTCGCGGCCCCAACGAACTTTGTCGCGGGCCTCTTCCAAATCTTTTTCGTGGATGGTTTCCGCGCCGCGGCGGGCGGCGAGGAGCGCGGCTTCGTTCATCAGGTTGGCGAGGTCCGCGCCGGAGAAACCCGGTGTACCGCGGGCGATGTTGCGCAGTTGGACGGTGGCATCCAGTTTGACCTTGCGCGCGTGGATTTTCAGGATGGCCTCGCGGCCGGTCAGGTTGGGCAGGTCCACGACAATTTGGCGGTCGAAGCGCCCCGGGCGCAGCAGGGCGGGGTCGAGGACATCGGGTCGGTTGGTAGCGGCAATGATGATGACACCCTCTTGCGTGTCGAAGCCGTCCATTTCCACGAGCAAGGCGTTGAGCGTTTGCTCGCGCTCGTCGTGCCCGCCGCCGATGCCCGAAAAGCGGGAGCGGCCCACCGCATCAATTTCGTCAATGAAGATGATGCACGGCGCATTCTTTTTGCCTTGTTCGAACATGTCACGCACACGGGAGGCGCCCACGCCAACGAACATTTCGACAAAGTCCGATCCGGAAATGCTGAAGAACGGCACTTGGGCCTCGCCCGCGATGGCCTTGGCAATCAGCGTCTTGCCGGTGCCTGGCGGGCCCACCAGCAGCACACCCTTGGGGATACGCCCGCCCAGCCGCTGGAATTTCTTGGGATCGCGCAAAAATTCGATGATCTCCTGCACCTCTTCGCGGGCTTCGTCCGCGCCCGCCACATCCTTGAAGGTGATTTTATTGGTGTCGCGCGTCATGAGGCGTGCGCGGGATTTGCCGAAATTGAATGCGCCGCGCGCGCTGCCGGACATGTTGCGGTAGAAAAGGAAATAGATCAGCGCGAACACCAACAGGAAGGGAACCGTGGACGAGACGATCTGCCACACCAGCGGATTCTGCGGCTTGAACTCGAACGGCACTTTGGCCGCCGTCAGTTTTTCCACCAGGTTTTCAGTCACCGGCGTTTCCACCCGGAACTGTTTGATTCCGGTCCCATCCAGTTCTTTGAGTTCGCCGCGGATGAAGCTCTGGCCGGATACTTCCATCACCACTTCGCACTTGTTGATCCGCCCCTCCTTGAGGAGCGTCAGAAAGTCCGGGTTATACGGCAGACTGGTGGCTTTGTTGCTGTGTTGAGTGGCCAGTTGGAACACCGTGACCACCAGCGCAATGAGGAGGAACCAAGCCACCAACGCCCGCATGGGCATGGGGGGGCGCCGCTGGCCTTGGGGATCTTTGGGATTATTTTGTTTGGGGTCCATGAGCTGCGATCATTTAGTGGATGATTTTGCGATTTGAGAGGGCACCCTATCACGCCGCGCCGGATGGAGCAACCCCAGCGCATACCTTGTGTATACCCGTGATGGGAGCGTTCCTGCGGATGGGGATGCGGGGCTGGCAAGGGAGGTGGTAATTCGAGTAGGATGGGGGCCGATGAAAACATGGCGGCGCAAAAAAGTGGTTTTGTTTGATATTGATGGCACGTTGCTGGATACGCATGGCCATGGGCGGGAGGCGTTTATCCGCGGGTTGGCCAAGCTGACGGGGGAGCGGGACGAGCTGGAGTATATCGCGTTTGCGGGGAATACGGATCGCAATGTGCTGGATCAGGTGATGGCTCGGCGCGGGTTGAAGTTCGACGAATCCGAAATTGAACAGGTATTTCGCCATGTGGCCGAAGAATTGCGGGGGTTGCTGGCGAAACACCCAGCGCGGGAAATCAACGGCGCGCGCCGGTTACTCTCGGCCTTGGCGGAAAGCGGGGCACAACTGGGGCTGGTGACGGGGAACATCAGGGATTGCGCTTTTCTGAAGCTGGGGAGCGTGGGGTTGGCGGATTTCTTTTCGTTCGGCGGGTTTGGGGATCATCATGCGGATCGAGCGGAGATTGCCCGCGCAGCGCTGGGCGAAATGAAGCAGATGGGGGTTGTGGCGGAATTGGATGAGGTCTGCTTGGTTGGAGACACGCCCTATGACGTGCAAGCGGGAGTGGCTTTGGGGATTCCCGTGTTGGGGGTGGCGACGGGACGGCATGATGTGGGGATTTTGCGGGAGGCGGGAGCCGCGCTGGCGGTGGCGGATTATGGCGATGTGCCAGGATTGCTGGGTTGGCTGGGCCACGGGTAAATCGCTTGACTAGCCGAAAAAATCGTGGAGAGTGAGGGGCGTATGAGAAAAACCAAAATTGTGTGCACGATTGGTCCGGCGTCGGAGTCGCCGGAAGTTCTGGGCCGGATGATGGATGCCGGGATGAATGTGGCGCGGCTCAATTTTTCGCACGGGACGCACGCGGACCATGCGGCCAAGATCGCGCTGCTGCGGCAGATCGCCGATGAAAAAGGGCTGCCGATTGCCATCTTGCAAGATTTGGCCGGGCCGAAAATCCGGACGGGGGCGTTCGCTTGCGGCAGCATCCAGTTGCAGACCGGAGCGGAGTTTGTGCTGACGGCGCGGGATGTGCCGGGGGATGAGCACGAAGTGGGGCTGACCTATCCGGAGTTGCCGCAGGATGTGCAAGTGGGCGATATCCTGCTGCTGGCGGATGGGGCGCTGGAACTGCGAGTGGAAAAAGTGGAGGGGCCGGACATCCACTGCCGGGTCATTTTGGGGGGAAAGCTGAGCAGCCACAAGGGAATCAATTTGCCTTCGCGGAGCATCCGCGCGCCGATTCTGACCAAGAAGGATTACGACGATCTGGCGTTTGGTTTGGCGCAGGGCGTGGATTTTGTGGCGCTGTCGTTTGTGCGTTCGGCGGCGGATATTGAAGTGGCGCGGGCCTACATGCGCGCACAAGGGCGCATCCGGCCGATCATTGCCAAGATTGAAAAGCACGAGGCGCTGCAGGACTTGGACACCATTATCGCCGCGGTGGATGGCGTGATGGTGGCACGCGGCGATTTGGGGGTGGATATTCCGCCGGAAAAGGTGCCCACCGCACAGCGGATGATCATTGAGAAAGCCAACTTTGCCGGCAAGCCGGTGATTACGGCCACGCAGATGCTCAAGAGCATGACGGATGCGCCACGCCCCACACGGGCGGAGGTGACGGATGTCACCAACGCGGTGCTGGAGGGAACCGATGCGGTGATGCTGTCAGAAGAAAGCGCCATGGGGAATTACCCGGTGGAGGCGGTGGCGACCATGGCGCGGATTGTGGTGGAAGCCGAAAAAGGATTTTTGCGCGCGGCTTGGTGGCAGCGCTTGCAGCAGGTGCAAACGGCGGATGAGTCCGAGGCGTTGACCCGCGCGGCGTGCTCGCTGGCCGAAACCATCGAAGCGAAAGCTTTGGTGATTGCCACGCAAACGGGCGGCACGGCGAAGCTTGCGGCCAAGACGCGCCCGGTGCAACCGATTTTGGCCGGCACGACGGAGGTGGACGCTTTCCGGTGCTTGTCGCTGGTGTGGGGAGTGCGCCCGATGATGATCCAACGGGTGGATTTGCTGATTGACCTGTTTGCAGAGATGCACCGCGCGGCGAAGGCCACCGGGGTGGTACGTCCCGGCGATTCCGTGGTTTGCACCGCCGGCTTTCCGTTGGGCAAGACGGGCGCCAGTAATTTGATCAAGGTGGAAATTGTGCCGTGAGGCAGCGGGGTGAACTCCGGCGGCGGCGCATGGCGGAGCATTGCCAAGCGCGTGGCGCGCAGGTATGGTGGATTGCGGTGGCGAGCGTGGGCGTGCGCTCCCGATGTGGAAAGGTAGGCACAAATGCCGATGACCCCTGATTTGCAATGCACGTTGTTGTGCGATGACGTCCGCCAGGAGCGGAGCGGCAAATTTATTTTGATTGGCTTGTTCGACCAGTTGGGCAGTCCGTCGTTCCCCTTCCGGCACCCGCGGATGTTTTTGGTGACGCGATGGTGCTCGGGCGAAGGCGAATTCCGGCAACACACCCGGATTTTACGGCCGGACATGAGCACCGTGATGATCGAAGGCCGGGACATCCCCGTCAAACTGCCCACCGCGGAAGCCACGGCAACCAACGTGGAACTGTTCATCAATACGGAATTCCACGAAGCCGGCATTCACTGGGTGGAAGTGCTGCTGGACAACGACATCAAAATGCGGTTCCCGCTGCGGGTGACCAAAATGACCCAGCCGCCGCCGGGCATGGCGGAGGGGGGAGTCTGACGCCATGTGCCTGGCCATTCCGGGAAAAATTGTGGCCATTCAGGAGGGCGAAGGTTTCGACCGGCGCGGCACGGTGGACTATGACGGCGTGCGCCAGGAAGTGGCGCTGGCCTATTTGCCGGAAGCGCAAATCGGCGACTATGTGCTGGTGCACGTGGGCTTCGCGATGACGCGGCTGGACACCGCGGAAGCCGAGCGCATCTTGCGCGAACTGCACGAGCTGGAAAATCCTTGAACCATCCGGCGGGCATGGGCCCCGGCCTCTACATCCATTTTCCGTTTTGCGTGCGCAAGTGTCCCTATTGCGCTTTTTTTTCGGAAACCCCCCGGTCGGCCACCGTGGCAGCATGGCGGGAGGGTTTGGTTCGCGAACTAGAAAGTCTGCCGCGCGGGTTTGTGCCGCGGAGCATATTTTTTGGCGGGGGAACGCCCACCGCACTTTCGCCGGACGACATGGCGAGTGTTCTGGATCTGGTGCGCGCGCATGTTCCTTTGACGCAAATTGAAGAATGGACGTGCGAGGTCAATCCCGGCACGTTGACGAGGCCGATGGCTGAGCTCTTGCGTCGGGCAGGGGTGAATCGTCTTTCCATTGGCGCGCAGTCGTTCACGGATGTTACCTTGCAGAAGTTGGGGCGGATTCATCGGGCCGGTGAGACGCGCGACTGCGTGGCCATGGCGCGCGCGGCGGGGTTTGAAAACATTGGGCTGGACCTGATGTACGGCATCCCCGGCGTGGCGGCGGATGACTTCATGGCCGATGTGGAAGCCGCGCTGGAACTGGGGCCGGAGCATATTTCGGGCTATGCGCTGGAAATCGAAGAAGGCACACCGTGGGCGCGTGAAGCGGCGGCAGGGCGGTTGGCGGTGGTGGAAGATGATCAGCGGGCGCAATTTGACTGGCTGCGGCAGCGCTTGCCAGCCGCGGGCCTGGTCCACTATGAACTCTCCAACTTCGCGCGCCCGGGGCATGAGTGCCGGCAGAATCTGTTGTATTGGAGCGGGGGGGAATATATCGGGGTCGGGCCGGCGGCCCATTCGCATTGGCAAGGGGCTCGCTGGGGCAACACAAACACCCTGCCCACTTGGCAGCGGGAATTCACCGAGCAACTGGAACCGGCGGCCAAGGCGCGCGAGACGCTGGTGATGGGACTGCGCCGGCTGGCGGGGTGGGGGCGCGAAGAGTTCCGCGCGGCGACCGGATTCGACTATGACGATTTACGCGGCGCGGAGATTGCGCGGTTGGGGCGCGAGGGATTGCTGGTGGTGACCCCGGAACGTATTCGTTTGGCCGACGATGCGCTATTCATCAGCGACACCGTTTTTGCCGAGCTGGTGTGACGCGCGCGGCGTCTCAAATCACAAAATGGTGCGCGCTATCGGCGGAATGGTGGCGACGCAGGATTTCGGCCAACGTGATTTTTTGCAACGCGGCGCGAATGGCTTGGCTGACTTCCTCCCAAATGGAATGCGCCACACAGACGCCGGAACGCTGGCACACCTCGGGATCATCCACGCACTCCACCAGCGAGAAGGGGCCTTCGAGGGTTTGCAGAACATCAAGCAACGTGATGTCGGCGGTGGGGCGCAACAAAACATAGCCCCCCTTGGGGCCGCGCGTGCCGCGCACAAAGCCGGCGGTTTTGAGCAGGTTGACGATTTGCCAAAGATACTTGGCCGAGATGCCTTGGCGCTGGGCGATGTCGTTAAGATTGACCGGGCCCTTGCCCTGATGCAGGGCAATATCCATCAGCGTGCGCAACCCGTAACGGCCTTTTGTCGAGATTTTCATGGGTATCCTTCCGAACAAGAAACTGGTTATACCCTACTGCCTTTCTGGATAATTGCAATAAAAGCACCACGGCGCATCGGCGTGAGAGTGCGGGGCCAATACCGCGTGGTGGCGGCGTGTTTGAGTTTGCGCTTGGTGCTGAAGGGATTGATTTACGCCGCGGAATCCCATAAGGTGCGGGCTTCGGTTCACAGATTCGGACGTTAGGAGAGAAGGCATTATGAAAATATCGGTTGTCGGAACAGGTTATGTCGGGTTGGTGACGGGCGCGTGTTTCTCGGACGCCGGCCACGAAGTCATGTGCATTGACAACGATCCGCGCAAAATCGAGATGCTGCACCGGGGCGAAATGCCGATCTATGAGCCGGGGCTGGATGTCATCGTGGAGCGCAACGTCAAGGCCGGGCGGCTGAAATTCAGCACTTCGATCGCTGAAGGCACCGCGTTCGCCGAAGTGATTTTCATTGCCGTGGGCACCCCGCCGGGCGTGGGCGGTGAAGCCAACATGACCTATGTGGAGCAGGTGGGCCGCGAAGTGGCCGAGCACATGACCAGCTACCGCCTGCTGGTGGAAAAAAGCACCGTGCCCGCCAAAACCAGCGAGCACCTCAAGCGCACCGTGTTGAAATACCTGCGCGAAGACACCGACTTTGACGTGGCCTCCAACCCGGAATTCCTGCGCGAAGGCACGGCGATTGAAGACGCCACGCATCCCGACCGCATCGTGGTGGGCGTGGAAAGTCAGCGCGCCGGCGACCTGCTGGAAGAAATCTACCGCCCCATTCTGGAAAAGGGCGGCGGTGAATTTTTGCGGATGAGCGTGACCAGCGCCGAGCTGACCAAGCATGCTTCCAACTCGTTCCTGGCCATGAAGATTTCGTATATCAATGCGGTGGCGCGGATTTGCGAGCTGGCGGGGGCGGATGTCCAGCAGGTGGCCCGCGGCATGGGGCTCGACAAGCGTATCGGGCCGCGCTTCCTGCACGCGGGCGTGGGCTATGGCGGCTCGTGCTTCCCGAAAGACGTGGATGCCTTCGTGCGCCTGAGCGACCACCTCGGCTACGACTTCAAGCTGCTCAAAGAAGTGCAGATGATCAACAAGACCCAGCGCGACTACGTGATGAAAAAGATCAAGCAGGAGCTCTGGGTTGTGCAGGACAAGCGCATTGCCATTTTCGGTTTGGCGTTCAAGCCGGAGACGGACGACGTGCGTGAAGCGCCCAGCCTCTACTTCGTGCCCAAGCTCCAGGAAATGAAGGCGAAGTTGCGCGCGTGGGATCCCGTGGCCGAAGGCAAGTTCAAGGAAATCCACCCAGATTTGGAGTGCGTACAGGATTTGTACGAATGCGCCAAGGATGCCGATTTGGTCCTGATTCTCACCGAGTGGGATGCGGTCAAGAATATTGACCTGAAAAAGTTGAAAGAAGTGATGGCGTGCCCCGTGATTGTGGACGGCCGCAACATCTTCAAGCCGGCGGAAGTGCGCGCGCTGGGTTTCACCTATCACAGCGTGGGCCGCGGATAAGCAACGTCGCAAGCGTGATCCAAGAAACGCCCGGCCGGCTTTCGCGCCGGGCGTTTTGTTGGCCGGTGGCGGCCGCGCCCGGTGGGATGTACGCAACAAAACGCGGGGTAGCATTTGCGACCCGCCGCAACCCAGCATAGGTTGAACAAAGGGGCCGCGCGCGTGGAGCGCCGGCCGCCAACACAAGGCAGGTCAACATGGCAACACGCATTCATTATGTGCAGGCAGCGCCGGAGGGCATCGCGCCGCTCATCAAGCTGGAAAGTTATCTCAAGACATCGGGCCTGGAGCCAACATTGCTGGAATTAGTGAAGTTGCGGGCCTCGCAACTGAACGGCTGCGCCTACTGCATTGACATGCACACCAAGGACGCGCGCAGCCATGGCGAAAGCGAACAACGGCTCTATGGCGTGAGCGCGTGGCACGAAGCGCCATTTTACACCGCGCGAGAACGCGCCGCGCTCGCTTGGACGGAAGCGGTCACCTTGGTCAGCCAAAGCCAAGTGCCCGACGAAGTGTATGCCCAGGTGCGCGCGCATTTTTCTGAAAAAGAGACGGTGGATTTGACGCTCGCCATTGCCGCCATCAATTCGTGGAACCGCCTGGCCATCAGTTTCCGGGCGGAAGCGGGATCGTATCAGCCGCAGCATCCGGTCACGCAACGCGGCGTCCCGCCGGCATGACCGAGCGGGTGCGCCATCTGCATCCGGCCGCGCCATACCGGTTGGCGTGGGCGGTGTGGGCACTGCGGCGCCGCCCGGAAAATCAGGTGGACCGCTGGGATGGCCATGCCTACCGGCGCGTGTTTGTGACACCAAGCGGCGCGCCGGTGGTGGTGAAGGTGACGCAGGCCGGGCCGGCGACTAAGCCGGAGTTGGTCGTGACCATGACCGGCGCCAAGGTGCCCGCAAGCTTTCAGCAAGAAGTTCTGGCCACGCTGGAACGGATGCTGGGCGTGCAAACCAATCTGGCTGGTTGGCAGCGGCTGGTTGCGCGTGACCCGCGCTTGGCGGCCTTGGCCCAGCCATGGCGCGGCTTTCGCCCGCCGCGATATGCTTCCGTTTTTGAAGCGCTGGTGAATGCCGTGGCGTGCCAGCAATTAACGCTCACCATGGGCGTGCGGCTGGTCAATCAGTTGGCTGCGGCTTACGGCGTGGCCAGCTCCAACGCGGAAGGACCGTGCTATTCTTTCCCCACGCCGGCGGCGTTGGCACGCGCCAACCATGACGATTTGCGGCGGCTCAAGTTCAGCTATCGCAAGGCGGCTTACCTCACCACGCTGGCCCAGGCGGTGGAGTCGGGCGCGCTGAATGTGGTCGCGCTGGAAACCATGGATGATCGGGAAGTTGTCGAGCGGCTTTGCCGTTTGCCGGGCGTGGGCCGGTGGAGCGCGGAATATGTGCTGTTGCGCGGCTTGGGCCGAACGCATGTGTTTCCTGCGGATGACGTCGGCGCGCGCAACCATCTGCAACGCTGGTTGGCGCTGCCCGAACCGCTGGATTATGCCGGCGTGCAACATGTGCTACGCGATTGGCAACCCTACGGCGGCCTGATCTATTTGCACCTGCTGCTGAAGGGGATCGCGGAGCGGGGCTGGATGTGACAATGCGCAGGGGGGGAGGGCAGCCCGCGGGCGGTGGCCGCATCACTCCGGCGTGGCGGGATGCTCGTCCGGCGGCGCTTGGTGCGGCGATTCCAGCGGAATGGCGGAAGCGGCTTCGTCGGGCAGGTCGGCATCGTCCAAGTGGTGGTCGCTTTGCAGGAGGGCGAGATATTTGCGGGCATCCACCGGCGTGGGTGGCGTGTAGGCCAGGGCATCCTTGGCTTTGCGATCCAGCTTGGACGCCTTGACGAAGAAATCCGGCTGGCGTTCTGCCAGCGCGATGGATTTGGCCCGGCGGACCAAGCGGTCCAGATCCTCGATGTAGCGCGAAACATAATATGCGCCGATGGGGGTGATGCGTTTGTCGCGGGTGGCATCGGTGAAGCGCGCCTTGGCATCCATGGATTGCTCCATATAGGCGTCGCGCGCGCGTAGAACTTCCAGCGCGGTGTTTTGGAAGGTGTTGGAATCAGGATCGAAGGATTTGGCCAGCAGCGTAATGACGTGTTTGGCGGCGAGGAACAGATTGAACCAGGTGTTGAACAAATCTTCCGGCAGGAGGGCATCGGGAATGCGCGCCCGCTCGCGCGAGGTGTCGCCAATGTGCGTGAGATGGTCGCCAATGCGTTCGATGTCTTTCATGCAGCGGTCCAGATGCTGCAAAAAAAGCGTTTGGCGGCGGGAGAGGTAGCGGTGGGTGAGTTGCCCGAGATAGTCGTCCATGGCCTTGCGGACATCGTTGAGGATTTCTTCGTTGGCCAGCAGTTTGCGATAGACCTGCCGGGTGGGCGCGAGGATCAGTTCACCGTTAAGCAGCATGTTTTCCACGCAGACCTCCGCCATGCGGCGCAATTCGCGCACGACTGCCGCCAGCGCTTGTTCCGGTTTGCGCAGGAGTTTGTCGTCCAGGAATGACGGCGTGGGAATGGGCTCATTGGAGGGAGTGCTAAGCCGGACCAGAGCGGTGAACTGCTTGATGAAGGGCAGGAACAGCAGGGTGCCCACCAGCATGGTGTAGGTGTTGAAATTGGCCGCCTGCCGCAACAGATTGCCGGGCGCGGTGGCTTCGCCGCACCAAATGGATAGCGGCCAAACGACCAGGAACAGAATCACGTGCAGCACGTTGAACCACAGGTGCGCAATCGCCACCCGCCACGCGCCGATGCGCATGGGGATGGCCGCCACAATCGGGACGATGCACGTACCGATGTGCGCGCCCAAAATCACCACGGCCACTTGGTCAAAGCGGGTGAATACGCCGGCCTTCACCAGCGCGAAGCACAGGCCGATCATCGCGCCGGATGACGTCATGATGGCCGTCAGCAGCGCCGCCACCGCCACACTGGCGAGACGGTACGTCCAGATGTCGCCCCGGAAAAGCCCCAGCCAAGGCTCCAAGGCTTCTTTATACGGGGCAATACCGGTGGCGATGGTGTCCATGCCCAGAAAAAGCAGGCCAAAACCGATCAGCGCGCCGCCCAGTTTGCGCCAGCGTTGCGAGGGCACCAGCGCTTCCGTCAGAAAGCCGATGCCGATTACCGCCCAGCAATAATCGGCGATCTTGAATGAAACCAACAGCATGGAAAGCGACGTACCGATGTTGGCGCCAAACACCGGGGCAATGGCCTGTTCGAGCGTCATGACACCGATGTTAATGAATGAGGCCAGCGCGGCCACTGCCGCCCCCGAGTGCGCGAGAAAGCCGAAAATGGTGCCAAACACCGAGCCGTGAACTCGGCTGCGGGTCGCTCGAGCCAGAATGGTGCGCAGGGAGCTGCCCGCGGCTGTGCGCAAGCTGCTGGTCATGGCATTCATGCCAAAGATAAACAGGCTCAACCCGCCCAGCACTTGAAACAGCAACATGGCAATATCGTACGACGTCATCTCAACACTCCACACCGCCGGCGTGGCCGCCCGCGGAGAACCGCCACTATGCGCCCGCGTTGTTGCAAAACGCAAGAATGGAATCGAAAAAAATGTGATTGCGTCGGCGTCCTTCTACACCGGCAACAGAAACCCGCCCGGGCGCGGTGGTATGTCAGAGGTCAGGTGAAAACCGTGGCTGTATCCTGATCGCTGCCTCATCCTACTGCGTTCACTATAGTTGCCAGCCACCCCTCACGGGATGCTCAACGAAGGGCTTGGGCGGTCATCAAAAAAATTGGAAAAACCGGAAAAAGGGCTTGCGCGGGGGTGGGGCCTTGGGTTCCAATGGGCAAATCTTCCATTTCCACCGTGGAGATGGAGGGGTTGAACCGGCGAGGGTTGCGGCGGTGAAACGCTCCTTCCTTGCCGATGTAAGATAAATAAGGAAGGAACCTGATGAAACAGATGAAGTACCTCGCCGGGACGGTCAGCGTTGCGGCGTTATTGGCCGCGCAAACCGTGTTTGGCGCGGGGTTTGGTATCTATGAGGGTAGCGCGCGCGGCAACGCGATGGGCACGGAAGTCACCGCGGATCCGGCGTCGCCTTCGGTGTTGTACAACAACCCGGCGGCCATCACGGAGCTGGAAGGCACCCAGGTCGAAGTCGGCGCGACATTTATTCGCCCGGCCCAGACCGTGACGACCATGACCCCCGCCGGCGAGGTGAAAAACTACGCGGACAGCCGCTGGTGGACTCCCCCGAATGCCTACGTGACGCACCAGTTCAATGATAAGATTTGGACGGGCTTGGGCGTGTTCAGCCGCTATGGCTTGGGCATCGAGTTCGAAGACAACTGGCTTGGTCGCTACAACTGCCAGGAAGCCACGATCCAAAGCATTGATATCAACCCTTCCGTGGCCTTCAAGGTTCTGGATAACCTCTCGCTGGCGGCCGGCCTGCGGGCGGAATGGTTTGAGTTCGAACTGTTCCGCGCATTACCGACGGGCGCCCCGTTTGTGGATCCCGACCTCCAACTGCGCATCAAGGGCGATAGCTGGGGTCTGGGTTACAACCTCGGCGCGTTCTTCAAGGCCACCGAATGGCTATCACTCGGCGTGGCATTCGAAAGCGAAGTGGATCAGGATGTCGAAGGCGATTACTCGGTCAAGCACCCGGCTGGCAACATCATCAACAACGGTGATGGCAAGGGCGATGTGACGACCCCGGCGATCATCCGCTTGGGCGCCTCGATCAAGGCCACCGACAAGCTGACGCTGAATGCCGGCGTGGTGTACACCATGTGGAGCAGCTACGACCAGTTGGCCATCGAGTTCGATCCTGCGCTGTTGGGCATGGTCCCGGCCAGCGTGACGGAAAAGGACTGGGATGATGTGTTCCGCTATCAGTTCGGCGTGGAATATGCGTTGGATGAGACCTGGGCCCTGCGCGCGGGTTACATCTTTGATGAAACGCCGGATCCCGATGCGCACGTGGACTACATTGTCCCGGCCAACGACCGCCACCTGTTCTCGGTGGGCGTGGGCTACAAGAAGGACAATTTCTTCTGCGACCTTGGCTACACCTACCTGATGATCCGGGATCGCGATGTCGCGGAGCGGCAGGCGGATGGCGTGGTGGAAGGCAAGTTCAAGGATGGCGATGCCCACATGGTGGGTGTCTCGGTCGGCTACAAGCTGTAATCCTTACCGCCTAGTGCAACAAAAGCCCCGCGGCCACGGCTGCGGGGCTTTTTCATGGCTCAACGCTCAACTCGGCGGGAAGCGGCGGGCTAGCCGGCGGTGCAAGGGCAGCAGTGGCAGGAGAACCAACGCCAGCAAATTGAAGGGGAAGCGGTGGATGGCGGCCACGCCCAACAGCGCTTGCAGCGGGATCAGCATGCGCAGTAGGCGGCCGATGCGCTCCGGCGGGAATGAGGTGCCGGCGTGTGTTTCGTTGCGGGCCAAGGCGGTGACTCCCGCAATGTAGATGCCAAGAAGCAACGCCCCCGCCAGCGGTATTGGACCGGCCCATACGCGATCCGCGGCGACCGTCGCGCCCATGAGCAAGTTGGCGGCACGGCAACCGCCCATCAGCAACGGTCCGACCACCGGATGCCGCTTCATTCCCGCGTCGTACAAAATAATCATCAAAATCAGCAGTAGCGCCACGGGCAGCGCATCGAAAAACGCGGCCAGAAATGCGGCCACCCACAGGCAGATGAGCGCGACGGCCACGGCCGCTTCGCGCGACACGGCGCCGGAAGGGAGCGGGCGTGCCGGTCGTTCGCGCAGGTCTTCGGCGTAATCGAAGATATCGTTCAGGATCAGGCCTGCGGCGTAAAGCAGCAAGCCGGCGGGGATGGCCAGCAGCAGTTGGCCCCAGTCGCCGGTGGTGGCGGCGGGGGCCAGTAGAAATCCGGCCAGAATATCGCCGGGTACTGTCAACAGATTGGGCGCGCGGACCAAGCGCAACCAGGCGGCAAAATTCGGGGGGCGGGGGATGAAATCCTCCACCATGTAGTAGGCCACAACGGCTTTTTGCCGCAGCCGTTCCCGCAGGCTTTCGCGTGGCGGGCGCTCAGCGTTGGTAGGTGGCTGGGTCAATATAGGGCAGGTCCAGGCGGGGTTTGAACTTGGGGGTTTGGGAGTAAAACGCCAGCGGATTGTCGTGCATGAGGCGGGTCACTTGCGCGGGAGAAAAGCCCTGTTGCGCCATGAATGTGGCCGTCTTGGGCAGGGAGCAGGGGTCGGATACTCCCCAATCCGCCGAGGAGTTGACCAGTACGCGCTCCAAGCCCCAGCGCTGGAGAATGTCCACCACGCGCCGCGGGTTGAGTTTGGAATACGGATAGACCGTCAGCCCCGCCCAGTAGTCCGTCTTGCGGGTCAGCGGCATGGTGTCTTCAGTGTTGTGGTCCACAATGATGCGACCGGAGTCGTAGTTAAATTCGCGCAGAATATCGAGAATGCGCGCAGTGCCGGCTTTTTTGCTCACCTCGGGCGTGTCGTGCGGAGTATGGATCAACACGAGCAGATTGTGTTTTTTCGCGAGTTTGAGCTGTTCGAGAAACACAACCTCTTCGTTGTGGGTGATGCGGTTAAAGCCGATCTCGCCCACGGCCACGCAGCGCGGGTGATCCAGATAGGGGCCAATTCCCGCCAGCGTTTCGCGCGCCAGCGGCAGGTCCTCGGCCTCTTTGGGGTTCACAGAGATACACGACCAATGGTCAACGCCGTAGCGCTGGGCACGGGTATGCTCGAACTCCAGGGAAAGTTGAAAATAATCGAAAAACGTGCCGGCGTGGCGACGGTTGGCGCCCAGCCAAAATGACGGCTCCACCACGCAGCGGATGCCCGCCTGATACATGGCGGTGTAGTCATCCGTGGTGCGTGATAACATGTGAATGTGCGGTTCAATGATGATCATGGCTTGCTCCCGTCGAAGATGGATTGGCCGCGCACAGGTTTATTGCGCGGCAATGGCTGAAATTTCGACCAAGCCGCCTTTAGGCAATGCGGCCGCCTGAACGACTTCCCGCGCGGGATAGGGCGGGCTGAACACCTCGGCGTATAGCCGATTGACCAGTGCGAAGTCGGCCATGTTAGCCACATAAATGGTGGCTTTAACCACGTTTTGGGGGCCAAGCCCGGCTGCCGCCAAAATGGCTTGCAAGTTTTGCAGCGCCAAACGGGTTTGGGCTTCCGTGCAGGCCACCAACTCGCCGGTGACCCGGTCAAGCCCCAATTGCCCGGAAATGAACAGCAGCCCTTGGTGCTCGATGGCTTGTGAATAGGGCCCGATGGCGGCAGGGGCGTTGTCGGTATGGATTGGTTTCATGGTTGCACTCCTCAAAACAGTTTCATCCTAGCCCGTGGATGGCAGCAGGACAAGCCTTTGCGCAATTTTGTCGTTGTTTGAGCTTGCCTGCACCTCGCTTGCGAGGCTACGCTAACACTCGACAGGGCGGCGGGTGCTGTCCGTCGTAGAGGGTCACAACAAGGAGAAAATCGGGGTCAATTGACAAAGTAACCGCACAGTTTGGGGGTTATGGGCGGCAAGAGTTGTATGCTCCTGATTTTGAGTTTGCTGCAACTAATTCAAATTGGCTTGTAAAGCGGTTGAGTCAACTGTTTAGGGCTGGAAAACAGACGCGTTCTGGCAGAAAAAGGGTGTGTTGGGACGTGAGGCGCAGCAAATATGTGTTTCGGACATAGTAAGTGCACCCCCCTTTTCATCCCCGGATGGGGGCTGTGATTTTGGGTGTGTTTGTCTACATGATTTGGTCGATCAGCTTGGGTTTGAGGATGATTTCGTTGGCGGGGATGCGCTTCATTCCGAGTGCCTCCAATACGTGGGTGCCGAATGTATAGGCAAAGAGGTCGGTGGGTGCTTTATCGGCTAGGCTGGGGCGTGAATAGCTGTTGACGTGCGACATGATCACATCGAGCATCGGTTGGGTAATGTGGTCGAATGATGTGCCCTTGGGCAAGATGGCGCGGATCAACTCGTGGTTCCTTTCGATTCTGGCCTTTTGGTTGGTTGCGCAAGCATCGCAATAGAACAGGTGTGTGCGGGGGGTATGGTCCGGAGCCATTTCCAGGGCGAGGGGGTCGCTGAACTCGCTGCCATTGTCAGTCAACAACAGCGGCAGGATGATCCGGAACAGTTCCGGCCCGAGTGTTTGCCACAGCCAGGCAAACTGCTCGGCAACGGTTCTGGCGTTGTTACACTCCCGAATCCGTGCGATCATGAATCCGAAGTGCGGCAGCATGAGCGTCAGGATGACCCGGCCGCCCACTCTGCCGATCAGGGTGTCCATTTCAGCGGTCAACAGGTCCGGGTGCTGGCGCTGGAATTCCAAATAGTCTTTGTAGGTTCGTCCGAGGCGGCATTTTTTGTCCACCTTGTGTTCGACGGACTTGCGCCTTCTGGGTTTGAGCATGCACACCCGCGGCATGTCGCCATTCTTGGCGGAAAGCAATCCACCGGCAATATAGCGGTAGAGAGTCTTTTCGTGGATGTGGAACAAGTCAGGATTGTTGGCCATGATGTGATGGACCGACTGCCCTTGGCGAATCAACGGAGTGGTGATCTGGTCAATCACCAGCAGTTCGTCCTGGGTGATGTTGGCTCCGCTGCGTGATTCAGCCAATGTGTGCCGATAATCCGCTTGGGCGGCTTTGTGGAGGTAGAAGCGTTTGCGCAGGATGCAGCGGTGCTCGTCGGCACAACCATTGCACACATAGGGCGCCGTCAGCAGCTTCGCGCAGCGTTCCTCGACAAAGTCCCCACAGACCTTGTTGCACAGGGAACAGGCGCTGCAATGCCGGAGACAATCGGGCCTGTCCATGCACAATTGAACCTTGTGGCAGGTATGCCGATGAATGCACCGGTTGCGAATCCGTCCAACTGCTCCCTTCTCGCTGCTCACGGAGCGAGTTCTGATTTCCCTTGAGATGCAGGAGCGGGATTTACCGAGGCGAGCGGCAATCTGCCGTATGGAATGTCCCTGCCGTAGCGAGACTTCAATTTCGATCCGATCCTCATGCGTGAGGTGTTGATGTTTGCTCATTAGGTTCTCCTTATGTTGCTGGGTTGCCCCAGGGTTGGTCCGGAGAATGACTCAAATTGGCAGACTAAACGCACCCCCCTCCCCCGGGGGAGGGGGGGGGGGGGGGGGGGGGGAGAGGAGTTGCGGATTCCCTCCCTCATCAACCCCGGAGGGGTTGGCAGACTAAATGCACCCCCGCCATTTGGTAGACTAAACGCACCCCCAAGAGACCCCGGGGGGTGCATTTACTTTGTCAATTGACCTGTTTAAATCAACGCCCAAAGGAAACCGATCCTCTTTTGCCTTCTCATCCTATCTGTGGAAAAATATCCGCAAAGTTCTTCCATTGTGTGGAAAATCCGCCGAAAGTTTTTCCATTGTGTGGAACAATTTGACCTGGTTTTTCCACACTGTGGAAAAAACGACGGCAAAAGTTCCACACTGTGGAAAAGAGTTTTCCACAGTGTGGAAAAGGTGAAGCTTGAGTGCTTCCGAATAGACTGGCGAGCTGTTCCGCTGGGTGGTTAGTCGGTGACGGCGCCGAAGGAAGCGCTGCCAACTTGACGGGCGTATTTGGCGAGGGCGCCGCGGGTTTCCTTGGGCGGCGGCTGACGCCATGCTGCACGACGACGCTTGAGTTCTGCGGCAGGGATGGCGAGGGTGATCGTCCGCTTTTCGGCGTCAATGACGATGGGATCGCCATTGCGCACGAGGGCGATGGGTCCGCCCACGGCGGCTTCGGGGGAAATATGGCCCACCACAAAGCCGTGGCTGCCGCCGGAGAAGCGGCCATCGGTGATCAAGGCCACATCGCGGCCGAGGCCGCGGCCCATGATGGCGGAAGTGGGCGAGAGCATCTCGCGCATTCCGGGGCCGCCTTTGGGGCCTTCGTTGCGGATGACCACCACGTGGCCTTTCTTCACCTGACCCTGCAGAATCGCGGCCAACGCGGTTTCTTCGGATTCAAACACCTTGGCGCGACCGGAGAATTGCAGTCCTTCGTGCCCGCTGATTTTGGCCACGGCGCCCTCGGGGGCGAGGTTGCCGCGCATGATCACCAGATGCCCCGTGGGTTTGATGGGGTCGGAAAGCGGCCGGATAATGGTCTGCCCCTTGGGATAAGGCCGGATGTTCTTGAGGTTCTGCCGCATGGTTTGGCCGGTGACGGTGAGCAGGTCGCCGTTCATCAGCCCTTCTTCGATGAGTAGTTTCATGAGCGGGGCGGTGCCGCCAATGCTGACGAGGGCGGACATGACGTGTTTGCCGCTGGGTTTGAGGTCGGCCAGCACGGGGGTACGCGCGGCGATGCGGGTGAAGTCGTCGAGTTCCAATTTGACGTTGGCCGAGTGGGCAATGGCCAGCAGATGGAGCACGGCATTCGTGGAGCCGCCCATGGCCATGACGAGGGCGATGGCGTTGAGGAAGGCCTCGCGGGTCAGAATATCGCTGGGGCGGATACCGCGGCGAATCATCTCCATGACGGCGCGGCCGGCTTCGCGGCAGTCGCGCGTTTTGGCGGCGGACACCGCGTTTTGCGCGCCGCTGTTGGGCAGGCTCATGCCGAGGGCTTCGATGGCGGAAGCCATGGTGTTGGCGGTGTACATGCCGCCACAGGAGCCCGCGCCCGGAATGGCGCAACCTTCGATGGCCGCCAATTCCTTGCCGGAAATTTCACCGCGCGCCTTTTGGCCCACGGCTTCAAAGACGCTGACGATATCCACGGGCTTGCCGTGATGGCAGCCGGGCTTGATGGTACCGCCATAAACGAACACCGCGGGGCGGTTGAGGCGGGCCATGGCGATGAGGCAGCCGGGCATGTTTTTATCGCACCCGCCGATGGCGACCAGGCCATCGAACGCCTCGCAGCCGACGACGGCTTCGATGGAGTCGGCGATGATTTCGCGCGAGACGAGGGAATAGCGCATGCCCTGCGTGCCCATGGAAATTCCGTCGGAAATGGTGATGGTGTTGAAGATCACCGGTTTGCCACCCGCGGCAGCGACGCCTTCGGCGGCGCGGCGCGCCAGCCGGTCAATGTGGATGTTGCACGGGGTGACCTGGCTCCACGTGGAGGCAATGCCCACCTGCGATTTCTGGAAATCGGCGGCAGTGAAGCCCACGGCGTGGAGCATGGCGCGGCCGGCCGCGCGCTCCATGCCGTCCGTCACGTCTTTTGACCATTGGCGATGCAGAGATTTGCCCGAATGTTTCTTTTTTGTGCTCATGCGTGTTTTCCTGTGCTGGTTCCGGCGTTAGCCTGAACTATTACCCTACCCCGCGGCGTGGTTGGATGCAAATCCGGCGGCGGACAAACCGTTGCAGCGGGGCGCTTCCCGGCTTGAACTTTGGCGGGGCATCCCGCACATTTCCCAACAATGAAAGGATGGTTTCGGGTTTGGGTCGTGGCGTGGCTGCTGGCCGCCGGCGCGGCGGTGGCGGGCGGCGGGCCGCTGAATACGCTGGTGGTGGTGAATGCCGCCAGCCGCGATTCCCGCGCGCTGGGGGCATATTATCTCGCCAAGCACGGCATTCCGCAGGACCACTTGTGCAGCATCACGGTCTCGCCGCGCGCATCTTCGGTGACGCTGGCCGACTTTGAGCGCAGCATCCGCGCGCCGATTCTGGCGCACTTGGCCAACAACGGCCTGCAAGGCCAGATTCATTATATCGTCCTGTGCATGGATATTCCATCGCGGGTGGAGAACAGCAATGGCATCACGGCGGCGCTGTTTTATGGGTATAAGCAGCAGCCCAGCGACGGCAAAACGCCATGCCACATGGCGACCAATTCGCTGAACCAGTATTACGGCGCGGAGATGGCCTACACCGCCACCGCCGGCTGGAACCGGACCAACGCGCCGATTGTGTTTCTGCTGACGGCGCGCGATCTGAAAACCGCCAAGCAGGTGGTGGACCGCGGCGTGGCGGCGCAGGGCACCTTTGCGGACGGGCTGTTTTGTCTGGCGGGGTCGGCGGACACCGCGCGCAACATCCGGCACCGGGCATTTCCGGCGGTGGCTCGCCAGTTTGCGCTGCATGGCCAGAGCGCGCGGCTGCTGGCCGAGCCCACCACCAGCCCCGTGCCGGAGCAGCCGGTGTTGAGCTATTTGACCGGCCTCGCGTATTTTCCATCCAACTTCACCAAGCTGGTATTTGCGCCGGGAGCCATCGCGGACAATTTGACTTCGTGCGCGGGCCAGTTGCCGTTGCCGTGTGAAAACCAAAGTAGCGTGTGGGACTGGATGCAACTGGGCGCCACCGCTTCCTACGGCACGGTCAGCGAGCCCTGCGCCTATGAGGCCAAGTTTCCCGATCCGATGCTGGCCTACTGGTATTTCCGCGGCTTCACGGCGGGCGAGGCGCTGGCGATGTCAGTCCGCAATCCGTACCAAGGCATTTGGGTGGGCGATCCGCTGGCCGCGCCGTTTGCCGCGCCGCCGGTGGTGCAGATCAGCGCGCCGGCAGCCAACGCGGTGCTGACCGGGCCCACCAACCTGCATTTGGCGGTGGCCGCGCACGAATGCGGCGCGCCGCCGGTTTATCTGGATTTGTATGTGGACGGCCGGCACCACGCGCCGATCACGCGCCCCTTCGCGGCGGTGGGCAACGACCTCACGGCGGAAATTGGCACCAATCGCTTTGTCTATACCGTGGCGCCGGGCGAGGATCTTTTTGCGGCGGTGGCCGGCCTGGCGTGGGCCATCAATGCGCGCGGCGGCGGCAACATCACCGCCAGCGTACGGGCCGACCGGCTCGACATTTCTGTGCGCCAGCCGCTGGGCAGCGATGGCGAACCCCTGCCCTGCGCGGTCGGCAGCACGACCGGTTTTTCCAAGGGGCTGTACATCGGCGGGGCCACCGGGCGCGACCGGCTGCTGGTCAGCGACGGCGTGGGGCGCGCCAGCGCCACGTTCCATTTGGGCACGGCGCGCGCGTTTGAGGTGGATTATCCGCTGAATCTGGCCACGCTGCCGCCGGGGATGCACACGCTGACCGTGGTGGCGCGCGACGGCACCGCCGTGCAATGCCAATCGCAAGTGACGCTCCCCTTCCGCACGATCCCCGCGCCCAGCAGCGCGCAATAAAAAGGGCACCGCACCGCGCCGCGCCGCTCAGGGCGCGCGCAAAATCCGACCCGGCTCGTAGGAGGGCTGGAACGGTCGCAGACCTTCCAGCCGTTCCCGGCGGGAAGGTATCGTTCCTCAACCATTCCCGCCCTACAAAAGCTTCCGGTTGGATTGTGGGGCTGGAACGGTCGCAGACCTTCCAGCTATTCCCGGCGGGAAGGTTTCATTCTTCAACCATTCCCGCCCTACAAAAAAGCCCGATTCAGCAATATCGTTGGGTATCCCAATGCGGAACTCATGCTCCCCTTCCGCACAATTCCCGCGCCCAGCAGCGCGCAATAAAAAGCGCGCCGCGCCGCTCAGGGCGCGCGCAAAATCCGGCCCGGCTCGTAGGTTTGCATCAGGCGCAAAAAGACCGGTTCATATTCATCGAACAGCTCCGGCGGCGTGCTGAACTGCACATGGTGCGCGAGGTCGCCGGTGAGAAAATCCAGCAGCAGCAACTTGCTGCGGAAGAGCTGCACGGTGCGTTTCACGGCGCGGTGCGGGCCCACGTAGGCAAAGTCCAGATGCGTTTCGGCGGCCAGCGCGCGTTCGCGCTGGCGCAGGTTGTCCACCAGCGCGTTGAAGGTAATGCCGTTGGTGACGCTGACCAGGATGCTCATGTCCATCCCGTGCGGGCCTTGAAAAACCACGTTGAAAAAACTGCCGGGCGGCTGCTTCACTTTGACCCAGTGGCGCGGCGGCACAAGGCTGAACAGGCCGGAGGGGTCCACGTAGCGGGCATCGTGCATTCCGGCTTCGATATCGGCCACGTCGCCCTTGCGGGGGGTGGGCTGCTGGGCGGTGCGGGTTTGCAGGCGGCGCGACATATTGCGCGCATCCATCACCAGCGCAACCAGCGCGGCGGCGGCAAACAGCATGAACACCAGGCGCAGACGCTGGCGGGCGGCATCCTTGCGCAGGTTGGCCTCGCGCTGGCGCCGTTCCGCGCGGGCGGCATCGGTGGCAAAGGAATCCCGGCGGGACGGGGTGGGAGGATCAGTGGCCACGTGCGTACCTCGTCACATAGTCGGGCAGCCAGTTCCAATAGGCGTAATATTCCGCGGGCAGTTCCGAGACGAGGCGCTCGGAGGTGGTGATGTCCTGCCGCTGGGGATCATCGCGGCTGGGGAGGATGCGTTCATCGCGCACGAACAACTGGGGGCTGCCGGACTCGGCATCCACCACTTCCTCGAACTCGATGGTCCGCTCAACTTCGCCGAAATATTCAAACTTTTCGTCGAGCCCGTCCTCCGCCACCTGGCGGAAGCGGCTGAAGCGCGCTGGGCCGAGGGTTCTTTGCAATGTCCCGTAAAGCTCCTCGCGCACCAGTTGGCCCTCTTCCGGATAGGGCGGCATATTCAGCACGGCCTGGCCGGCGGCGGGTTGCTGCACGGTGAGTTTTTCGGTTTCCAATTCGTAGAGCAGCGTGCGGGTGCCGAGGAATGCCTCATCCAAGGTGTTCACTTCGGCATCGTTCAGCCGCAGGATTTGCGCGAGATCGGCGCTGACCTGCAAATTGGTATCCACCGGCACGATACGCAGGTTGGCCATTTGCTCCTCGGGCAGCGGAAAGGTGCCGCGCACATTTTCAAGCAGCCAGTTGAGCATGTCATCGAGCCGATGCCGCAGGCGTGCGTTTTCCATTTCGAGGCGGAAAGCTTTTTTGGCGAGCGCTTCGGCATCGGCATCGGCTGCGGGCAGCTCGGCAACCGGCCTTGCCGGCGGGGGAAGGGCCGCGGGCGCGGGTTCGTGAGCCGGCGCCGGGGGGACGGGCGCGGCCACCGGCGCGGCAGCGGCAGAGCGGGCAGGTTTGGTCGGTGGCGCGGCGACATCCGCCGGCAACGCGGCCAGCCACCACGAGATGAACACAGCCGCCGCCATGGCCACGGCCACGCCCAACAGCGCGCCGACGCACTTGCGGAGAAAATCGTGTTCCTGCATTACCGCCCCGCGAATGGGCCGGCTCCGGCTACTGCTCCGTGGCGGCTTGCATGGCATCCGCCACCGACGGATACAACTTCACCAGCTTGCTCATGCCCAGCAATTCAATGGTCTTGGTAATGCGCTTGTTCAGCGCGGCAATACCCATGAAGGACAAGTTTTGCAGCGATATGCGCTGATAGCGGCCCAGCAGGGCCAGCCCTTTGCTGTTGACATAGGTCAGGTTTTCGCAGTTCAGCACAATGCGCATTTTGGATTGGTTGACCAGCGGATCGAGCAAATCCTTGAAACGGTCGTGCGTCATGGAATCCAACGGACCGGAGACGTGGATGACCTGCACCCCGTCGCGATTCTCAATCTGCGTTGTCAAGACAGCTTCCGCCATGCCCACGTCTGCGTTGTCAAGACAGCTTCCGCCATGCCCACGTCTCCCTAACATCCGGCGCGGGTTTCAGCCCCGCGCTTTCAATGTGATAAACCTACCCGCTCCCCCGTTGGTTTGTCACGCCCAAAAACAGGGGCCGGTAAAAATACACCGGTCGCGACGCGGCGGGGGGGTCAGTAGGCGGCGGCGGCGGTGAGCGCTTCCTCGACCGTGGGATACCAGCGGAAGGTCTTGGCCAAGCCGAGCAGCTCGATGTTTTTGACAATGTTGGGCCGCAGCGCAGCCACGCCCAAAAAGGAAAACGCGATTTTGCTGATCCGCTGATAGTGCATCAACTGGGTCAGGCCCCGGCTGTTGATATAGGACAGGTTCTGGCAGTCGAGCACCACGCGCACTTTGGGACGGTTCATGATGGGGTCCAGATACTCCCGGAATTGGTCGTGGGTCATGGAATCCAGCGGGCCGTTCACGTGCACAATCAGTACGCCGTCGCGCTCTTCCTGCTCAAACTTCAACATTGCTTCTGCCATGGCGACCTCCACTCTCAAACGTACCACACCTTGCCCCGGCTGGGAAAAACCGGTGGCGGCGTTAACAGAATCCTAACAATTTGCCGGCGCGGCGCAAAATCATTTTTCGCGGACCTCAATGGTTTGGCGGTACACAACAAAGCCGCCGCCAGCGGGCCAGTCGCCTTGCGGACGAATGCCGATGGCGCGCGACTGCATATCCAGCCACGGATCCGGCTCCACCCAAACATAGGGCTCCTCCGGCGGGCCTTTGACGCCGGTGCCGCCGCAGAGCCGCCACGCCGAATCATCATAGGCGGGGCTGGCCCAATCGCCGGTGGGATTGAACGCAAACTTCCACGAGGGGTCCGTGCCGAAAAATTGATCGCGATAAAGCACAGCCAACTGCACCCAATCCGGATAGGACTGTCGCGGGGTCTGAATGGCCAGTTGATGGCGGCCGGGCGTCAGCGACAGCAACGCCGCAACTGGTTTTTCCGGGTTGCCGGCTTGCAGGACTTCCTGCCCATTCAGATACAAACGCGCGGGCATGTTGGCATAAAACACGGCCAGCGCGCCCTGCCCCGCCCGCTGCTGTTGCAGCAGGCCCACCGCGTCGCGCACGGCGGGGTCGGCATCGTTGGCGAACGCGGGCAGCGGGTCCGCGCCACCAAGTTTTTCCGTCAACAACGCCAGGCGCAGCTCCAGCATCCGGCGCGCGGTGGGAGTCAGGCGGTCGCCATGACGGCGCAGCCGTTGCGCCAGTTCATCGCGCTCCCCCGCCCAATCGCCGAAGCGCTCATAATTCCACAGTACCGACATCAGCGCGATGCCATCCAGGCGCGGATCCGGCGGCATACGCCGGTCTTCCGCCCGCAGGCGCATGGTGTCGGCCGTCTGCGGGCGGACCAGATAATACCAACTGACGCTTTCGAAGTAGGCCCGGCTTTTGTGATCGGGCCCGCGTTCGAACACCATGTCCAATGATGACAAAAACTGCGACGGGTCCATGCTGTGCACTCGGTATTGCACCGTGCGGAACGGCTCCTTCACGAACAGGCCGTGCGTGGGCCCGGCCATGGGATTCTGGTAATACCAGCCGCCGTTGAAATAATCCTCCAGTCCGGTGCCCAGCCAGCCCGGCGTGGTTTCGCGATCCTTGCGGATGGATTCATCGCCCTCCAGCGCCCAATAACTGCCATCCAGCGTACACACCGCCAGCAGGCAGCCGACAAACTTGCCCCGGCCGGTCGCGTGCAAAATGGGATGCGGCCGCCCGACATCCTGCGGCGTAGTGCGCCGCCAGCCGGCATGGAAATAGCCCAAGTGCGCGAGTTCCGCCGCGGGGATGGGCGCGACCCACGCGCGCACGTTGACTGGGACGCCGGCGATCCGCCCGGCCTCCAGCGTGATCTCTGCCGACTGCGCAAATGGCATGGGCAGCGCGCAAAAAAGCGAGTCCCCCCGCATGCCGAAATAGAGCGATTGCGCGCGCAGCCGCCGCCACGGCGCGCCGCAAAAATCGCCCAACGGGACCTTGACGCTCTCGTTGGTGAGGCCGTCGTAGCGGATGCTCACCTGCCAATCGCGCAGCACGGAATCGCGCGCGTCTTCGGCCAGTTTTGCCCAGTCCGGCGTGAACTCCAATCTCGTGATGACTGCCGGCCCCGCGACGCGCAAACTGCCGGGCCGTCCGGGTGTCAGCGTGGCTTCCTGCGGTTCGCCCTGTGCGGGCAACTCGCCGGAAGCCCACAGACGTTGCGCGGTCGCCAGTGCGGCCAGATCCCGCTCCGGCAGCGGCCACGCGAAGGTTTCCACCGCAGTGCCGCGCGGCAGGCGCGATTCCGAAACCTGGTAATACACCTTGGCGCCCGGCGGGCCGGCTTCGCACTCGATGCGCAGCGACTTGGCGTAGGGCAGCGGCACGAACGAATACCAGCAGTAGCCTTTGTATTCCGCCAACGGGGCAAGAAACGGAGCAAACTCGCCGCCGAATAATTCTTTGATGTCGCCCGCCAGCCGCGGCGTGGTTTCGCCGTCAAAATAAAAGCGGATGTGGTGCGGGAAGCCATCCTTGGCGCCAGTGAACCAGAAGCGCGAGACATAGCCGGGGCCCTTGAGATCGGCAATAACCTTCCAGCCCGGTTCGGCAGCATCGCGCAAAAATGTGCCGTAGTCATCGTTGCCGCCGGTGCGGTCGTAGGACGTGTGCAGAATCGTGTCGGGCTGATCAAGGCGCGGCAGCCACAGGGGGTCCGTGAGGGGTTCCGTCAGGCTGGCCACGGTCACCGGCGGCCCCTCCGGGCGGGGGCCGCCGCAGCCGGCCGCCAGCAACGCCAAACCCAACATCCACCACCACTGTCCAGCTTGTTTCATGCGCACCTCGGGCAGCGACTATGCCCCAACGCAGCCCACCAGCGCAACCGCCAATGCGCAGCGCACGGGCATAAAAAAAGCGCGGGGGCAAAACCTCCGCGCGGAGAACGGCCAATAACCGGACTCAAGCCTTCTTGGCGGGCAACGTGGCCTTGCTCTTGGCGAGGGTCACCAGCGAGGCAAAACCGTCGGCATCGTGAATGGCGATTTCCGAGAGCATCTTGCGGTTCAGCAACACGCCGGCCTTGGCCAGGCCTTCGATGAAGCGGGAATAGGAAATCCCGTGCGGGCGGCAGGCGGCGCTGAGGCGCGTGGTCCACAGCCGGCGGAAATCGCGTTTCTTTTCCTTGCGGTGCGTATAGTTGAGCTGCATCGCGCGGTCCACGGCTTCCGTGGCGAGGCGAAATTGCTTGCTGCGCGCGCCGTAAAAACCTTTGGCGAGGGCCAAGCGCCCCTTGCGGCGTTTGCGACTGGCCGGGGAATTGGTGACTCTGGGCATGGATTCTTCTCCTTACACTTTACGTTGCGCTCACGCGCCCAATTCAATGCCGAGGGACTTGGCAATCTTGCCGCCGGCCTGCACGTTCTGGCGGAGGCGCCGCTTTTGCTTGCGGGTCTTGCTGGCGGCCAAGTGGCGCCGCCCGGGCTTCTTGTGCAAAATCTTGCCCTTGGCCGTGCGCTTGAAACGCTTGGCAACCGATTTGCGCGTTTTCTTCTTCATGTTTGCAACTTCGTTTCCGTAGGTTCCGGGTCGCCGCGCACGGACAACTTGCCCGCGGCCGAGACCCTCTGGTTCAAAACAGACGGCGACTTGTACGGGATTTGTCCCGCGCCGTCCAGTCAAATCCTTTGTTTATCTTCCGCCGCCGGCCGGCGCGACGCGCCCCGGCGCCTAGCGCGAGGCCGCCGCCCCCTGCTGGCGCGCCTTGGGATTGGGAATCAGCACCATCAGGATATTGCGGCCCATCAGCTTGGGCGCCTGCTCCACCACGCCCACCTCGCGCAGGTCGGCCAGCACGCGGTTCATCAGCACAAAGCCCAGTTCCTTGTGGGCATTTTCGCGGCCACGGAAGAACAACGCCACCTTGACGCGATGGCCGTCCTCCAGAAACTCCCGCATCCGGCGCAGCTTGACTTGATAATCGTTGTCGCCCACGGAGGGGTGAAGCTGGACTTCCTTCACCTTGACGGCGGCAGCGTTCCGGCGGTTTTGTTTTTCTTTTTTGCTCTTCTCGTACTGAAACTTGCCGTAATCCATGATCCGGCACACCGGCGGGCGGGCGGTGGGCGAGATCTCGACCAAGTCGAGACCGGCGGCCTGCGCGCGGGCCTGGGCGTCCGCGGTGGCGACCACGCCGAGTTGTTCGCCGCCGGGCCCGATGAGGAATACTTCGGGAACGCGAATGCGATGATTAATGCGAGTGGGGAATCCGCCGCGCGGGTCCCGGGGGTTGGTCGGGGGAGGTATGGCCATTCTATCCTTGAGGTTGGGAGCCGTGCGCCGCTCCGTTCGCGTTGGTGGTGGGCAGCGCCACTTGCCGCTCCGCGTCCACCTTGGCGATGAACGCATCCAGCGGCATCACGCCCAGATCCCCAGCCACCCGGCTGCGGACCGACACTGTGCCTTGTTCCACTTCCCGCTTGCCCAGCACGAGCATGTACGGGATTTTTTGCAATTGTGCGTCGCGGATTTTGGCGCCGAGCTTTTCGCTGCGCTCATCCACCACGGCGCGAATGTCACGCGCCTTGAGCTGCGCGGCCACCGCGCGGGCGGCATCGGCCTGCGCGTCGGTCACGGGGATCAAGCCCACCTGCACCGGCGCCAGCCAAAGCGGAAACGCGCCGGCATAATGTTCAATGAGAATGCCGAAGAACCGTTCGAGGCTGCCCAGAAGCGCGCGGTGCACCATGAAGGGGCGGTGTTCCTGGCCATCGGGGCCGATGTAGGCCATGTCGAAGCGCTCGGGCAGATTGAAGTCGAACTGCACGGTGCTCATCTGCCAGGAACGGCCGATGGCGTCGCGGGTCTTGAGATCAATCTTGGGGCCGTAGAACGCGCCGCCGCCTTCGTCGAGCTCGTAGGCAATGCCCTCGGCCTGCAACGCGGCCTCCAGCGAACGCTGCGCAAGCTCCCAGCGGGCAGGATCGCCCACGGCTTTTTCGGGGCGCGTGGCGAGATAGGCAGTGATGTTCTCGAAACCGAACGCGCGCCACATGGCGATGGCGAAGCGCACGCATTCGCGCACTTCGCTCTCCACCTGTTCTTCCGTGCAATAGATGTGGGCATCGTCCTGGGTGAAGCCGCGCACGCGCATCAGGCCATGCAACACGCCGGCGCGCTCGTAGCGATAGACCGTGCCCAGCTCCGCCCAGCGCAGCGGCAGCTCGCGATAAGAGCGCTTGTGCGCTTGGTAAATCTGGATGTGGAACGGGCAGTTCATCGGCTTGATGTAATAGCGCTGCTCGTCAATTTCCATCGGCGCGTACATGTTCTCGCTGTAGAACCCGAGATGGCCCGAGGTTTCCCACAGGCCCGCGCGACCGACGTGCGGGGTGTAGAGCATTTCGTAGCCGGCGCGGTAATGCTCCCGCCGCCAGAACTCTTCAATGATGGTGCGAATGCGCGCGCCCTTGGGATGCCAATGAATCAGGCCTGGGCCCACCGCTTCCTGAATGCTGAACAAATCGAGATCGCGCCCGAGGGTGCGGTGGTCACGCAGCTTGGCCTCGGCAAGCATCTTCAAATGCGCGTCCAAATCAGCCTGGGTCAAGAACGCGGTGCCGTAGAGGCGCTGCATCATCTGGTTTTTCTCGTCGCCACGGAAATAGGCGCCGGCCACGGACAGCAGCTTGAACGCCTTGATGTCGCCCGTGCGGGCCACGTGCGGCCCGCGGCACAAATCGGTGAAATCGCCGCTGTGATAGAGGCTGATGGTTTCGCCATCGGGAATATCGGCGAGGCGCTCGAGTTTATACTTCTGGCCGCGCTCAGTCATCATCTGCCACACCTCGGCGCGCGATTTTTCTTCGCGCACGAAGGGCTGGTTTTCGGCGACAATCTTCGCCATTTCCGCTTCAATGGCGGGAAAATCCTCCGCCGTCAGGCGGTGGGCCAGATCGAAATCGTAATAGAAGCCGTCTTCGGTGTCGGGGCCGATGTCAAACAGCGCATCCGGCCAGAGGCGGCGGACGGCCGCCGCCATCACGTGCGCCGTACTGTGGCGCATGGTTTCCAACGCAACTTGCTCAACCTTCATGAATACTGGATAATGTCCTTCCTGAAACGCGGCAACCTACCCCGCCCCCCCGGCAAAGTCAATGCACCCCTTGGCTTCATGAGTGGGCTGGCGGCGGGTTTTCCGCCGGCGAGGCAAACGGCGCCACGACCTGTACGGCGGGAAACAACGCACGCACCTGCGACTCCGCGGCGCGGGTGAAAATCAGCTTCACGTTGGGCCCGGCATCCATCGTGAACCACAGGGGCAGGCCATCGCGGCGGGCGGCCCAAATGGCGTGCAGCGCGGTCATGGTTTCGGGCAGCGCATAGACCAGCGGCGGGCGAGTGGCTGCCATCAGCGCGTGCATGGCAAGGGCGTTGCCTTCGGCCACGGTGCCCAGCGCGGCGATGTCCCGCGCAGCGATGGCGGTTTTCAACTCCGCCAAATCCCGCGCGACGCGCGCGGGCCATTCGCGATAAAATTCGCAAGTCGCCACGCTGCGGCGCATACCCTCGCGCGAGCCCACGGGCTTTTCGGCAGCGCATAGGACCAGCGCGCCCACACGCAGCTCCGGCCACGTGGCCTCCAGCGGCGCGGCAAAGGAATCCATGCCATCGGGCGCGGCACCGGCGTGCCATTCCACAAAGCCATCGGCCAGACTGCGCGCCGCGCTGCCACTGCCCAGCCGCGCCAAAATGGATTGCTCGCGCGGCGGCAAATCCCACCCGAAGAGCGCATTCAGCGCCTTCACCAGCGCCGCGAAACCGGAGGCCGACGACGCAAACCCCGCCGCCGTGGGCACGGTGTTGCGCGCGCGCAAATCAAATGTGAAATCCGGCGCAGGGCGGAACCAATCGAGGAATGCGCTGGCGCGCCGCGCAAAGGAACTCTCCGCCGGTATCGGTTCCCCGTTCAGCCAAATGGCATCCGCCGCGCCGGCGCCGCGCGCGAGTTCCACATGCGAACCCAGCGGCCCCAGCGAAATGGACAAGCTGTTCGTGACCGGCAAATTCAGCGCTTCATCGCGCTTGCCCCAATATTTCACCAGCGCGATGTTGGCCGGCGCATACGCATTGGCCACGGCGCGCGGCGTGCTGCCGCGCCCGGCCAAAATGCGGGCCACCACGTCGCGCGGCGTCATGGCAAAGCCTCCGCCAGCACGCCGGCAGGCGTCACTTGCACAGCTAGCGCGGGCACGCCCCACTCCGTGCGCATGGCCTTGCCCAGCCCCACCACGCAATCGCCCAGTCCGGAGCCGGAAATCTTGCTGCCGTGGATTTTGGGATCGGCGCGCAGCTCATAGACCAGCGCCGCCAACTTCGCGTTGTTCACCCCGAGCGCATCCATCAGCCCCTGATTAATGTTCATCAGCGCGCCCATGGCCGGCCAGTCGCCGCGGGCGGCGGCTTCGAACGCGCGGTTGACGGCATCGCCAATCAGGTCGTCGAGCCGCGCGTGCAGCTCCGGCTGCGCCTTGCGCTGCGCCTCCACCACGGCAATCACTTCGGGTGTGGGCATTTTGCTGCCGGAATACAGCACGGTCAGTTGCGGCGCAGTGGGCAGTTGGACCACCTCGGTGGATTCCGCGTGAAACCGCAGGCAGCCGCCATAGGCGCTCGCGGCGACATCCGCGCCGGAACCCACGCCGCCCTGCGCGCGGCGCACCACCTGAATGGCCGGCACCACCAATTCCTCCGGCGCAATGGACAAGCCTTGCGCGTGGCGCAGCGCGGCCAGCACGGCCAGCGTCACCGCCGCGCTGGTGCCCAGCCCCATCACGTGCGACATTTCGGACCTGATATCCAGTTCAAACCCCTGCGCCAGCCCTTCGCGCAACGCGCGGATGGCGCCCAAGGCGAAACGAAAACTATCGTGCGGCGCCAGCTCGCCCAGCGTGGTTTCGTGCTCACCCAGCGCGGAGTGCAAGACGATGGTTTCATCGGTGCGTGGCGTCAGTTTGACCGTCAGCCGCTTGCTGACGGCGCAAACCAGCGCGGGCTGGCCACGGAGCACGGCATGTTCGCCCATGAGCATGAGGCTGCCGGGCGCGGAGGCTTTGACGGCGCGCAGGGTCATGCAGGAAACATCAAACCACCCGCACGCCCAGGGGATCGGGGCGCACAGTCAGCATTTCGTAGCCGAACTTGGCGCAGAGGTCGGCCGGCGCTTCGCGCGCCGCCACCAGCACCATGCCGGCCTGCTCCCCCGTCACCGCACCCGCCCCGCAAATCTTGGCCGCGCCGCCGGACTCTTCCACGGCGGCCACAAATTCGGCCACGCGATCCGGCACCACGCCGATGGTGTTGAGCAGCCGGTGATTATCGCGCATGGCGCATTGGAAATCCTTGAGGTTATCCTGTTCCAGCGCGCGCTGCATTTGGTTGGCCACGGTTTCAAAATCGTCCCACACCCGGACCTGGGCGCCGAGGCGGCGGGCGACATCGCTGACGGCCTCGCCCGTGGTGCTGGCCGGCGTGCCGGTTTGCACGATATAGAGCGGCATCCGCGGCAGCGGCAGCTCCTGCGCCGCGCCTTGCTGGAAGCGCACGCAGCCGCCGTGCAGCGAGACATAGGTATCCAGCCCGCTGGCCTTGCCGTGCTGCATGTTTTCTACTTCAAGGCTGTAGCGTGCGTACCATTCCGGACGGAAATCCACCCGGTAATAGTGGCCCAGACCGCGCAGCACACTCAAAATGGCCGCCGCCGAAGAACCCATGCCGCAGCCAATCGGGATGTTTGAGTTCAGCCGCACATTGACGCCCCCCCCCATCTTCAGGTGCAGGCCGTCGAGCACCGTCACAAACGCGTATTGGAACAAATCCACCGGTTTGAGCAGAACTTCGCGGATGGACAGTTTGCCGGCGAGAAATTCCTCATAATTGCGCCGCACCCGCGCGTGAAAATCACGCAGCGCACGCAGGGTGAAGGATTCTTTCGGAGCCGTCACGTTCGGCAAATCGAATGAAACGGTCTCCGCCGCCCCGTCCATCGTCACGAAGACTTGGGCGTTGCGGTTCACCGCCATGGCCAGCGCCGGGCGGCCATAGACCACCGCGTGTTCGCCGGTCAAAATCAACTTGCCTGGAGCAACTGCTTTCACTTCAAACCTCAAGCCTATCCCTTCGCGCAGGTAATGTAAAGCGTTACGGCCGCGTTTTTCGCGAGTGTTTTCGCGCTTTTGGCTGACCATCCCCGCGCGTCACACCCGCGCTTTCGCCCCTCCTTGGCTCATGAGCCCTTTCCCCAAACCCGGACGGGGTGGAAGCCGCCTCTCCAGAAACAGACACAGCCCACGACGACGCCAATCTATCCGGCAAAGACGGTATTACGATCTCGAATCATTGGGCAATTGATTTTCCGTCGGCACTTCATGCAACAGCCTCTCGATGACTGGATAGGACGAGGGATCGTTGGGGTTGGCCGGCAGCGCTCGGATGATTTCAATCAATGCCTTGCCGCCTTCGCCGGTATAAGTGGCGATGAAGCTGCGAAACGTTTCCGACGCGGTTTCGTCGGCATGGTCACTGATGATTTTCCAAGCGAACAACGGCACGCCATGGTCGGCGCAAACCAGCGCCAGCCCAAAGCTGTTCATGTCCACGGCGTCCGCCTGAGTCATCGCCTGCAACCGGTCGCGCTCGCGGGTCGTGGAGATGAACTGTTCGCCAGAGGCCACCGCAATAGTGGATGTTGTCTGCAAGGGAGAGGGAAAAACTGCCACCGGCAAGCGCGTCCAATCTGTACGCCATGTCTTGGCCTGACTGTCGGTCTGCCAAGCCGTAACGCTTCCCACCCGGTGCCACTGGTGAGTCGCCATCTCATCGCTCAACGCACCCGCTGGTCCGATGGAAAATGCCCAGTCGCACCGAAAGCGTGACAGTAGCGCTTGGACGGAGACCGCCGTTTCCACCGCCCCGGAGCCCATCTTCACCGCATAAATGGTGTGGGCATCCAACTGGAGCCGTTGGACGGAACGCGACCCCACACGAGTCGCCTGCCCCATTTCCCGGGCTTGGGTTTTCAACGCCTGCAAATCGGCGTCGAGGGCATAAAAAAAACCGATGGTATCGCCTGGGGCCTGCGTAACGCAAAACGCCAGCAAGCCGAAAAACAGCCTAATCCTTTTGCGCATGGTTGAAAATTCCTCCTACCGTTGATTGGCGATTCAGCATGGGAACGATTCCAAAAGCAAACCCAAAGTGCAGGAATTACAACAAGACCCGTCCCCATTGTCGTTAATGATAATTCAACACAAAAATACTTGCGCCGGATATTGGCGAGACGCACGATGGTGGCCAATGAAAGCGATCAGTCGCAGACAGTTCTTGCAGACCGCCGGAGTCGCCATGCTGGTGGCCACGCTGCCGGCGCTGGGTCGTGGCGGACGGAATCGGCGGCATCAGAAGAATATCCGGGTTCGCTCGCTCGTTCCTCTCGGGCATCTGACTCCTGCTGAAAGAGCGTTTATTCAGCGCGCTCGATTTGCCAC
>Ga0208197_1000896_pt1 | contig 33671 bp, 30 predicted proteins | sample AD_JPNNA4_MetaG_FD_184444 | JGI IMG/M metagenome (GOLD analysis project Ga0208197, IMG submission 184444) | Active sludge microbial communities of municipal wastewater-treating anaerobic digesters from Japan - AD_JPNNA4_MetaG (SPAdes) (version 2) | ecosystem: Engineered > Bioreactor > Anaerobic...
TGCAATAAGAGAGTGCTGTGCCATCCAATTCCAGCCTTCGATCTCCTTTGAAGAGGATATCCTCATTTGAGAGCAGCCGGAGATCGGAGAGAAAAGGAAAGAGTTCTCTTCCCAGCAGGCCGGCCAGAGTCAGCCTTTCATCCTGAGCTTCCAGGGCTTTTGCACCCGTCTCTTGCACTGCCACCAGCACCCGGCCCAGCCCCCTCTCCTCATGGCAGCGCCTCAATTGATAGCAGTGATCCAGGTGGATATGGGTGAGATATATCACCACCGGACGGGGCCTCTCCTCCATCATCCTCAGCATATCATCGACCAGAAGATCCCACTGCTCATCCAGAGCGCCAGGATCGATCAGTGCTATCTGATCCTCTCCGGAGAGAATATAGGAATTAGAGGACATGAGATCGATCTTGCGAATATAGGGTATGACTTCAGTTCTCCCGGCTGCCCGAACCGGAGCGGCAGCATTTGATTGGATCATGGCAACAGTCCATCACGGCATAATCTATAATCACTATCATAAGGCATGCTACATATTTAACAGTTATGTTTAATTAGATTAGATGCCATTCTCTTTTAAAGAGCAATTCGATAAAAAGGATTGAAGTTATGAATCTGCGCAATAAGACCCTGATAGTCACAGGACTATTTCTGGTCTGCTTGATATTGATACTGTATATAGCAGCCCAACTGCAATTAAGGAGCAGTTTTTCCGATTTAGAGGAGCGCAATGCCAAGGTTGATGTGGACAGAGCCTTGAATGCTATATCCAATGAACTGACGGCGCTTGGCGATCTGGCCAACTTCTGGGCAGCCAGAGATGATATTTACGCTTTTATGACCACGGGCAATCCTGATTTCATCAATTACAGCATGAGCACTGGCAGCCTTACCAATGACAGCCTGCATAATACGGAGATCAATCTATTGCTATTCCTGGACTCCTTGGGTCAGATCGTCTTTTCCAGGTTCTTGAATGCCAGCGGCAGCGCAGAGGAGATACCGCAAGATTTAATCCAGCAGTTATCCTTATACGGATTTTGTCCCGGATGCCTGGACAAGAAGAGCAGATTTGCAGGCATAATTCTGCTGTCCGGCCAGCCCATGATGATAGTCACCCATCCCATAACCAATAGCAAGAAAAACTCTCCATCTATGGGCAGGGTGGTTTTAGGCCGCTACTTAACTCAAAAAGAGGTTGATAAGCTCTCCGGCATCATTCAATTGAACCTGACCATCTATCCATTGGACGATCCTCAGATGCCCCAGGACTTCCGAGAGGCCCAATCCCAATTGTCATACAGCTCTCCGGTGTTTGTTAAATTGCTGGATGGAGAGAGCATAGCCGGATATGCTCTGCTGACAAACATCTATGGCAATCCCCTTATGATCCTGGGCGTCAATGCATCAAGAGAGATCTATCGACAGGGCGCGAGAAGCATGAAAAGCTTTGTGATTTTATTCTCCGCTGCCGGGCTTTTATTCCTGTTGATGACATTGAGCTACCTGGACCGGTCGGTTCTCTCCCGCTTGGTTAGCCTCACCACGAGCATCACCAGCATTGGAAGGTCTCCAGAGCTATCGACATCATTGAGGGTGCAGGGAGAGGACGAGCTGGCACATCTGGCCATATCCATCAATGATATGCTTGCAGCATTAAAGAGCGCCAACAAGGATCTGGTCAATAGCGAAAGACGCTACCGAGGTGTAGTTGAAGACCTTCCAGATCTGATATGCAGATACAGCTCTGATGGTATGATCAATTTTGTCAATGCCTCATTTTGCACATTTTTCTCCGCAGGGGAGCAGGATATCTTGGGCCAAAAAATAGACGGATCTGTCTGGCAGGAGCATCTGAAATCTGCGCGAGAGCTTGAGGGCAAGATCAATGAAAACTATCCCACCTTCAGCTATGAAAGCCATTATAAAGCGCCTGAGGGGTCACGCTGGATTTTATGGACGGCCCGGGGCATATTCGATCAAGCCGGATCTCTGGTTGAGATTCAATCCGTAGGAAGGGAGATCACAAGCATAAGAGAAGCGGAAGAGGCCTTGCGGGAGAGCGAAGAGCGCTATCATCTTCTGGCGGAGAATATGACGGATGTTATCCATCTCAATGCCACAGATGACAGTCTCAATTTTGTGTATGTATCACCATCCATCAAGCAATCCGGATATCAGCCCTCCCATCTGATCGGCAGGTCGCCTTTCGATACTCTGGTTATGTCTGAAGATACAGCAATCGTCAAGTCGTTTCTGAGGAGGATGCTAACCCGCAGGAGAGAAGATACCATAGAATATAGAATTCGGACGATCGATGGATCTTTCGTATGGGTCGAAACCATCGCCAATCCCATATTGGATGAGGAAGGAAATGCGATCTACATTGCCTGCACCACCAGAGACATCACAGAGCGCAAGAAAGCCGAGGAAGCCAGAAGGGAGAGCGAGGAGCGCTATCTGCTCTTGGCGGAGAACATGACCGATGTGATCCATCTCCATACTCCCGATCCCGATCTCACTTATGTGTATATATCGCCTTCTATCAGGCAAGCGGGATATGAGCCTTCGGAACTGATCGGCAGGTCGCCTTTTGAAAATCTGATCCGGCCTGAGGATAAGGAGATTCTAAGGCAATCCCTGAGCAGATTGCTGGCCGATAAGAGCCAAGAGATCACTGAGTATCGGATTAAAGACAGAAAAGGATCATGCATCTGGGTCGAGACCATCGCCAATCCCATACTGGACGGGGAGGGGAATGTGATCTACGTGGCCTGCTCCACCAGGGACATCACCCAGCGCAAAAAGGTTGAGGCAGCCCGGAGGGAGAGCGAGGAGCGCTACCTGCTTTTGGCTGAGAATATGACTGATGTGATCCATCTCCATACACCCGATCCCGAGCTTCATTTTGCATATGTATCGCCTTCCATCAGAATTGCTGGATATGAGCCCTCAGAGCTGGTAGGCAAGCCTGCCATCGGGCTGTTTTTTGGGCCGGAAGGCTCTGAGATCATCGGACAAGCTCTGCAGAGATTCCTGGAAACCAAGAGAGGAGAGGTTATTGAATATCCGGCCATAATGAAAGATGGGTCACACCGTTGGGTGGAGACCATATCCAGTCCCGTCTTTGACCGGGAAGGGAATTTGATATACATAGCCAACTCCTCCCGCGACATCACCTCTCGCAAGAGAGCCGAGGAGGCCCTGCGAGAGTCGCAGCAGCAGATGGCCGATATCATCAGCTTCCTGCCCGAGGCCATAATGGCCATAGACCTGAACGGAAAGGTGATGATATGGAACCGGGCTATGGAGGTTCTCACCGGTGTACTGGCCAAAGACATCCTGGGCAAGGGCGATTATGAGTACTCACTGCCCTTCTATGGATACCGGCGGCCAATTCTGGTGGATATGGTGCTGGAGCCCCATGAGGGCTGGGAGGCAGAGTATCTGGGCTTCAAGAGGGAGGGCACCGCGGTTATAGGAGAGGTTTTCATTCCCACCTTCGGCCCCCATGGCTCATACCTTCTGGCCAAGGCCACTGCTCTCTGCGATGAGATCGGCAATACCATGGGAGCCATAGAGTCGGTCCGGGACATGACGGAGAGGAGGATAATGGAGCAGAAGCTGGAGAGGTCCAGGACGGAGCTTCATGTGGCGGCTGAGATCCAGAAGAGCTTTATTCCCAAGACAACGCCGGAAATAGCCAACTTCGAGGTGGCGGCAGTTACCATCCCGGCTATGGAGGTGGGAGGCGACTTCTATGACTTCATTGCTCTTCCCCATGGCGGTCACGGCCTGGTTATAGCAGATGTGGCAGGAAAGAGCATACCTGCTGCCCTTTTCATGGCTCTATCCAGGATGATCATAAGGGCCAGTGCCGCCCATCAGTCCCTGGCCACCGAGGTGCTCAGAAATGCCAATAATATGATTGTATCCGATGCCACAGCAGGCATGTTCGTCACCCTGCTCTTCGGAGTTCTGGACGGAGAGGCCCTCACCCTCAAATATGCCAATGCCGGGCACCCCACTCCGCTTATCTTCAAGAGCAGGGACTGCAGATATGTCGAAGAGATGGCCTGCGGCATAGCCCTGGGAGCAAAAGAGGGCGCCTCCTATGAGGAGCAGACCATCAAATTCGAGCCGGGAGATGTAGCCGTCTTTTATACCGATGGCGTCACCGAGGCCATGAGCCCAAGAGAAGAACTCTTTGGAATGCAAAGGCTCATCGGGGCTGTGAGCAAGACCTGTCAGTCAACCGCTGAGGAGATCATGTTCAGGATAATGGAGGAGGTCTCGGTTTTTCGAGGAGATCGAGAGCAGAATGATGACATCACCCTGGTAGTGCTTAAAGCCTGCCCCAGAGAGGAGGAGCACAGTCTCCTCTCGGTCTGCTCAAGGGATGAAGAGATCCCCAGATTAAATGAGGAGCTGGAGAGGATCATGTCCAGAGCAGGATTTGCCGAAAAGCAGATACTGGACATGCAGCTGGCGGTGGAGGAGGCCTTCATTAACATCATCCGACATGGATATCATGGAGATCAGGGAGCAGTCCAAATCGCAATTGATTTCCTGAAAGGCCGTCTTACAGTCACAATAGAAGATGATGCTCCCCGGTTCGATCCCACCAAATTCGAAGAGCCGAACTTTTCGGCTGACCTGGAGCAGCGGCCCATAGGTGGATTGGGAATCCATCTCATGAGGTCACTGTCTGATGAGATTAGATATGATTTTGAGAGGGGAAGAAATAGATTGATGCTGATCAAGATAAAAGACAGGCCATTGATGGGACCCCATCAGGAGGCGGGATGAAATGCAAATATCCACCAATCGCAGAGATGATGTCTGTATTATTGAGATATTGGGAAGGATGGATAGCATCAGCTCCAAGGAGATAGAGGCAAAGCTGAATGATGTGATTGAGCATAACAAAAACAAGATCATCATAGATCTGGCTGCAGTGGACTATATCAGCAGCGTGGGGCTTAGGGTTCTCCTGTCAGCTCTTAAAAAACAAAAGGAGAGAGAGGGATCGATTAGATTGGCGTCTCTGCAGCCATTTGTAAGAGATATATTCAGGATGACCGGATTTGACAGGATCTTCTCCATCTCTGTCGACCAGGAGGAGGCAATTGGCCAATTCAATGCTCAAGCCTGATTTTATGATTCGACTTCCAAAGGAAATATGATAATTATGAAGATAGCAGTTAAAGAGGTGCAAGGCATTTGCCTGATATCAATATCGGGAAGAATCGACTCTAGATGTTCAGTCGACCTGGAGAGAGCTCTATATAAAGCTATAAGTGAGAACTCCAGGATAATTATTGATTTGGCCGATACCGAATACATAAGCAGCTCCGGTCTGCGTGTCCTTCTGGCCGAAAAAAAGAGGCTCGGAGAAATAGACGGAGAGATGATATTGATGCAGCTTCAACCGGCGGTAAGAGATGTCTTTGAGGTTGCCGGCCTCGCCAGGCTGTTTTTAATTAAAAAAAGCTGGGAGGAGGCCCTCCTTTCAATTAAATCCCGGCCGTAGCTTCTGCTCCATCATAGAAGCTGGTGTCAAAGATATCCTCTTCTGTCAGAATCTTTGCTTCATTGTTCTGCTGGCGGCAGGACTCTACATAGACAAGGGTGGAGGAGATCTGGAGGTGAGGATCGCTTATCCACTTGCCGTCCCATGTCTTTAGGGAGTATCTGACCATCTCCAGATCCTGGCCGGTGTGATTGGCATAGATCCGCGCCGCCTGGGCAGGATGAGAATTGACATACTCCGTAGCCTTGATATGGATTCTTACTATCTGCTCCACCAGTTCGGGTTGATTGCGGATGAGATTGCCACTGACCACCAGGCTGCAGCAGGCGTGGCCGGGCCACATCTCTCCCGAGGCTACCTCGGATCTTCCTTTATCTGCCATCTCGATTATAGCCGGGGCGGGATGGGGGAGGAACACAGCGTCAATCCCGCCCGAGATAATGGCTGAAACCGCATCTCCCGGACCCATTGCGGTGATATTTACTTGAGAGGCATCAACGCCGTTTTGGGCCAGCCATTTCCGCAAGACAATATCCTGAATCGAACCGGTTGGGAATGTGGAGACCCTCATTCTGGCCAGAGATGGAGGACCCCGGTATGGCACATCAGAGCGGAAGACCAAGTCGGAGCCATTGATGTTCACCGCGGCCACAATCCTGGCGTCCAGGCCCTGATACATTGCAGATATTGGAGGCGAGGTGCCGACATATGCTATATCCAGTTCTCCTGCCATCATGGCCTGCATCTCCGGAGGTCCAGAGGGAAATCCGAACTCACGCACCTCCTTAATCCCGAATGGCTCCAGATCCTCTCTCCACCAGCCGAGATCTGTGGCCACCATCTCCGCTATTTGATGGGTGCTGGGCTGATAGCCGATCCGCAGAGTGGTTATGTTCTCATGCTTGTTCTCTGGACTGGATATGCAGCCTGAAAAGACCAATGAGGCAGACAGAAGGAGTACCAGAAGAATCGATCTCTTCAATGAGATCACCTCTATTGCTAATAATTATATATGTTCATAGTATAAAGCTTTTCCTACCAGAACCATGGCAGCGACTCACAGCTGCAGTTGATCTTATCAAGTCGGCTCGGTCCGATCATCGATCTGGAAGGAGATGAGAGCTTCTCTGGATCATAATGCTTATGGACTTGAAAGGATAAGGCATTTTCTATGAGATCAAAGGATATAATTTGTATGCTATTCCTGTCTTTGGTGCTGACCAGCAGCATCGGCTGCTTGGCTAAAGACTCAGCTGGTGCAGGAGACGTAAATCCGGCCATACCAAAGGAGGGCCTGCCCCAGGGATTCAAGCTGCTGGCAGCTCTGCCCGAGATGGACAACAGCGTGAATATGACCGACTACATCGAGGATTTCAATGGAGAGAAAGATATCGGTCCGGCCAATGTATCGGTGGGCATCTATCAATGGTCCGATCCTGGAAAGTCCTACGATGCCAAGATTACCCTGATCCAGCTCTCCGATGAGGAGAAAGCAAATAATGCCATCTCCAACTTTAAGTCCCAGTATGACAAAATGCTGGCCCGCGGCCTGCCTATATTCAGCAACATCACGGTCAACGGCCATGAGAGCCTGCAAATAAAGGACATACGGGGAGACAATAGCATCAGGTATCTCTTCCTCTGGAAGTCCAACAGCCTGGTGACTCTGGTTGAGGGCAACGATAACCGCAATCAAAGCCTGGAATTAGCGGAAGCTACTGGATTCTAAATTGCGGCTTTAGACTGGCTCTCTTATGGGCAAAAAGACTATCCATCTGCGATGTCACAGGAACGACAAATCTATTAAGACAAGTAGCGGCGGAAGATGCAGCCTTCGGCGAGGCTGGTCTCCCGCTTTGAAGACTTTTTCCAGCCGGGATGCAACTGGGGAAAGATGACAATGCCAACAGTCCAATATTGGCCGATCGGATATGTAATCGAGAAGAGCGAAAATATGACCCGCCTCATCTGCCAAAGGATTGGGCACTAAAATATAAATTTTCCAAGCACATATGATAATCCAGGATGTTGATATGATGAACAAAGACCCTGAAAGCATCACCTCCGAATTAAAGGCGGTCCATGAAGATCTGCGACTCATACCGGCAGAGATAATTGTGGTATCTGATTGGGTTCGCATGAAATGCCGTTATGGGTGCGATAATTATGGCAAGCGCCTGGGCTGTCCGCCCTTTAGCCCCACCCCCGATGAGACCAGAGCGGTCATCTCCGAGTACCGCTATGCTGTTCTGGCCCGCTTCAAGGTTACTCCTGACCCCAAGATAGCGGCAAAACATAGCAGACGGGCCCTATCAAGCTCTGCAGTAAAGATGCAGAATACAATGGCTGAGCTGGAGAGAGCTGCTTTTTTGGCCGGCTGCTATAAGGCCTTCAGCATGAGTGCCATGCCCTGCGCACTTTGCGAGACATGCGTAATCGAGGAGATGCATAAAAAGGATCAAGCTATATTCCCTCTGGACGGCATCAAATGCAAGAACAAGGAAATTATGCGTCCTTCAATGGAGGCCTGCGGCATTGATGTCTTCAAGACGCTGACAAATGCCGGCTTCAAACCGGAGGTTCTCAAGAGCACCAAGGAGAATGTGGAGATCTATGGTCTGATTTTGCTGGACTAGGATGTTAGGCTAATATACCACCAAATCCCTTGCAGACATTTAATGCATTGGGAATTGATCGGCTCAGGGGCGGCTTTACTGACCATGTTCGGCTTTGTGCCCCAGATAATCAAGATCCAGAAGACAAAATCTGTTGAAGATGTGAGCCTGCACATGCTGCTGCAATTCGCCTTGGGAATGCTGCTCTGGCTGCTCTACGGCATTCACATCAATGATGGCATTCTCATCGTAGCCAATGCGGTTTCATTTGCAAGCCTGGCCGTGGCCATCGGATTATTTTTTAGATACAAGTCCCCGGCATCATCCGGCCCTTGTGAATAGATATTGCAAAATCAGCCGCAATTTGTCAAGTGAAGCCATCGTTCAGACAAGCTTCGATTTTATCCTTTCCTTCAAACGCTCCAGAGATCCCTTTGTGCTCATCCTGTTGTCACAGGGTGAGAAATCCTTGGGGCTGCATCCGGCCAGCAGGTCCATGACACTGTATGCCATATCATCTGCTCCCATCTCCTCCAGCCGCTCCAGGAATAGGGCGGCCTGGGAGTTGAACTCCCGGCATCTGCCCGCCTGTGAGACTGCGGCCTCATGAAGCTCATAGAGGCGCTCCAATTCCTTCTGGATCTGCCTCCAATCCTCTCTTTGCATTATGCCTCTGGCTCTGATTGCCGATTATAAATAGTCCTGCTATTTGACAGTCAAAAAGAGCAGGGCTGCTACAAGGATCATGACCGGGAAGGCGGAAAGGGCAGCTATAAGCCCGAAATCGTCCGCTATCTGATCTCATTCTCTTCGGCAATCGTCCTCCGGAGAGGCAAATCCAGAATTTGCGATGACAAGTCGGTCTGCAAAAATCAGCGGGCTCTAATGAAGATATTTTTGGATCAGGAGCATCAGGTCTTGATGCTCTCATGGATCCCAGGTTTGGGCGCTGCAACTCTACCGCTGCAGCCTGACCATTAGCAGGGATCTTCTCTCCGGCAGCTGCAATTGCCATAATGCTCAGGGCAGAGCTGGTCCGGGACAGTGCAGGGAGGCAGGAGGGCTATGGATCAATAGCCCAATCGGGAGCCTTGCATGGATCCACCTGATTTGGGGCATTTGATCCCCGAGGCTCACCCCCGTCCTGCCCGTTTCAGCTCTTGACGATCTCCTGGAACTGTTCCGCCTCCAGATACCGGGGTTGGTACTCTATTCCTTGGCCCTCCAGATCGCTGACATAAGAGCGAAGGTGCTTTCTGGAGCCGGCCAAAAGTCCATCATAGACGGTTCTCACATCCTCCGCCTGGCTGGCTAACAGCTCCTTCTCCAGGTCCACGATGCTTATCTCCTCGAAGATGGCTGCCACGGTCAAAGCGTCCTGGTCCGACTGCAGACCTTCTGCCAGAAGCTGATCGTGGATCTCCTGCAGGGTCTGGTTTTGAAACACCCCCGGCTCATCAGGAGGAAGGGTCAGTCCGTGCTTTTCCATGACCGTCCTGGCCTGGTCCATGTGGCTGCTCTCCGATCTGACAAGATCCAGGAAAATGGTCATATTGTTCTTCTCATACAGGCCGTTATACAGATCCCGGGCAGCTTTCTCCTCCTCCCATATAAAGATCAGGCCATCTTTCTCTCGTGCTGTAAGCGTTGCCACAGCAGCCCCGGCTGCAGCCGCCTCTCCGCCGGTCAAACTCAGTATTCCCTCCCCGTAGGCAATATTGTGCTTGAGGCTTATGTCTGGATTGCTGGAAAGGGCCCAGATCATGGATACCGCCCCGCCGGGAGAGAAAGCCTTATCGAAGCGATCGCCGGTATCAAGCCGTCTTTTAAGCTCGATTACGGTCCTGCCTGCCGATTTGCTGCCGCCTGATTCCATGATATCGTCCGAGCCGCCAAGCATGGTGTCCTCGATATGTGGGCCGTAGTTGCCGGTGCAGTACTCATCCAGAACCACTGCCTTGCCGCCCTGCACCGAGGCCAGGATGATATCCGCATTCTTCATCCACTCCAGGGGATCAAAGCCTATGGCCAGCCAGGCATCAGTGCTGCCGTTCAGGGCCAGGAAAAGATACTCCTTATCATTCTTCCAGGAGACTGCCAGGTCCCCGCCGCTGTAGCCCTGCCTGGCCGATCCCTGCAGGAGCATGCTGCGGGAGTACTCGCCATCCCCAATAATCCCATCTGCCTTCCACTCCTCGTTAGCCTCCTGCTCCATCACCTCTGGAGCCTCCTGCCGCTCAATGCATCCGGAGAAGAGCAGAAGCAAGCCCAGTATCAATGCGATTAACGCTGACCTCATTCGCCACACCTGAAACTTATATTGGCAGGCTGAATATATGAAATTATCGAAAAAAATACATGCGGTGCAATGGCCTAAAATAAAAAGACTATTATCCCTTCAGTCTGATCCTGAACTCCTTTCTATGCCTCTTCTCCTCGTCCAATATATGCTTTAGAACGCCGACCACTTCCGGATCATCCAAGATGTCTATCTGGGCTTTATATTTTTCAATTCCCTCCGTCTCCAGAGCGATCTGCATCTGCAGCATGCCTGAGGTGTCTTCAGCCGAGAAATCCAACTCTTTATGCTGCATCACCGGCTTTCCGCCTCTTTTTGTTATCAGATCCGCCAGCCACCACATATGCCTCATCTCATCAACAGCTATGGCCTCTGTGACCCGGCTGGACTCGCAATCCTTCATCACAAATGAGTTTCTCACATAGATCAATGTGGCTTCCAGCTCCCTCATGAAGTTTTCATTGAGGATGGCGATGATATCTCTGCTCTCCATAGAAATTCTCCTGGCTGAAAACAAAATTATATTGTTGAATCTATTTAACTCTGATGCCCTCTCCCGGACTTGTCTGGAGGGCTAAGCCTTCTGCCTTTTGCGGCCAACCATCCTCACGATTCTCAAAGAGGCGCTGAGTGAAGGCCGGGAAAGCGCAAATCTGAGTAAGGCCAGAAGCAGAAGCGCCGGCCAGATTCGCAGGGCTGCGCAGCCCTCGCCATCCAGCTTTTGCTGGGAGAAGCTTGGCTGGATATCGATCTCAATAGGGTAGAAGGATTGCAGGTATCCTGCAGCCGACCAGAGGCAGGCAGCGATAAGGCCGGTGTCGGCAGGATCCTCCAGTCCTATATATAAATAAGCCCTGAGGTAGCTTATGCGGATGGCACGGGCCATGCCTCTGAGAAGATGCTTCACGTTGTCCTTGAGGCCCTCGGTCTGGAGTATGGACAATGCATCCTGAAGGCTCCATCCGCGTCTTTTTCTCTCCGCCTCTCCCCTGGCTTCCTTTCGGCCCTCCTCCTGAGCCTTCTCTTGAGATGTTTCAATCGGCGGTCGGGGATGGATCATCTTCTCTCTTCCCTCCTTCTTATCTATACCCGACTTCTCCTCAGAGGGTCCATTCCCGGTCCCTTTTTGCGGCTGGAGATTGATCTTTATCAGGCCAAAGAGCCAGACTAAGCTAATATCCGGCCTGCGACCTGGGGCTGCCTCCCCCACCAGGTCTACGGGGATCAGGAGCAACAGCAGGATAAGAAAAAATGAGATTAATGCAATTGACAGAAGCATATGAAGGCTAATCTATCCTGATCTCGGTATCCTTCTTGTCTCCTTCTTTATGCCCCAGCTCCACTCTGTCTTCCTCCCGGTCTTTCAGCTCTTTTTTCAAGATCTGAGGAAGCTTCTCCAAAACGCTCTCAATAATCGGATACTTTACCTCCCGGTTCTTTTCAACCGATTCAACCCTGACCCTATCTTTTTCAATTACAATAACCGCTACCGGCTTCATCTTGAAGCCGCCGCCTGCTCCGCCTCCCGTTCCTTCTGATCCTTCTTTGGCCGGGCCGGCTCCCGCTCCAAAGCCCAGGCTCACGCTCAGCAGAGGCACAACGGTCATGCCTTCCGATGTAACCGGCTCGGCTACCACGGTCTTGCTGGTCAGAAGCTTCTCCAGCTCAAAGATGGTGGCCTTCAAGAGGTCTTCGCACTCGTTCACAATTATACCCGACGATATATTGCTGTCAGAGGTTATAAATTTTCCTTTTAAATATAGAAAAATATCCTGAGTTGAGAGGCTGCATAAGGCAGCAAGAGGCTGTTGACGCTGACGGTTCGGCATGGAAAAGACAGTGAGATTTGAGCCAAGGAGACTCTGGTAAAATTATATCAACCTAGAAGTGGGATCTATGGCGATGAGCTTTGGGCGCCATTCAGAATACATAGAGCGGTCATCAGCTCGTGATTGGGGGATCCTAGGCGACGATCTGTACCGACAGGGCAGATATCTTGAGTCGGCGATGATGTATGAAAAAGCTCTGGAGATCGCTCCTCATGATAAGTCTCTCTGGAACAGCAAGGGCCTCGCCCTCTGCCGACTAAAAAAACTGGAAGAGGCTTTAGCAGCATTTGAAAAAGCCATCGCCATTGATCAATCCTATCTCGATGCCTGGAACAACAAGGGAGTGGTAATGTACCGGGCCAAGATGTATGAGCAGTCCCTGGAGATCTTTGATGAGATCATCAAGATGGACCCAGGATATATCAAAGCCTGGTACAATAAGGGAGTGGTGAAGGGAAGAATGGGAAGGCATCTGGAGTCCATAGAGGAGTATGACAGGGCTTTAGAGATCGATCAGACCAGGCCCAAGATCTGGAACAACAAGGGCTCCGCTCTGGGAAATCTGGGAGAGTACGAGCGGGCCATATTGTGCTTTGATCAAGCCATAGATCTGAAGCTCAACTATGCCGAGGCTTATGCCAACCGGGGCGTGGCTTACAGCAAGCTGGGGCTACATGATCAGGCTCTAAAGGACTTCAAGCAGGCTATAGATATCGATCCCGCAAATCCGGAATCCTGGTGCAATAGAGGCGAGGCTTTTCGCCGGCTGCAGCGATATGAAGAGGCCATGGATAGCTTCGATAAAGCCATTGCCATCGATTCCCGCGATCCTCGGGCCTGGAAGGGGAAGGCTCTGGCCCTCAAAGCCCTGGGAAGGGACAGGGAGGCGGAAGAAGCCCTGGCCAGAATATCCATAGTTGATCCTCCCCCCTGAAGCAGCAGCCATCTTGATCAAATCAGATCTCATAGCGCTTGCCCTCTTCCACCGCCATCACATCGTCAAAGCTTTCGGCAAACCAGTCAAAGGACTCGGTATGGACCGGCACAATTACATCGGGATCGATCTGCTCTATGGCCCGGGCGATATCTTCTCCCGGCGCATGACCCGAGGCATGGTAGGGCCTCTCGAAGTGCAGTTCTCCTTTTCCGTCCAGGAAAAAGCCGCGGGAGGATATCCCGAAGCGGCGCAGCCACTGCCAAAGCCTCCGAAAGTCGATCTCCATCTCCTCGTTAAAGGCCTCGCAGGCGGAGTAGATGTATGTCCCTCCTTCCGGCTTTATGTCCAGAAGGTGCTTCATATCAAAGAAGGAGAAGCAGAGGATGTAGTCCTGTGGGCTCTCCCTTATGGCAGCATGATCCACATATCTATCGGCATAATAAGACGCTACCACCTCATGCTCCCACTTCCGTCTCGACCTGTCGGTGATCTCGCTGTAAATCCCGATTTCGTCGGTAGAACACGATCCGCAGATGCTCTGCAGGCAGTGCAGCATGTAGACATCCTTGGCCATGGCCACAAGCCGGCGGCCGGACTTCCGGGCGATATCCTGGAAGGACTCCAGCCGCTCGAAGTTTCGGGGGGAGAAGTCGGCTATGACCAGGCCGGTGGATGACTCAACGCTCTCTTGGCAGGCCTGACAGACGGAGCGCTCCGAGGTTCTCTCTTCTTCCGTCGGACCGGCCCGGGTGCCTTCGGTGATCAGCACCGAGGCCTCCTTCGCCTGGCGGATGAACTCGCGGCTGGAGCTCTCATTCCTGCCGTGCAGGCGGAAGTCGCCGGTATAGGCTACGGTCTTCTCGCCACGCAGGATGTAGGCCGTGGCTCCGGGGATGGAGTGGTCCACGGGATGGGCGGAGACCTCAAAGGGGAGAGAGAGGCCGGACTCTTCCAGGCAGCAGCATCTTCCCGGCTCCAGCTTCTTGGCTCTCTTGCCGTCCTGGCCGGGCTTTCTGGAGAGGAAGGCGGCCAGAGCCGGCGAGGGCTCTTCGGTAGAGCAGAAGTCCCGGCCCTGGTAGCTCATGCCGGCCACAGAAGAGAGGTAGAGGCCCATCTCATCCGAGGGCTGGCGGGGCGAGAAGTAGGCCGTGTCCGTCTCCAGGGATGAGACCCCTGAATCCTGCATGCCCTTCATTATGACTATGCTCTCGGCAGAGGCCACCAGGGGAATATCTTTTCGCAGCATGCCGATATTGCCGCAGTGGTCCATATGGGCGTGGCTGAGGAGGACGGCGGAGACGGGCAGGGATGGAAAGCTGCTTATGGAGAGGTCGGAGGGTATGAGGTCGGGGCGGTAGATGTTGAGCCGGGGAAGAAGGCCGAGGTACATCAGGTCGTGGATGCCGCGGGTGTCGCGGTTCTTGAGGAACTCCTCATAGAAGAGGCCGTGCTTGCCGAAGTTCTTGCCGAAATCAAGGAATAGGCCCTTTTCCTTCTCCTCCAGGTAGATCTTGTTGCCCCCGATGCCGTGGTCCCCGTCATAGACTGTGAGCGATGTGATTCTGATTCCCTCCTTGCAGTAGCCCGATAGACTGCTGGAGGTGATATAAGCCGCTTATGAGGGGATCGGGTGGATGAGATCCACATGCTGTCTCATATCAGGCGAACATCCTTTTTCGCCTTTGCCTTTTCGTGCAGCTTTTGATCCAGTGTCATCAGAGGAATTCCTTCCTTCTCTGCCGCGGCCAGGAAGAGGGAATGATAGTATGAAATCCCGTCTTCCACCGCAATCTGGAAGGCTTTTATTGAAAGGTCGGAGGCTTTTATGATGGTGCATGCAGTGGCCATAAAATCCTGGCAGTCCTGCAGTGCGTCCGATGCCCTATCTCTGCTCTCTCCGAAAAAGACCACCTGCTTCCAGGCCACATTGCCCACCTCGGCCATGGCCAGGTCCAATGTGACCGGATAGCATTCAGAGGCGCATTTCAGGGCTCTGGGAGAAGCCGCTTCTTTGAAGAACATGGCGGCGAGAACGCTGGAGTCCAGGATGGCTTTATGGGGCATCCCTGTCCTCCCTTATCATCTTCGCTGCCCCCCTCTCATTGGGAATCTGATCCTTCCATCTCTCTTCCGCCCTGGCCAGGATTCTCTGCTTCTTGCGTTCCTTGACGGTCTGCTCTACGATCTGCTTTATCTCCGCCTGCCAGTTGATGTCGTCCATCTCCTCCATCATCTGGCGGATCTCATTTTCTAAACGAATGCTGTAAACTGAAGTTGTCATGGTATTTTGTATGTGATAGAAGTATATAGATCTGATGGGAGGCGGGAGAAAGGATGATTCAGTCTACCATCTGCTTGATGCTGCAAGGCTGCTATTCTGCAAATCTATGCTAGTTATTGGAGAGGGGCGGGAGATCGAGGGAAGGACATAGTAGAATAGAGAAAAGAGGCCATGACCAATATTGGAAAGACTTTCTGTATCCTTAAGCTCGATAACATCAGCAATACTTTCACTGTGCATCCATTCAGCTTAAGTGCGATGAAGTTTAAAACAAAAAGAAGAAGGGCTATCTGAGGTAATGCATTGCAGCTTGTGATCAACAGCTACGGATCTTATCTTCGCAAAAGCGGGAACTGTTTTCTGGTGAAGAAGGATGAGAAGAGCCTGGAGGTGGCAGCGGGAAAGGTCAACAGCATTCTGATCGCAACCTCCGCCTACATCACAACCGATGCCATCAAGCTGGCTCTAGACAATAATATCGACATAGTCTTCCTGGACTCATTTGGAGAGCCCTATGGACGGATCTGGCACCCCAAGCTGGGCAGCACCACCCTCATCAGGAGAAGGCAGCTGGAGATATACGACAGCTCTAAGGGCCTGAATCTGGCTAAAGATTGGGGAGTGCGAAAGATGGAAAACCAGATCGATCTCTTGAGCAAGCTGCGAAAGACAAGGGATGAGAAAAGGCCGGACCTGGATGTCTTCATTGAGGAGATAGGGCAGTGCAGGAATCAGATGAGCAGGCTGCGGGGGAGCATTGAAGCCCGCCGGCAGGATATGTTGGGCCTGGAAGGAAAGGCGGCGCGGGCCTACTTTGAGGCTATCTCCTCCATTATGCCCGAAAGATACCGCTTTTTGGGGAGGAGCAGAAATCCGGCCAGGGATGAATTCAATGCCCTGCTCAATTACGGTTATGGCGTCCTCTACTCTCTGGTGGAGAAGGGATGCATCATAGCAGGCCTGGACCCCTATGTGGGCTTTTTGCATACCGATTCCTACAATAAGATGTCGCTGGTCTTCGATATCATAGAGATCTTCCGCATCTATGTGGATGAGACTGTGGTCTTTCTCTTCAGCCGGAGGAGGGTTATGGATGAGCACTTCGAGCCTCTGGAGCAGGGAATGGGCCTCTCCAAGGAGGGAAAGGCGGTGCTGATTGAGGCGCTGAACAAGAGGCTGGATGAGAGCATCCTCTACCGGGGGCGGAAGATCAAGGTCCGCAATACCATTCAGATGGAATGCCACAGGATCGCCAACTCTCTAATCCGTCCGGGTGAGGAGCTGCCGGAGGATTACGATCAAAATATCCTGGATCTGGAAGAGGAAGCAGGAGAGGAAGGCAAAAGATGCGGAGAGGAAGCAGGGCAGTGCAGTGAAGAGCACCGGGAAGATGGGGGCTCATAGATGCTGGTCTGGGTTATCTATGATATATCGGACAACCGCATCCGCAGCCTGGTGGCAAAGCTGTGCAAGAACTACGGCTTGTTCCGAGTGCAGAAGAGCGCATTCCTGGGTGACCTGAACAGGAACGAATCCGACTCGCTAGCTCTCGAGTGCGAGGCGGCCATTGAGGAGTCGGATTCGGTATATGTCTTTTCCATGTGCGAGGATTGCTTCGATAAGATCAAGCTGATCGGAGCGGGCTTCGACAGGGAGATGGTGGCGGGCATGACCATAACCAAGGTGTTCTGAGGAGAGAATGGAGACTGAGATCGATACAGGGAGGGAAGCTGCGGAAGCCAGGATGGCAGAGCCGGAGATATTCATCACCGTATCGGATGCGCTGGAATATCTGTTCTGTCCCAGGTTCATATTCTTCATGCACTGCCTGGGCATCGCTCAGAGAGAAGAGAGGCGCTACAAGGTCTTGAAGGGCAGGGAGCTGCATGAGAGCAGGGAGAAGGTCAACAGGGATTATGTGAGAAAGAAACTCGATTGCGTGAGAAAGGAGATCTCTGTCTATCTGATCTCTCAAAAGCATCACTTCAAAGGAGAGGTGGATGAGATACTATTCCTGGAAGATGGAACAGCCGCACCGATGGATTACAAGTTTGCAGAGTGGAAAGAGACGCTCTACAGGACGCACAAGTATCAGGCTGCGCTTTATGGTCTGCTGATCATGGAGCACTACGGGGTGGAGGTGAAGCGAGGCTTCGTCTGCTACACCAGGAGCAATCATCATGTGGAGGAGATCGTGTTCAGACAAAAGGACTTTGACAGGGCAAGGCAGATGGTGAGCGAGATACTAATGATAATTCAGAGAGGATACTTCCCGGAAGGGACAAAACAGAAGATTAGATGTGTGGATTGCACGTACAGAAATGTATGCGTTTGATAGACGGTGATTATGGTGATAGAGGCAGTATGCAGGATTGGGGATTATGTTCAGAAAAATAATGGCGGAGAGGATCTTCTTTCCACCTTTATCGAGAATCCAAAAGGCAAAGGAAAGGATAAAGAGTTGATAGTAATACTAAAAGAAAATGATGGTGATTATTCATTTGATCGGGTTGAATTGAATGAATTCAGAGATTTTAAAAATTACCTTTATAAAAAGCTCTCGTCAAAAGGCACTAATGCAACTCCGACTAGCAAGGTTGCTGGTGATTTAAAAAAGACATATGAGAACAAATTCTTAAAATGGTTTGAGAATTATGAAACATATGATATCTCAAAAGATGAAAAGGAAGCACTTCGGAAGATGAGTCTTGCACTCGATAACCAGTCTGAAAAAATTCTATCCAGCCTGAAGGAGCAGTTCTTGCTTAAAAGTCCCAAGGATAACGCCATTATTACTCTCGGAATAGAAAAAGATGGCAATCTGCTTTATCCGGGGGAGATCTCCATTTTTAAAAATGTTCTGCTACGAAAGGGCAAAGACAAATATTATATCAAGAAGTCTCAAGGAGAATCAAAAGGCTTAAAGGCCGCCTGCTCTGTATGCAAAGAAAGCAAGGATGAAGTCTATGGCTTTGCCATCCCCTGGACCTTTCACACCTTTGACAAGCCAGGATTTATCGCTGGTGGCTTTGAAGTCTCCGAATCCTGGAAGAATACGCCAGTCTGTTTCGATTGCGCAATACGGTTGGAGCTGGGCAAGAAGTACATCGAGGAGAGATTAGACTTCAGCTTTTACGGCTTCAGATACTTGCTCGTGCCGAAGCTAGCATTGGGTGGAGACTTTCAGGACGTCCTCTTCATCTTGGGCGGAAAAGATCAGAAGAGAAAGCAGAAGCTGTCAGGCGAAGTCAGGAAGAGCATAACCGCAGATGAAACTGAGATTTTGGAACTTGTCCAGGCAATGAATGATTCCATCAGCAACAGCCTGATATTTTATAAGAAGGAGCAGTCATCTTATAGAATTCTGCTTCTAATCGAAGGCGTTCTGCCATCTCGATTGAGAAAGCTCTTCAAGGCAAAAGAAGATGTTGATGAGCGATTTAAGGCTTACAATGATCTCCTCCTGAGCGAAGCGCAGAAAGAAAAAACCCCCCTTGAGTTCAACTTCGGAGTTTTAAGGAGATTTTTCCCCCAGGAGTCCAAGAACAGGACCTTTGACAAGATATTCCTGGAGATCGTGAATAAAATATTCGTCGGAGATAAAATCGATTATTATTTGCTGATGGACTTCATAATGAGAAGAGCAAGAGAAGCATTTATCGAAGGCCATCCCACAAATATCGCCACGCTGAATGGCTTCCTGCTTTTGCATTATCTGGAAGAGCTTGATCTTTTGAGAAATTACAGGGAGGAAATGAAAGAAATGGATGAACAGGCTGGACTAAAATCAATGGAGAATCTCGAGGGTCTCCCGATCGAACAGAAAGTTGAGAGATTTTTCGAGGCCAATAAGCGGTTCTTTACAAGCGATGCCAAGAAGGGCACTTTCCTGGAAGGTGTGCTTGCTCAAAAATTGCTCAACATACAGTGGATGGACAAAAAAGCAACTCCATTCCGCACTAAGCTGCACGGCTTGAAAATAAACCAGGCGCTTATCCAGAGGCTTCTTCCGGAAATTCAGAACAAACTGGAAGAATATGGGAAAAACTACTATCGAGATCTAGAATCCATAATTGCGCAGCACTTCATTTTAGCTGGAGAAGACTGGGAAGAGACCGATGATGAGCTGAGTTTCTACTTCGTGCTCGGAATGGACATGCAGAAGCTATTCAAGAACGAGAAGGAAGATGAAGAACAGACAGGAGGGGAGGTATAAGATGAGCGAGGAAGTCAAGAATAGATCTGAGATTCTATTTATCTATGATATTCGTGATGGAAATCCAAATGGGGACCCAATGGACGAGAACAAGCCCAGGATTGATGAAGAGACAGGAATAAACCTGGTAACCGATGTGAGACTGAAGAGGACCATCAGGGATTACCTACACAATTTCAAGGGCCAGGAAATCTTCGTTAGAGAAGTCGTCTACGATGAAGCTGGACATGTTCAGGACGGAAAGATGAGGGCGAGCAATTTTGGCAATGACGCTAAAAGGATTCTCGGCGAGTGCATCGATATCCGTCTCTTCGGGGGAGTAATTCCTCTCAAAGAAGATTCGATAACCTACACCGGCCCGGTGCAATTCAAGATGGGCAGATCGCTTCACAGGGTTACCATGAAGCATATCAAAGGTACAGGTGCCTTTGCTTCCAAAGAGGGTTCAAAGCAATCCACATTCAGAGAAGAAGACATCCTGCCCTATTCGCTAATTCTATTTTACGGAATCATAAACGAGAACGCTGCCAAGCACACGAACCTCACCGAAGACGACATCAAGCTCTTGCTGGACGGAATCTGGAACGGAACCAAGAGCCTGATCTCCAGGACCAAGGCCGGGCAGGTCCCAAGGCTGCTGCTAAAGGTAAACTACTGCAAAGAAAACTATCATATCGGCGATCTGGATAAGATGCTCAGGCTGACCACCGAGATGCACCATGAGAACATCCGCGGAACTGAGGACTTAAAGGTCGACATCTCCGGTCTGGTCATGAGACTGGCTTCAGAAAAGGCCTCCATTAAGGATATCGAGATTTGCGCAGATAATAGGTTGAATTTCTGCAAAGACGGGGCAGATTTTTCGATTAATGGTCTGGCCGAGGCTACAGGCATTGCAGTAAAGCCGATTGCGTTTTGAGGTCTAGATGCCGGAGAGAGTAATAGTATTCGATGTATGGGGAGACTATGCCCACTTCAGGAAAAATTACTCTACCAGCTCTCCCCTCACCTATTCTTTTCCACCCCGTACTGCGCTCTCAGGACTAATTGGAGCAATTACCGGTCTGGATAAATCGGACTATTTCAGCCGGTTCTTCAGAGACAATGCCATGATCGGCTGCAAGATCCTTAGCCCAGTTAAAAAAGTGAGGATTGGCGAGAACCTGATCGATACCAAGAGCGCCTTGAAGATGCACCTGATCAAGAACCGAACCCAGATCCGGTTCGAATTTGTTAAAGATCCGAAGTACAGGATATATTTCTCGCATAGCGATGAAGAGCTATACCAGAAACTGAAAGATCTGCTCTCCAGCCACCAATCGGTGTACACTCCTTGTCTTGGTCTAAGCGAACTCATTTGTAATTTCGAGTACAGAGGAGAGTTCGAGCTGGAAAGATGTGGTGAAGAATTCATGGCGATCGATAGCGTAGTTCCTGGAAAGCTCCTTCTGGAGCCGCCTGACTTTGAGGAGGGCAAAGAGTACTTCTCAGAGGTAATGCCAGCAGAGATGGGTGAAGCAAGAGAAGTAATTGACTATCGAGAGATTCTTTTTGAGCGCAATGGAAAGAGCATTAGAGCAAAGGCTGCCGAATTGTGGGAGATTAAGGATGGCGGAAATGACGAGCGAATCTTATTCCTTTAATTTGAAGTCTCATCCGAATAAGCGTCTGGTTGATCATCTGCAACGTGTGGGAGTTTTAGCCAAGAAAACCGTAGCAGATAGATCATTAAACATAGATGATGCAGACCTTTTAGAAAACGCAGCGTACCTCATCGGAATTACCCATGATCTGGGCAAAGCGACCAGATTTTTCCAGGAGTATATCTGTGAAGAAGACGAGAAGAAGAAAAGGTCCCTCAAAGCCAAGGATGAAACTCATCACGGTTTGCTCTCCGCATTTTTTACATATGCTATAATTAAGGATTTCTTAGAGAGGACGGAACGCAAAGGCGAATTATCCGACTATCTGCCTATCTTATCCTTCCTAGCGGTGAAAAGGCACCATGGTAATTTGCTAAATGCCATGGACGAGATTAAGGACTTAGATGCTGATAAAGATAAGATTCTGAAGGTAGCACAAGAGCAGATAGATTCTATTGACCTGACTGGCAGGGCAGAAATCAGCGAAATACTGGCCAGGCTTTTGAATGAGGGAAAAATCAATTTGGATTTTAACTTTAATAATATAACTAATTATATTCTAATGGAGGCTGCCAGAGAAATAGGCAGAAAAGAGAAGCGTTTTATTAGACGGCTGAGTGAAGGTAGCAATCTGTATCCTTATTTCGTCTCTCAATTCCTTTATTCCGCCCTTCTGGACGCTGACAAGACCGACGCAGGATTGGATAGTGTCAATATAAACCGTCAGGACCTTTCATCGAAACTGGTAGACGATTACAGGGATGCTAAAGGCTTCACCTCCAATAAGGACAACATCAATGACCTGAGAAATCAGATCTACGAAGAAGCAGTCGAAAGCATCAAGGACTGGAACCTCGATGATCGAATAATCTCCCTGAATGTCCCCACCGGTACTGGTAAGACGCTGACTGCTCTCTCAATATCTCTAAAACTCAGAGAGCGATTGGAAGTTGAGCGAAAGGTCAAGCCTAGAATTATCTACGCATTGCCATTTCTGAGCATCATCGATCAAAACTACATGGTATTTGATGAAGTCATGACCAGGGGAAAAGACATCCGGGATTCAAGGCTGCTCCTCAAACACCATCATTTAGCAGATGTGAAATACAAGACCGAAGAGAGCGAGTTTGATGTTGATAAAAGCCTTCTGCTCCTGGAAGGTTGGAACTCGGAGTTAATAGTGACTACCTTCTGGCAGCTATTCAACACCCTTTTCTCCAATCGAAACAGACAGCTCCGCAAGTTCAACAAGCTGGCTAACTCCATAATAATTCTGGATGAGGTGCAGGCAGTTCCTCATCAATACTGGCAGTTGATACGTGATTCTTTAAAGCTCCTGTCAGAGAAGTTTAACAGCTACGTAATTTTTATGACTGCCACTCAGCCGCTCATTTTTGAAGAAGCCAAGGGAGAGATCAAAGAGATAGTGCAGAAGAAAGAGGAATATTTCCGGGGCTTGAACAGAATTGAGCTGATTCCAAGAATTGATAAAGCACTCACTTTGGATGAGTTCAAGGCGATGCTCGGGAATGACTTGATGGAAAAGCCGGACAAGGATTTCCTGATTGTCCTCAATACCATCGGCTCGGCACAAGATGTTTACAGGTTTGCTCAAGAGCTGGACCTCGAAAATACCGAGAAGTTTTTCCTTTCCACGAATGTGATTCCCAAGACCAGGCTTGAGCGAATCAATGAGATCAAAAAGCAGGGCGCAGAAAAGAAAAGAAAAGTCATCGTCAGCACGCAGCTGATCGAGGCTGGAGTTGACATTGATGCGGATATCGTTTACCGAGACTTTGCACCGCTGGACTCAATAAACCAGGTAGCAGGGAGATGCAACAGAAACTCAGCCAAAGAAGAGAAAGGCAAAGTATCGATCTTCATCTTGAAAGACGATCGAAAAGAATTTTATAAATATATCTATGATCCATTCTTGATAAGCAAGACCCTGGATATTCTAAGGTCGATCAAAGGACCCATAAAGGAGTCAGAGTTCCTCGACCTCAATAACAAATATTTCAAAGCCGTGAAAAGAGGAATGGGTGAAGTTGAGTCAAAAGATAGCTTGGAATGTATAGCTGGATTGGCATTCAAGGATCTCAGCGAGAAATTCAAGCTTATTGAAGAGGACTATCCAAGAGTGAATGTATTTGTGGAGGCTGATGACTCAGCTAAAAAGATTTGGATTCAATTCCGGGATTTGCAGAATGAGAAGGACCATCTAGAACGCACAAAAAAGTATCTGCAGATAAAAAAGGATTTCAACGAATATATTATCTCAGTCCCAGAGAAATACGGTCATAGCTTGATCTTTGAGGATTTAAATATGGGCTACATCTCAAAAGACGAAATCCGCAACTATTACGATAATGAGACCGGCTTCATGCGTGCCGGAGCTGGAATGGGCTCCATGATCATTTAAGCCGGAGTTTGCAGCATGATCCTCAAAATCCTCAGCCTCACCCTCCACTCCGACGCGCCAATGCAGGGGGACGCCGCCAAGCTGCGCGGCTTTTTCGCCACCAGCTTCAACGATTATGCCCTCTTGCACCAGCATGTGACTGACAGGCTGATTTACAGGTATCCTCTTATCCAGTACAAGATGCTGCAGGGCAGCCCTCTCATCCTGGGAATAAATGAAGGGGCAGATGTGCTCAAAGAGATCTACGACAAGTTCGATGAGATAAAGCTGGGAGAGAGCAGATACAGCATCATGGAGAGGGGGGTGATCGTCAGGAGCGAGGAGTTCGGCTGTACAGAGGAGATCCATAGCTATAGGTTCGCTACGCCCTGGCTGGCGCTGAGCCAGGACAACTACCGCAGGTTCCAGAATGCGAATCGAGAGGAGAGAAGGGAGCTGCTGCGTAGAATTCTTGTGGGAAACATCCTCTCCGCCTCCAAGGGCCTGTGCTATGTGGCCAAGGAGCATATCCGGCTGGAGGTGGGAAGTATGCAGGACGAGATCTGCCAGCTGAAAGGGACGAAGGTAACAGGGATAAGAGGCGAGTTCACGGCAAGCTTTGCCATTCCTGACTTCATGGGGCTGGGCAAGTCGGTCTCCAGGGGCTTTGGAGCAGTCATTGATCTTAAGCATCCGGAAAACAGGATATAAATAAATTTATTAAATATTATTTATTGTAATCAAATTCGATAGCATGATGCCAGCTTAGCATTAATCTCAAGCCTAGGGTCTCGTCAGCCTCTCCGAAGAGTCCCTCAATGAACCAACGCTTCAATGTTGTCAGGACGCTCAACTTTACTACAGAATCGCGCTTCAATCCGGTTGCTTCAAAATACGGTTGGTTTCTCAAGACCAAGACGTCAGTACCTGAGGGAATTATTGGCACTCTTGAGGAGATATAAGCCAATACGACTTCATCCCGCTCTTCATGGAGCACAAGAGCCGGCCTGGGCTTGGCAATGCTCAAATAGGTATAAGGAAAACGGACAAAAACATTATCATCCTTCATTTATGCCTGACTTTTACATCCTCAATTGAATAGGAATCAGGTTCATCCTCAATAAGTTTAGCTATTATATGCGCCGAGAGATTTGTAAAGGCTCTTTCCATCTTCTCCTCATCTTCTTCAATGCTTTCATCGGAGAAGTAAGACTTGCGTCTGGAGTATTTCTCTGAGCTTGAGCTCTCGCACATTGAATATCCTTATGGAAGATGATCCATAAAAACCTTTATCTATTATTCGATTCCTAGATGAGTGTTCAAATAGATAGGCTGCAGATATACGCAATACGGAAATAGGGAAGATGCATGCTTTTCTGGCATTAATTCCTGTTCTCAGACCCACCTAGCGGAATGAATTTATAAGCCTTCTAATAAGTTCTTGTAGTGCTCAGAGGAGGGCGTGGAAAGGGCGGTTTGACAGTGAGAAACGGCGAAAAGGACGAAAAAAAGCCGCTGTCCGAGGGCGAGTTCCAAGAAAACAAGGATTGAAACACAATTATCGGGCCTATTACTTCCCAAATCTTACGTCCGAGGGCGAGTTCCAAGAAAACAAGGATTGAAACCCATAGAATTGGATGGGGCTGTCGTCTTCTGGGACGACGTCCGAGGGCGAGTTCCAAGAAAACAAGGATTGAAACTTCACCGTCACGATATTGTCGTCGTCATCGATCAGCGTCCGAGGGCGAGTTCCAAGAAAACAAGGATTGAAACCAGAAGGAGCTTCTCGACTCGGGGCATGGATCGGGGAGTCCGAGGGCGAGTTCCAAGAAAACAAGGATTGAAACGCTAGACTGCCTGCGGTAGTATGGCCACTCATGGCCGTCCGAGGGCGAGTTCCAAGAAAACAAGGATTGAAACAGCACCCTCCGGACTTCCCTGAATATCTCCACCAGCGTCCGAGGGCGAGTTCCAAGAAAACAAGGATTGAAACTTGTCAGGTGGCTCTCCAGGTCTCCGGTTGCGTGGGGTCCGAGGGCGAGTTCCAAGAAAACAAGGATTGAAACTCATAAAAATAATTAGCAGATTTCGATAGCAGGAAGATGTCCGAGGGCGAGTTCCAAGAAAACAAGGATTGAAACTGCCAGATATTTGGATGGATGTAGATGTGGCACTGGTCCGAGGGCGAGTTCCAAGAAAACAAGGATTGAAACTGATTGGACTGACCAAGGAGATGCCGGAATATATACCGTCCGAGGGCGAGTTCCAAGAAAACAAGGATTGAAACTTCCCTGGCGCTTCTCTCCCTGTTGGCGGTGGCAGCGTCCGAGGGCGAGTTCCAAGAAAACAAGGATTGAAACATGGCGAAGGCCGAAGCGGACCGGAAAGCCAAGCAGGGTCCGAGGGCGAGTTCCAAGAAAACAAGGATTGAAACAGCGCTACGTTCTCATAGACACTGACGACGCGAACGTCCGAGGGCGAGTTCCAAGAAAACAAGGATTGAAACACATTGGATCCAATCTCATCTGGCACATCGTCAAGAAGTCCGAGGGCGAGTTCCAAGAAAACAAGGATTGAAACTCGTAAACCCCGATGGAGACGGGGCTGAGACTGTCGTCCGAGGGCGAGTTCCAAGAAAACAAGGATTGAAACTCAGTATCCATAATGAGGGATGCCTGAGCATGAGCCAGTCCGAGGGCGAGTTCCAAGAAAACAAGGATTGAAACTACCTTATGGTGGTTTCATGAAATCGATAACAATAGTCCGAGGGCGAGTTCCAAGAAAACAAGGATTGAAACCAGAGAGGCGCTGGCGGAGAAGGGCATAACAGGATTGTCCGAGGGCGAGTTCCAAGAAAACAAGGATTGAAACGCCCATTCAATCTTTGTAGTCTTCTTCAGGCCATCGGTGTCCGAGGGCGAGTTCCAAGAAAACAAGGATTGAAACTACCTTCTATGAGCGCCAGCAAGCTCTCATCCAATAGTCCGAGGGCGAGTTCCAAGAAAACAAGGATTGAAACATCGCATTGGTGCTCAGGGAGTCCATGATAAAATCGAGTCCGAGGGCGAGTTCCAAGAAAACAAGGATTGAAACGCGGCAGGGACTATCCAGAGTTTTGCCCATCAGGGCAGTCCGAGGGCGAGTTCCAAGAAAACAAGGATTGAAACCAAGCATGATGAATGCAAACTTCTGCCCCCATTGTGGGTCCGAGGGCGAGTTCCAAGAAAACAAGGATTGAAACACGCTTGATTGGTCTTCATAGTCATAGCCCTATGCAGTCCGAGGGCGAGTTCCAAGAAAACAAGGATTGAAACTCCAAAAAATTTAGAGGGAGAATATGGTAACTGAAAAGGGTCCGAGGGCGAGTTCCAAGAAAACAAGGATTGAAACCAGAATGCAGGGGCTGCCGATGCATCAGGGAGGTGTCCGAGGGCGAGTTCCAAGAAAACAAGGATTGAAACGTGTAGTGACATCGGTCGGAGCCGCAAGCTCATCGTCCGAGGGCGAGTTCCAAGAAAACAAGGATTGAAACCAGTCCCAAAGCGGAGCTTGAACCTGTTGGCTACAGTCCGAGGGCGAGTTCCAAGAAAACAAGGATTGAAACTTGCACATTGACGCGACTGACCTGCAACGGCAACAGTCCGAGGGCGAGTTCCAAGAAAACAAGGATTGAAACTCATCGGCTGGATGCTCGTAGCCCTGGCCAGGTTAGGTCCGAGGGCGAGTTCCAAGAAAACAAGGATTGAAACCTGTAATCCAGGTTCAGGTCGGTGTCGGAGGCTGAGGTCCGAGGGCGAGTTCCAAGAAAACAAGGATTGAAACTTCATTTCTAATTCTCATTTCAGGCCTGATTCTTGAGTCCGAGGGCGAGTTCCAAGAAAACAAGGATTGAAACTACCACGTATGCTAACGTCTTGGTATGCCTCCCCGGGGTCCGAGGGCGAGTTCCAAGAAAACAAGGATTGAAACTCGGACGGATCACATAGGTATATACCAGCCAGAGGTCCGAGGGCGAGTTCCAAGAAAACAAGGATTGAAACTCCCACAGGTTTCGTGGCCGGCATGGGCATGGAGGCGTCCGAGGGCGAGTTCCAAGAAAACAAGGATTGAAACTCAACTTCCACCGGCTTCTCTCCAGGCTCTGGTCTGACGTCCGAGGGCGAGTTCCAAGAAAACAAGGATTGAAACACCAGAACGGCTCCGACCTTCCGGTGGAGGCAATGGGAGTCCGAGGGCGAGTTCCAAGAAAACAAGGATTGAAACTCCCAGCAGGCATAAGTGGCGCTATCTACGATATACCAGTCCGAGGGCGAGTTCCAAGAAAACAAGGATTGAAACCTGGGATTCCGGGGCCTCTCTGATCCGGACTTCTGGTCCGAGGGCGAGTTCCAAGAAAACAAGGATTGAAACTTCTGGAAGTAATCTCCATGCCTCTGACATGGCCGGAGGTCCGAGGGCGAGTTCCAAGAAAACAAGGATTGAAACTTCGTTTGCGTGCGAGGTGAAAGTGATTATGCTGCTGTCCGAGGGCGAGTTCCAAGAAAACAAGGATTGAAACTAGGCCACTGCTGCCTCAATGGCCTTGAAGTCGGTGGTCCGAGGGCGAGTTCCAAGAAAACAAGGATTGAAACAGGAAGCCGTGGCCCGGATCTCGAGCATCCATCTGGCGTCCGAGGGCGAGTTCCAAGAAAACAAGGATTGAAACTACTCCAATGAAAACCTTGGCATGGCCGGGAAGACGTCCGAGGGCGAGTTCCAAGAAAACAAGGATTGAAACTGGGCCTGGACGCGCCTGGCGAGGCTGCTGTCCGATGTCCGAGGGCGAGTTCCAAGAAAACAAGGATTGAAACTATCCAGAATTGCATGGCCGTATTAGGACAAGGCTGTCCGAGGGCGAGTTCCAAGAAAACAAGGATTGAAACTGGGCGATATTGGCGGCATCAGCCGCCAGGGTGATAGTCCGAGGGCGAGTTCCAAGAAAACAAGGATTGAAACTCTCGGATCTCTCGGAGGTGGCCCCGAACTTCTCTCGTCCGAGGGCGAGTTCCAAGAAAACAAGGATTGAAACAGGAAGCCATGGCTAGGATCTCTGGCATCCATCTGGCGTCCGAGGGCGAGTTCCAAGAAAACAAGGATTGAAACTCCGGCACCGATCCGGATTATCCCTCTCTGGCCGAAGTCCGAGGGCGAGTTCCAAGAAAACAAGGATTGAAACACTGCAATTCTGATCGCCTTGCTGCTGATCGGATCGGTCCGAGGGCGAGTTCCAAGAAAACAAGGATTGAAACCAGGACAGTGTCAGAGTAGAGCTTTTTCCCGCCTCAAGTCCGAGGGCGAGTTCCAAGAAAACAAGGATTGAAACTCGAGGCCTCGGATAATATCGATTCCCTTCCATTGAGTCCGAGGGCGAGTTCCAAGAAAACAAGGATTGAAACTCTAGATAGCTTGCGCTTCGGGATCCAAAGACCTTCGTCCGAGGGCGAGTTCCAAGAAAACAAGGATTGAAACGGAGTCTCAAAATAGATATCACTCTCGAAGTCCAGGGTCCGAGGGCGAGTTCCAAGAAAACAAGGATTGAAACTCGAGCTGGTGACGAGAACCCTTCAGGCCGGTCCAGTCCGAGGGCGAGTTCCAAGAAAACAAGGATTGAAACGTCACCCATTTTGCATTTTAACACCCCACTATAAGAGTCCGAGGGCGAGTTCCAAGAAAACAAGGATTGAAACACGATTGCCGGGTTGTCGGCTATGTTCGGACGGCGGGTCCGAGGGCGAGTTCCAAGAAAACAAGGATTGAAACAGAGCTTCGTACTCCTGATCGGTGAACCGGACGGATACAGGTCCGAGGGCGAGTTCCAAGAAAACAAGGATTGAAACTCTGGGGCATCGAGCCTGAGTTTATTCGGGAAAATGTCCGAGGGCGAGTTCCAAGAAAACAAGGATTGAAACCAGGTGAAGCATCTATCCAGATTCCTCCAGTCACCGTCCGAGGGCGAGTTCCAAGAAAACAAGGATTGAAACATCTTTGCTTGAATTTAGCAATATTGCTGTTTGGTCCGAGGGCGAGTTCCAAGAAAACAAGGATTGAAACATCCCATCTGCATAAACCAGGCCTACTCGGAGGAGAGTCCGAGGGCGAGTTCCAAGAAAACAAGGATTGAAACTTGAGTAGGTTCTCCCTCTAATGCAGGCAGAGTCAGTCCGAGGGCGAGTTCCAAGAAAACAAGGATTGAAACCAGTTACACCAGTACCTGCCTTGATGGTTTTGAGGGGTCCGAGGGCGAGTTCCAAGAAAACAAGGATTGAAACTCTTCTCGATGAGCGCCTGCTTTTCCTCATGGCTGTCCGAGGGCGAGTTCCAAGAAAACAAGGATTGAAACAGAGCAGATATCCTCTCTTGTGCCATGAGGAGCTGCGTCCGAGGGCGAGTTCCAAGAAAACAAGGATTGAAACTACGCCTCGTTGTTAAGATGACCGAACGCCACCACCGTCCGAGGGCGAGTTCCAAGAAAACAAGGATTGAAACTGGAGACGTGTTATCTAATCATCAATTCAGATGGATGTCCGAGGGCGAGTTCCAAGAAAACAAGGATTGAAACTCAGCTCCTGGGCCTCTGCCAGCCCATCCTCTAAATGTCCGAGGGCGAGTTCCAAGAAAACAAGGATTGAAACTGTCGGATTGGGCCCGGTCCTTGCGGGTGGTGACCTCTTGTCCGAGGGCGAGTTCCAAGAAAACAAGGATTGAAACACCAGCAGGCAAGGCAGATCCAGAGCGCAATCATCGTCCGAGGGCGAGTTCCAAGAAAACAAGGATTGAAACATCCCATCTGCATAAACCAGGCCTACTCGGAGGAGAGTCCGAGGGCGAGTTCCAAGAAAACAAGGATTGAAACTTCATTGATTGCATCCGACGGGGGGACTTTCCGAGGGTCCGAGGGCGAGTTCCAAGAAAACAAGGATTGAAACCATGATACCCTTATGAAATACCCATGCTTCGCCGCGTCCGAGGGCGAGTTCCAAGAAAACAAGGATTGAAACCCCCGGGCTGGGTTACCCCCGTGTTGTGGGTGATATCGTCCGAGGGCGAGTTCCAAGAAAACAAGGATTGAAACTGGGTCAACGCTGTATCGAGATCGCTCATATAGAGGTCCGAGGGCGAGTTCCAAGAAAACAAGGATTGAAACTATACTTAGAAGAGCCTATAGGGTGTTTGCATAAGGTCCGAGGGCGAGTTCCAAGAAAACAAGGATTGAAACTACCATATCAGTTCCTAATATGAAGCAATTGTCGGTGTCCGAGGGCGAGTTCCAAGAAAACAAGGATTGAAACATTGATGATCCTCGGTTAAAACGTCCTCGCCATTGCGTCCGAGGGCGAGTTCCAAGAAAACAAGGATTGAAACTGCGAGTCAGCTGCCTGGTAGACAGCCCCCCGAGCATGTCCGAGGGCGAGTTCCAAGAAAACAAGGATTGAAACATTGCCATGCTCTTATTACTGCCTTCCTCCTATAAAGTCCGAGGGCGAGTTCCAAGAAAACAAGGATTGAAACTTATAAACCGCATTTTGCGGGATAAAAGCAATACTGTCCGAGGGCGAGTTCCAAGAAAACAAGGATTGAAACTCGAGATCCCTATGGACTATTTCAAGCCCGGCTTGGGTCCGAGGGCGAGTTCCAAGAAAACAAGGATTGAAACAGTTCGAGAGACATCTAAATCACCACCGCCTTGACGTCCGAGGGCGAGTTCCAAGAAAACAAGGATTGAAACGCAACCCATTGAGGATCAACCAGGTACGGGGCAGGCAGTCCGAGGGCGAGTTCCAAGAAAACAAGGATTGAAACTGCCGCCTGATCGCCTCTGCCTTTATGGCCTCTAGTCCGAGGGCGAGTTCCAAGAAAACAAGGATTGAAACTCCGGGCTGTTTAGCCCGCGCTTCTTCATGTCTTCCGTCCGAGGGCGAGTTCCAAGAAAACAAGGATTGAAACAGCCCTCTTCCTCGCTGGCTGATGGTGGCAGCTCCGAGGTCCGAGGGCGAGTTCCAAGAAAACAAGGATTGAAACTGCAGCTTGACAGGCTAAAAAAAGGAGGAGCAATGGCGTCCGAGGGCGAGTTCCAAGAAAACAAGGATTGAAACGTTATCATGGTAAGCGGAGGGGGGGTGGTCCCTACAGTCCGAGGGCGAGTTCCAAGAAAACAAGGATTGAAACCCTGCTAGATTGGAAGCTGAGCGGGCCCTCAGTTGTCGTCCGAGGGCGAGTTCCAAGAAAACAAGGATTGAAACCCGGATGCTAGGGGAATGGGATCTGAGGCCCTACCGTCCGAGGGCGAGTTCCAAGAAAACAAGGATTGAAACAACAAAATGAAAAAGATGATAGCAGTGTTGGCAATAGTCCGAGGGCGAGTTCCAAGAAAACAAGGATTGAAACCCTCGTCATCCGTTGGGATGATTGGAAAGTTGATGTCCGAGGGCGAGTTCCAAGAAAACAAGGATTGAAACTGCGAATGTGGGATTGGGATGTGGCCCAGACATTTCGTCCGAGGGCGAGTTCCAAGAAAACAAGGATTGAAACACATATACTGTGCCATTGCACGCTTCCTCCGCCCGCTGTCCGAGGGCGAGTTCCAAGAAAACAAGGATTGAAACTCTGGTTCGTCGAGGAGAAGATGATCCGGACAGCGGAGAGAGAAGTCCGAGGGCGAGTTCCAAGAAAACAAGGATTGAAACTCCGGGGAAATGGGGCTCTTGGCCACCACTTCTCGGCGTCCGAGGGCGAGTTCCAAGAAAACAAGGATTGAAACTCGGCCACATGCCGGATTCTCCGGACGCCGTTGTATCGTCCGAGGGCGAGTTCCAAGAAAACAAGGATTGAAACTTGATTTTGATTATGGCCTTTGCTGCTTGCGTTGCGGTCCGAGGGCGAGTTCCAAGAAAACAAGGATTGAAACCCTTAGATGAGAATGACCTGGGCGAGAATCATCTCAGTCCGAGGGCGAGTTCCAAGAAAACAAGGATTGAAACGAACAAAATTTCATCATGGGCATGAGCGCCGGGGTAAGTCCGAGGGCGAGTTCCAAGAAAACAAGGATTGAAACTCACCAGATAACCGGAACAGTGGAGCAAAGACGTGTTGTCCGAGGGCGAGTTCCAAGAAAACAAGGATTGAAACGAGGTGCTGGTGACTGATGCAGGCACCGCAAATCTCGTCCGAGGGCGAGTTCCAAGAAAACAAGGATTGAAACTCCAGGAAGGCAGACTTCAGCGGCGAAAATGAGATCGTCCGAGGGCGAGTTCCAAGAAAACAAGGATTGAAACTTTTGGTACTTCTTTCTTTTTGATCTGCGACCATCTTTCGGTCCGAGGGCGAGTTCCAAGAAAACAAGGATTGAAACTTCGGCTCCGCTCCTATGATTATGTCAGAGTCTTTGGGTCCGAGGGCGAGTTCCAAGAAAACAAGGATTGAAACTCAGCCATGCGGTGCCAGTGGATAGCAGCCTGAGATAAGAGTCCGAGGGCGAGTTCCAAGAAAACAAGGATTGAAACTTCCTTCCTTGGTGATGGCATCTCCCTTGGCTACAGCGTCCGAGGGCGAGTTCCAAGAAAACAAGGATTGAAACTACGAGAAAGCAATCGCATTAGATGAGATCTACCTAATGTCCGAGGGCGAGTTCCAAGAAAACAAGGATTGAAACTCACTGATGAAGCCCTATCAGATGAAGTCTGGCTAATGTCCGAGGGCGAGTTCCAAGAAAACAAGGATTGAAACTTGAAGCCGGGAAAAGCTCAACTCTGACGCTTTCATGTCCGAGGGCGAGTTCCAAGAAAACAAGGATTGAAACTGGTGATGTACTCGGTGATGCGAACGGATACGTCAGGGTCCGAGGGCGAGTTCCAAGAAAACAAGGATTGAAACTCCATCCC
>Ga0208197_1000898_pt1 | contig 33625 bp, 30 predicted proteins | sample AD_JPNNA4_MetaG_FD_184444 | JGI IMG/M metagenome (GOLD analysis project Ga0208197, IMG submission 184444) | Active sludge microbial communities of municipal wastewater-treating anaerobic digesters from Japan - AD_JPNNA4_MetaG (SPAdes) (version 2) | ecosystem: Engineered > Bioreactor > Anaerobic...
TCACGACCATTTTGATGAATTCCCCGGATTTCTCTTTAATCAAAAATACTTGCGTCCGGCAAACAAAAAGAAAGCTGATCATCCATGATCAGCTTTCTTCTGCATTAACTTTTTATGTAATTCAATCTGTAAATTAAGGCATCATCCAACGCTTTCCAACTGCATTAATATTGTTCTTCGTCGGTGACCAGTTGACACTTACATCAACGGCACTGGTGCCACTTGCTGTAAAAGTATAAGAAAAATCAGCAGTTTGCGGAGGATTTGCTGTTGCCGCCGACTGTACTTGTGCAGCAGTCGGTGAGCCACCCATGGAAAGTGCCAGTTTCCCAAACTGCATGGATAATGTCGAAACTCCATCAGCCAACGCACCATTTAACGCTCTTCTGTTGGCCTCTTCCTGCAGATCCATGTATTTCGGAATGGCAACTGCCGCTAAAATTCCCAGAATAACCAGGACTGCAATGATTTCAATTAACGTAAAACCTTTCTGATTTCTTAACATAACTTTTCTCCTTTCTTAAAAATTTAATATAAACACATTTTTAGTGCTTTTTATCGTTAAAATAAAAAGCAAATACCGTGCCACTTGAAAATATCTCTATTTTTCTGTCATTTATGAGTAATTTTTTTGATCTTTGTGGTTAAATTAACTTATTTTTTATTTATTTTCAAGGTAATTTTCAGTAAAAATTTACGATTGATTACCCTCCAATTCAGTCACTTTTTGTTGTTCTATCTACAATTAATGTAGATTTTTTATTGTATTGACATCTATCTGCAGCTTTTTAATTCTGTGCCAGAGGCTTCTTTGGTTGATTCCAAGAATGTTTGCCGCCTTCACCTGAACACCGCCGGTTCTTCTCAACGCTTCCAGGATTATCTCCCTTTCCATTACATTCAACTTATCATCAAGGGGCATATCCGTGTCCTGTGGGTTGACTGAGCTGAAATCTTTTAAAGCAAGCATCGACGGCGGCAGATGCTTGGGCTCAATCATATCGTCGTCGCTTAGGATGGCGGCATGTTCCATAACATTTTTCAGTTCTCTAACATTTCCAGGCCAGGAATAGCTGATAATTTTCTGTAAGGTCGCGTTGGAAATTCTGGCCTCGGACCCCTGACATTTAAGAAAATGATTAGCCAATAAAATAATATCTTCTTTCCTGTCTCTGAGGGCCGGAATATTGATAGGAAAAACATTCAAGCGAAAATAAAGGTCTTCACGGAATTTTCCCTGTTTAATCATCTCCGGCAGATTTTTATTGGTGGCGGCTATAAAACGGATATTGACCTTGATGGGTTTAAGGCCTCCCACTCTTTCGAATTCCTTTTCCTGCAATACCCTGAGAAGTTTGGCCTGCGTATTGAGCGGCATATCCCCTATTTCATCCAGAAAAACCGTTCCTCCTTCGGCTATTTCAAACTTACCTTTTTTCTGGTCAATGGCGCCGGTAAACGCCCCCTTTTCATGACCGAACAATTCACTTTCCAGCAATCCTTCGGGTATGGCCACACAGTTGATTTTGATAAAAGGTTTTCCGCTTCTCATGCTGTGCTGATAAATACTGGAGGCAATCAATTCTTTTCCTGTTCCGCTCTCTCCACAAATGAATACCGTAGAATCGGTCGCGGCAACTTTCATAATTTGCGTGAAAATGTGGCGCATGGCTGCGCTGGATCCGACAATTTCCGGAAACAATTCTTTTGCTTCAATATTACTGAGAATATTGGTCACATTATCAAATATTTCATTTATCTGATTTAAATCGCTCGTGATATTTTTTTGCTTTCTTGATTGCGTCTGAGAAAGAATGGGCACTTTTTCTGTTTTGCTGATGAATTTGATAAAGGGTTGCAAAAAGAACCTGACGATGATCAAACTGGTAATCACGGTAACAAAAGATACCGCAGCCATCAAATAAAACAAATATATAAATGCTGGCGCTCCTGCCTTTTCCTGATACTTAAACAGCTCATAGGCCATGATCAGTCCGATCATGGATATTCCTGTATAAATTAAAGGGATCAAAACATACAGGCTGATATATGTATTTTTTTTCTGCATGATGAACTGCTGAATTTAAAAAAACGAATTTTATGCTTTATTCTACTTGACGATTTTCGTGAGATCCCACATCGGCATAAATATGGCCAGGGCAAAAAAGCCGACTATCGCGGCCAGTCCGACAATCAATATCGGTGTCAGAGCATCAGAAAGACTTTTAACCGCGTATTCCACCTCACTGTCGTAGTGTGTTGCCACAGCCCGCATCATTTCATCAATTTTACCGGATTCTTCACCGATCGCGATCATATCAATAACCATGGGAGTAAAATATTTTACTGATTTTAAAGGCGTCGCGATTCCGGCGCCTTCTTTAATCCTTTCACGAACATTATCAAAAGACCGGGTCAGCGCTTCATTGCCCATGGTTGCGGAAAGGACAGTCAAGGATTGCATAATCGGTATGCCGCTCGACTGCAAAATTGCAAAGATGCTGGCAAAACGTGATAACGCTGATTTTTTGAATAACGGTCCCAATATCGGAATTTCCAGCAGGAAAGAATCCCTGACAAACCGGCCGTTACTCGTTTTAAAATAATAATAAAGACTGACAGTGATGGCAACGATTGCTCCGACAATGAAATACCAGTAACTATGAAGAAAATCGTATAACATCATTGCCACCTTTGTCGGCCAGGGTAACTCTATGCCGGCATTAATAAAAACTTTGGCGAATGTTGGAATGACGAACGTTAGAAGGAGTATAAATGCCCCGGCCAGAGCAATCAGAACTATAACGGGGTATCTTAATGCCGACTTAATATCCTCCTTGATTTTTGCCTCGTGCTCAATAATATAAATCAATCGTTCCAAAACACTGGGCAGATTTCCGCTGGTTTCGCCGGCTCTGACCATATCACAGTAAAGCTGATCAAATATTTTGGGGAATTTCTGCAGGGCATCCGAAAGGGATGAACCCTGATTGATGTCCTTGACAACGCTTGATGTTGCGTTCTTTAAACCGGCGTTTTCTGTCTGACCTTCAATGATCGCCAGAATCCTCAAGATCGGTATACCGGCAACCAGCATCGAATGAAATTGCTTGGTAAACATCACCAGATCGGTAATCTTAACACTCCCGGAACCTGTCAGAGCCTTCAGCCAATTACCCTGCGCTTTGCTTTCTTCTTTGAGCTCTAAAGGGATCAGTTCCCGTGTAATGAGGATAAAATTGGCATTTTCCACTGATTCCGCTTCTATTTTACCGGAAATCTTTTCTCCCTGCTGATTAATGGCCTGATACGTATAATTTGATTTAGGCATATTATTCTATCCTTACTATTAAGACATAATGACTGAAACAGCTTCTTCAAGCGTTGTAATTCCCCGCATAACTTTCTGGGCCGCATCCCTCTGCAGTGTTTTTAATTTTCCGGCGGCTACCGCGGCTCTTGTGATCTCAGGACTGGGCCTTTGAGCAACGATCATATCCTGAACCATCTCATCAACGGCTAGCACTTCAAAAACACCCGTTCTTCCTTTATAACCTGTATTATTGCATTGGCTACACCCTTTGCCACGCTGAAAGTTGGCCAGTTTTGCTTCTTCCTCTGTTATTCCAAAGGCATTCAGCGCTTTGAGCGGAGGATGATACGGTTCTTTACAGTAGGGACAAACCCTGCGCAATAATCGTTGCGCGAAAGAAACCATTAAAACCGAGGCAACGAGAAAAGGTTCTATTCCCATATCAATGAATCGGGTGATAACACCGGCGGCATCATTGGTGTGAACCGTGCTTAAAACCCGGTGTCCGGTTTGCGCCGCCTGAACGGATATCGCCGCTGTTTCCGCGTCTCTGATTTCACCGACCATGATCACGTCGGGATCCTGACGAAGAATGGAACGCAACCCGCTGGCAAAAGTCATGCCCGCCTTGGTGTTCAACTGAACCTGACGAATATCATTAATTCTGTATTCAACGGGATCTTCCAGCGTAATGATATTGATATCGGGTTTATTGATGGCATTTAAGATAGAATAAAGGCTGGTGCTTTTCCCGCTCCCGGTCGGTCCCGTGCTTAAAATCATGCCATAAGGTTTATTGCTCATGGTCTCAATTTTCGCCATATCCTCCTCATCCATCCCCAAACGATCCAGAGTATAGATGCCCGTGCTCATATCCAACAAACGCATGACGATGTTCTCACCGTAAATTGTCGGAATGGAGGAAACCCGGACGTTGATTTCCTTGTTTTCCGTTTTCAGTGTAAAGCGGCCATCCTGAGGAACTCTGGAAACGGTAATATCCATATTGGCAATGATCTTTATACGCGCGATAACGGATAGAAATATTGCTTTGGGAGGTGAAGGCATTTCAATGAGTCTGCCGTCAATACGAAAACGCAGTTGCACATTGTTTTGACGGGGGCTGACATGAATATCACTGGCCTTATTGCGAACAGCTTGAGCAAAAATGGAATTCGTTAAGCGCATCACCAGGGCTTCTCCCGCCTGATCCTGAGCCGATGTAATATGAATGGAATCCTGCCCTTCCGATTCCTCTTCTGACTTGGAATCTATTTCCATGTTTTCCATTAAATCGCCCAGTTCCGATTGCGCGCCATACATGCTGTTGATGAGCTGATTGATCTCCATCTCGGAACAAATCACCGGTTCAACTTCCAGATTGGTCAGTTTTTCAATATGGTCGAGAGTCTTGACCTCCAGAGGATCGGCAATACCGACCTCTAAAAGCTTGCCTTGCAATTTTAAAGGAACCACCTGATTTTTTTGCGCCACCTCAATGGGTATGAAACGTACCATTTCCAGATCAAGCGGATAATCCTGTACCTTGTATTTCTTTATGTTCAATTGATTGCTCAATAACGTGATGATCTGATTCTCATTGACAATGCCCTGACGTACTAAATACTGCCCCAACTTTAAATTGGTTTTTTTCTGTTCATTCAGCAATTTGTGCAGCATCTCTTCGGTTAAAATACCTTCATTGACAAGGATTTCACCCAAACGTTTTCTTTGCTTCATGGATCCTCCACTTCAATTCAATTCGGCAACGCCCGGCGGTTGAAAAAAACTGTTTCCTCATCCCAATGAGATAACATCTTAACACGGCCGGCAATCCTGGAAGGTAACTGATGTATCGCTTCCCTGGCTGAATTCATGTCTTTAAACGATTTGTCAATTACAACGGCAAATTCAAATCCCTTCCTTTTATTCCAGTAGGCAAGAAAGGTAAGTGCGGGCAGAACTTGCGCGTCGGGGTGATTACGAAAAATATTATACATTTTTTCCAGATCTTGTCCACTATCTAAAGCTATAATGACATCATCCGTCTTGACGGGTTTACGTTCGGCGGGAATGGCCGGAAGCGTAACCATCGTTCCCACAGTCATGTAATCCTTATTCTTAAGATGGGGATTGACTGCGAAAAATTTATTGATAATTTCTGAACTCGTATTGTCTCCGTAGATATTATAAAGTGTCCACCAGATTGTTCTTCGCGGCGTCATCGATAGTTTGCCGATGCTATCCGGCATTTTTAAATCATGAACGTCGCTTGTCTTACCGGCAAGAGCATCAGACGTGTGATCTATGATTGAAACCTGTTCAACAGGTACAACAGCCGGTTTAGTCTGCAGCACGGATGTTTGCTGATCAGCGCCTTTGCCGACACGGTTGAGCGCAATGGAGCTGACCGCTAATCCACCGATAATCATCACCAGGATCCCGGCCAGTGCCCACGTTAATTTTCTGAACAAAGGCGCTTCGTTTTCGTTTACACAACTTCTCACCAGAAACCATCCGGCACTTTCCCGGCCCCGAATAATCATTTTTAAGATCACCTGATGGCAAAGAAAAACCACTTTTCGCGGATAGCCGCCGGTATGCAGATACACGGCGAGAAAACCCGAAGCGCTGAAAACCGGTGACACATTTTCAAAATTCCGGGCGACGTTTAAACGATAATTAATCATCTCCCGCATCTGGTTGAAACTCAACGGCTGAAGATGATAGAGAACGTTGACCCTGTCCAGCAGATTGGCTTTGTTGTGCAGTGTCGATTGAAATTCCTTTTGAGCAAAAACGATGATCTGCAGAAGTTTAAATGTATTCGTTTCGTAATTCAGAAATTCACGCAATATCTCCAGACAAGGTTCTGAAATTTTCTGTCCTTCATCGATGATCAGGACAACGATTCTTTTTTCATGCACACCTTTCTGAAAAAGATAATCCTTGATTCTTTCTTTCAGGCTCCATTCGCTTTTGACGTCGTCATCCGAATCTTTGATGCCCAGCATCAAAGCAATCGTCTGGAGGAACTCCATGGTACTGTTGAAAGCGGGATCGAGTAAAAGATGGGTTTCGATGTCCGTGGAATCCGGGGAAGCTGAAGAAAAGTTCTGGATCAGCTTACGGCATAAAGTTGTCTTGCCGGTGCCGATGTCTCCGATAACGACATTCAGGCCCCGGCGGAGACGAACGGCCAGTTCCAATTTCTGTAAACAATCACTGTATTGTGGCAGTTGAAAAAGAAATTCCGGTTCCGGTGAATTAGAAAATGGCTCCTTTTTAAAATTGAGAATGCTGTAGTAATTCATTTTTAAATGCCGTATTGCTCTTTGACATTTTTATTCTCGGAGTCCGTTTAAATTTGATTTCTTATTCCGGAATTCTTAACTTTAAAGAGCGTTTGATTGCCCTGTTAAGCCTTTCAGACCGCTCTAACTGCCCATCGGTAAAATTTGCGGCGTGATAAATATCAGCACTTCTTCCATACTGTCGCTTTTACTATCCGCCTTGAAAGCCCATCCCAACAGGGGAATATCCTTTAACCACGGCACGCCACTTTGTCCGGCCGCGTTGGATTGTTTTGTCAATCCTGATATGACAATCGTCTCGCCGTCTTTGACAATGAGCTCTGTCCTTGTTTCCTTCTTAATAATGTAGGGATCACCGATGGATGACTTCCGCGTCATATCCAGCTCGTCTTTTTTCACCAGAATTTCCATTTTCAGGTTTTTGCCGTCAATAACATGGGGTGTAATCTCAAGTCTCAACACGACGTCCTCAAATTTTGTCGTTTCAGTAATTTGGCCTGAAGCATCCCGTTCCGTTGTCACATAAGGAACTCTCGCACCATTCTCCGTATAGGCTTTCTTATGATCCATGGTTGTGATGGACGGACTGGATAAGATATTTAATTTGTTATCATTCTGCAGAGCCTGCAATTGAACTTCAAGAACATTTCCGTCAATTTTTCCAAATATCAAACCCAAAGATGCGGAAGCAATATCCGACATATTTTTAGCCGGGAAAACAACACCTAAACCTGTCTTTGATAATCCAATTTGATTACCGGTTGGATTAATGGGTTGATCCGATGCCTCTCGATTACCGCCACTCATGATAATCAGATCATTGTTACCTTGGGGACTGTTTCTGTAGCCTCCCCATATAATACCCAAATCACGGGCCACACCTTTTGTTGTTTCCACGATATTGGCTTTGATCTGAATCTGAGATGTCGGCTTGTCCAGTTTTTCAATAATCGGCAGTATCTTGGTCAGATCATCGCGCATTGCAGAGATGATGAGAGAATTGGTATGCTCATCAATCTTGATCGAACCGCGTGGCTTACCGTCTTTATCCTTTGTTAAAAAATCCTGAAGCATGGCCGCCAATTTTGCGGCATCGCCGTAATCAATTTTTACTACGACAGGCTCCAGAAGCGGCTCGACCCATTGAATGTCGCGCAATTGTACTTTTCTTTTTAATTCCTGCTCGACGTCCTCTATGGTCATGACCCGGATGATGTTGTCTTCCCAAATATACGACAAACCGTATGTTCGCAATAGTCCGGTGAAGGCTTTGTCCCAGGCGACACCGCGAAAATCAACACTGATATCGCCTTTCAGTTCATTTTTTACCAGAAGGTTTACGCCAACCGATTTGGCCATTGCCCGCAGTACGGACTTTAAATCAGCCTGACGCATCGTCAAGGTAATCGGCCCATGAGGCAATTTTTGATCGTTTATTTCTCCAAAAGGAGAAGATGTTATTTTTTTCTCCTGTAATAGCGATGATGTTTCCATGGTTTTCGATTTGACAGAAGGAGAATGACCCTGAGAATTTTCAGCAAGCGTTGTCCACTTATCAAAGAAAGCGTCTTTTTTCTCGTTTTTGATTCCTTGAGCGCATCCACAAAAACAAATCAGCGCCAGGAAACAAATGCCTTTCGTTATAATTTTTTTATTGACAATACAGTATCTCAAGGCAATATCCTCCAGTTACAATATTTATTCCTGAATGGGAATTTCTATACTATTCCCCGAGTTTTTATCATAAATGGTTACTTTGGAAGGTGTGATCTGTTTTAACACATATCCTTCTTCCATAAGCTCTTCATTGATTCGGTATTCCACGTTGTTGATGATAGCCATTCTACTCTTTCCTGAATCCACATAACCGGAATAAATAATTTTTAACGCAGATGCCGCGGCGGCGCCGTCTTTAGCCAGCCATGTACGATATAAATCTCTGCTTAAAAATGGACTGTTTCCCCAATCAACGCCGGCTTGTTTAATAATATAATTTTCAGAATCCGATAATTTACCCTTGTTCAGATCCTCGGCGATGGAACTGGTTAATGTTTCCGTTGTCTGTGATTCGATACTCGTTTGCTCTTTTTTACCGGTCAGACGATCCGCGATGAAGTATTCATAAACGCCATACAGCACTGCCAGACCCGCAAGGGCTAAAATAATAATCTCTCTTTTCTTTAAGTTCGCCATAATGTCTTTGTCTGCCTACCTGAGCGCTATCCAGATCTTCATTTTAAATTCCATAGAGCCTGTTCCCTGCTGTATACTGATTTCCTCAATTTTATCGAGATAAGGAAGGCTTCCTAATTCTATCAGTACTTTTCTTAAATCATTCCACTCCCCGTTAAGAATCGCATAATGTAAAAAAGAGGTTGAAGGACTGGATGATGTGTTTATATCCGGTGTCAGTGAAACCACTTTCAAACCTGATTTTTGAGCCAGAGTCTGAAAATCTGTCTGAAACCTTCCGGAATCCGATCGCGGTAATGCCGTTTTTTCCGGATGAGGCAGCACAAGCAAATTCTTTTCCTTGCCGGCATTCAAAACATTCGCATAAAGAGGCGCCAACTCTTTTTGTTCCTGAATCTGGGCTTTTAATTTACCATTTTCTTTCATCTGGTTGGACGTCTTAAAATATAACGGCAAAATGCCCAGCAAAATAACAGCCATGATGAGAAGACTGTATCCGATCATGAACACAAGACTTTTCTGATTAATATTAAACTTCAGCTTTTCCATCACGGTTAACCTATTTTAACGCCCAAAATAAAATGAATGACATCATCCTTTTTGAATTTAACAATTTCTTTTTTCTTTACGGTGACTCTACTGAAGATGGGAGAACCATCCAGTTTCGCCACATACTGCGTCAGACTGGATTCCAGGCTGTCCCTGCCGCCCAAAATGAGTCCTTCAATGATGATGTTGTCAGGCTCTACTGCCGGCACCTGCGACACGCCGTCCCTCGGTGCCTGTTGGGCGTTTATCTTCGACTGATTCGTGGCGTCATCCGGTGTCCCCGCGTTAACATCCGATATCCGTAATCTTATTAAACGTATATTTTGCGGTGTCAGATCAGCAATGTCCCCGGTCGCCACAACTTTCAAGTATTTTTGAGCATATTGATGAGCAATATTTTGTTTTAATTGAACTTCACTCACAGCCTGCTGTACTTTTTCTCTTGATAATAATGGACGATAAAGAGATAATTCTTTCTCTGCAGCGACTTTGTCCCTTTTCAGTGTGCTTAACGTTGAACCCTGATATATTAAAGTGCCCAGGCAAATCGCCAGAGCTGCCAGGAAGGCCACTAAAGCGATCCGGTCAATTTTCCGTGAATTATTTTCTTTATTCTTTTCCTGATAAGTGTAAATGGCATTGGGCGTTCTGCTATTATCCGAAAGAGAAAAGCCTAAAGCCGGAGAAATTAACATTCTATCATACAAGCTCAGTGAAGCCGCGGACGAAGATAGATTGTTTTGTTTGAATGCATCAAAAAATTCGGTTTGGGTACTGAGTTGGTCAGTCATATAATTCAGAAAAGATTGATCGATATTTACCGAGGACAAAATATATAATTTTTCGATTTTTTGATTCCCGATCAAAGATGTTTTTAACGTCAAATCCACCTGGCGGGCCAGCCTTTCCCAGACAGGGAAAATCATTTTGATGATTTCTTCTTTGGTGAAATATTTGCACCGGTCGGCATCCTTTAATTTTTCTGATCCGGCACCAATCGTGGAAAGGATTCCTTTCGCTTCCTTATAATCTAGTTTGATTCCATTGGCTTTATCGGAGGCGCACGAAATGATTGCCTCAACCATGCTGCTGCCGCTTCCGGTTTTAATGCCTCTGGTCATGACCAGATTCTCTTTATTGTAAACATCAATGCGGGAAGAATTATCTCCGATATATAAACTGGCAAAGATCTCTTCCGTTGCCGGCATCAATTTGGACCTGAAGATATTCTGAATCGCAAAAGGAACAATGGTGATACCGGCAAGAGCAATGCCCAGGTCAGCAAACAATGATTTAATTCTTTGAACCTCCGTCTTCAAAACCGTGTAAAACATGACGGAATATTTCGTATTTCCCTGTTCAAGGACTTCACCCTGCATCTCAAAGTCAAAAATACGGTTCTCTTCATCAATCAATCCATCTTTTTTTGCCGTCCAGAATATGACCTTCTCCAGTTGTTTTTTTGGCACGCGTGGGATTTTCAGGAAATTAACACTGACGTGATCCGTGGAGATATTCGTCCAAATATCACATTCGGTAACGTTACCGCAAAAATTGATAATGGATGATTTTAAAATATTTTTGAATTCGGAAGACTTGACGGACATCCCTGAATCAAGTTTAACGATTTTTTTATCAATGAGCGAATAATCATGTTCAGAATGTCGGATGGATTTGACCAGGCAGATATATTCTTCACCAAGATCAACACCTACCGTGTATTTTGCTTTACTGGAAAAAATACCGGGCAACGTCAGCTTAAAATTATTTGTTTTATTATGAGAAGGCGGGAAATTGCTCTTTTGACTTAAAGCATGAAAAGATTCTTCATCTTTTCCACGAATGACATTAAGCAGTTTTTCAGTTGAGTTGATGTCTTTCTTAATACTGGACAAGAAAATCTCCTGATTGTGTTTCTATTTATTTTTTTTATTAATAAACTGAAGATTTTTTTCTTATAATGAAATTTCAAAGACTTGTAAACATTTTTTTTACATTTTTTTTACATATTCATTCATTAAAGCTGATGCCAAACAATAATAAAAAAGTTTGATCCTTACAGAACGTCTTGAAGATTCTCCATGATAACGCTTGAACGATCATCATTTTTTTGTTAAAGAGAACCAATTTTAAAGAAGATTTTTTAATTTTACATTCATGATGAACGCCAGAAAAAATATTTATTACTCCATTATTCTGATACTGATTCTGATCTTGTTTTTCCTGATTAATATTTCTTACTCTGTTCCCGATCAGAGCGAATCATCCCCTTCAACCGATTTGTTTAAAACAACCAAAATTCCGGATTCGATCGTATCTATTTCATCCGGTTACGTCATTGTCGTTGATAAAACATACCAGAAGATTTACGTCTTTCATAAGTCCGAACACTTTTCGAAAGTATTTGAAGCACCCTGCTCCACAGGCAAAAACTCCGGATCCAAGCAAATTGCCGGCGATCAAAAAACACCAAACGGCATTTTTTTCGCCACGAAAATCCTGCTCAATCCGGGACCGCCTGAGGTGTACGGTTCCATGGCGTTTCCTCTGGATTATCCGACGTTGACCGATAAGAGAGCGGGGCGCAACGGCAGCAATATCTGGATTCATGGCACGACTGAATCTCTGCTGCCCAAACAATCCAAAGGCTGTGTTGTGTTGAGAGATAATGATCTCAAACGTCTTGCGAACTTTATTTTTCTTAATAAAACCCCTGTTATTATTTCGGAGTCTTTAAATTGGGTACCGCAAGATTATGTCCCCTCCTCCAAAAACGAGCTGGAAAACATATTAACATCATGGAACAAGGCTTTTATTGAAAAGGATATTGAAAAAATAGATTCTCTGTATATGCAGGGAACAGAAATCAAGGGAAAAAGGAGAGAAGAACTCCACGACAAGATTAAGAATTTGAAGCTAATCAACAGACATTTTGTTTTAGAACCGAGAGACATATCCATTCTGCAGGATGGCGATAATGCTGTCATTATTTTTGATCAGATTTTTTCTGTCACCGGCAATAACACTTTTCAGGGATTTTACAATAAGTTAATTTTAGAAAAAATTAATCAAAAATGGTATGTTGTTGACGATGTCACGCCGTCCGGTACAACCGATCCCAAGACGGTACTGGCCAAAAATACACCACAAGAGCGGAAGGAAACCGGTAATATCGATCAGCAGCAAATTCAAAAGGTTGTTAAAAAGTGGCTGATCAGTTGGCAGTCCGGCGATATGGCTGCATACCGCAACTGCTATGCACAAAACTTTCAATCAAAAGATATGAACCTGGATAAATGGATAGACCATAAAACTCAAGTCCGCCAAAACAGCAAAAATATAAAAATCAGTATTGAGAGGTTGAAAATATCCGCCAATGGAGAAAACGCAACTGCCACCTTTATTCAACATTACACCTCGTCAACATTGAAAAGCAAAGGACAGAAATCGTTGCATCTGAAAAAAACAGGGAAAGAATGGAAAATCCACAGAGAGATCATGTGATATAGAGGTCTTTGTCCAAACAATCTGAATAAAAAAAACCGGCAATCGTGAGCCGGTTTTTTTTATTGCTGATAACTTTTCGTTAACGAGCGTCTATGGATAGTTTTTTCATAATGTTTGCTGTGGGTTTTCCGTTTTCATCATAGGACCGGATGCGGTAATATTTCTTCCGCATTTCCTCCAGCGGAACCACTCTGCCTTTCGGATCATTGGTGCGGCCTTCCTTGAGCAGACGACCCGGCAGCGTGTCGTCTTTCACGGTAATGCCTTCGCGCGTGTTCATATAACGTTCCAAGATATGAATGCGTTCCCCTGCTTTGAGGAATTCCGAACGCGACATTTTCAGACCCGTGATGGTTGACCAGAATTTGTGGTAAATGCTGATATCTGCAATCTTGGTCGCTAACGGATATAGATAACCCATGACCATCTTCAGATAGAAAAGACCGTTGTATTTCGTCAGCGGATTTTCCAAAATGTAAGCGAAGGACGTGAATGTACACGTGTGCAAAGAATTCATGGCGCAATAGAAATCTTCAAAGAATTTGACCCAGACATGCTTACCGATGGTGGAATAAGGATCCAGAACATGCACGAAATTTTCCTGGGCCATCACCGTCGAGGAAAGATGACAGGCGCCGCGGTTGGCCACAGCATAATTAAGCCCCATGCCATAGGAACCGCGCGGATCGTAAGCGGCCAACTCCATTCCCTTAACATTGATGGCAAAATCCTCACCGCCATATTTTTTGGACAACGCTCTGGATCCCCTGGCCATTTCCGCACCGAAACCACGGCAAAACGCCGTATCCTCTATCGCCTGGGCCACACCTTCAGGCGAGCCGAATTTCAGATCGGTTTTGACCAGACCCTTTTCACCGGCTTCCATCACCCAGGACAGCGTCCCCCCCATGCTGATCGTATCCATGCCGAATCGGCCGCATAAATCGTTCCATTCGGCCACCTTTACCGGATCGAAGATTTCAAGATTCGAGCCCATGAGTCCGACTGTTTCATATTCCGGAACGGACAAATCCTTGCCGTTGAATTTCCCGGATTTGCCGCATAAGATGGTGCACGGTTTGCAAGTGTGGTGTTTCGTATTGAAATTTTCACTGAAATATTCACCGGTAAGCTTATAGGCGTTATCTGAGGAACCGGAGGTAAAATTGCGCACCGGCATGATACCGGCTAAATTGGTATAATTCACCAGATTATTCGTGCCGAACCGTCTCAAAGCATTGGACGTTACGGCATTGGCATTGATGCGCTTGGTTGCCAACTTTTTAACCTTGTCAAATTTTTCCCTGTCTTTTGCCACAATCTTATAAGCGCCGCCTATCGCGTAAATGGCCTTGAGATTCTTGGCACCCATAACGGCGCCCATACCGCCGCGACCTAAAAATCGTTTCCCTGAAACGATGTTGGCAAAAAGAACCTTGTTTTCGCCGGCCTGTCCAATGGCCACCGCGCCGGCATTTTTGTTTTTCCCGAGCATGTCCTGCGTTTCAAAGGCATCCTTACCCCATAAATGTGAAGCATCCTTAAACTCCACGCCGGATGAGGTCACAACCAGATAAACAGGAACGTCGGATTTCCCTTTGACCAGTATGCCGTCCCATCCGGCTGTTTTCAAACTCATGCCGAAGGGTCCGCCGCATGAGGCGTGATCCATGATACCGGTCAACGGAGATTTGGTTATGCCGGAAAAACGTCCGGAACAGGGAGCGCCGGTTCCCATCAACACCCCGGGCATAAAAGCGAGGATATTATCTTTACCCAAGGGATCAACCCCGGCGGGCATGCGGTCATAGATGAGCTTCAGACCGAGACCTTTGCCGCCCAGATACATCTTTCGTTCATCGTCCTTGACCTGATAAACGGTGTAGGTCTTGGTGTTCAGATCCACTTCTAAAACTTTATTACTGGTCCCTACAATTTCAGGTATGTTTTTGTCTTTTACGTTCGTTGTTTCTTTCTCATTGCTTTCGCTCATAATATTGCCCCTTCCAAATCAAGAGAATATTTTCAATTAATAAGCGGCTTTTAAAACGCCCAAGGCTTCCTCGAAACTCACTTCCACCGGACTGAAGGACAGCGCTCCGTCATTGAGGGCTGTCTTGGCAATACTCTCCAGTTTATCTTCCGTAACACCCGCCTCAGACAGGCGCACAGGCAAGCCGCACAGTTTTTTGAGTTCACTGGTAATATTTTTTATCGTAGCAATAGACTTTGCCGCCCTTTCGGCAGGCGGAGTCTGCACATAGATTTCCGGACCGGCGACGTGCATTAACAGCATTTCAATATATTCCTTGGTTTTTGGCGATTTGCCTGATTTGCCGATATAAAATTCCAACCCATAGGGCAGCAGAATGGAATTCGCGATGCCATGCGGCACATGACACACACCGCCCGTCGCGTGGGCCGCGGCATGAACGATTCCCACCATGGAATTGGAAAAGGCCAGACCGGCCAAAAGAGCCGCATTGGCCATGGCCAGACGGACATCCTGATTCCCGCCATCGGTTACCGCTTTGATGATATTGTTACGGATGAGTTCCATGGCTGCCGACGCGAACGCATCGCTGATCGGATTTTTCTGCGTCCCGATAAACGCTTCTACTGCATGCGTAAAAGCATCCATGCCCGTGGCCGCCGTAATCTTGGGCGGCATACTCATGGTCATGCGGGGATCCAATACCGCAAATTTAGGCAACAGCAGTTCCGAGGTGAATACCATTTTGACATTCTTTTCCGGATTGGCGATCACCGCCACCATCGTGACTTCTGAACCGGTACCCGCCGTTGTAGGAATGACCACAAAAGGCTTCATCGGCTTATTCAGACGGTAATTTCCCATGAATTTAAGCAGATCATCGCTGTCTTCAGTGATGACAATATTAACACCCTTGGCTGTGTCGATGGCCGACCCACCGCCGACGGCAATGATGGAATCGCATTTTTGAGCTCTGTAAATCTCAGCAATCTGATTGACGACGACGTTGGACGAATCCTGTGGAGTTTCATCAAAGACCGCGCCGATGACCGTGTCGGTCCCACCGAAACTATCAACGACATGTTTAATGAGTCCGGCTTGAGCCACGCCTTTGTCGGTAATGATAATGGGCCTTTTGGCGCCCAGACGGCTGAGTTCAAAAGGTATCGTTTCCAAGGCTTTGTATCCGGATATCACCTTGACCGAATTAAAGAATTCATAATATTCAGGTATCACAACATTTTTATTAAAAAACATGGCATTCCCCTCCCGTATATTCCGACTTTATTTGATGGCACCGTATCCTATGTTCACATAGGTAATAACGCGATTGACTAGTTTTTTGAACGTCAGCTTAGGCACTTCCTTGATGTAAAAGCGGGCGATAACATTCGGCAGCAATAGCGTCTGAACAACATTTAGAACCCTTATAACAGACATCGTATAAATAAGACTCCCCCTGACAAATTGTCGGTTATGATAAACGGCATTGGGAACGCTGATGCGGCCTGTCATTACCAGATAGGCAAAGGTAATATTCTTCCAAACCAATTCAACGTCAGCGTAAAAAACTTCCTTTTCGCCCAGATATTGAAACGACCCCTCTTTTTTCAGCATGAGCATGCTCGGACCGCCAATAACCGCCATGCGGAAGGAAAAGGTCTCCGGCCAGCTATCGACCTCCTTCTTCACATCCGGATCAATGCGATAAGCGGTTTGCATTCCCATTCCAATAAAGAAAAAAAACACCCGCGTGACAAGTGTTTCAAACCATTTCTTCTTGGGAACAATTTCCTCGTATTTTTTTGTTGCAATCATATGCACCTCTTCCCGGTTTGTTGTTCATTGGTTAATCATTATCCCGCAAACCGGCGCCACAACGCTGGAATGCGGTTACTCATGCAGAACAATTCATATAAAATTTACCTATTGGTAAATAAAATCGAAAGGAATGTCAATATATTTATTCAATTTTAATCGATATTCTTATATCATTATTTTGATTCATTTACCCGCTGGTAAGAATTGTTGAGATATTTTTACAGAAAAAACAACTTTCGCAACGATCGGGAAGACCGTTCAAATAAAGTTTGAATTTAATTTCAACCCCTTAAAACAATAAAAAATAATCATGACAGATAAGTCGGCTGATCATAAAATGCCCGGCCAATAATTATCTTGACAATATCTGTAATATTTGTTTTATTTTCGACACTTTCCATATTTAAAAAAATAAATTCCACTATAAAGGAAGGCAATAATCATGAAAAAATTATTAATCACCTTATCGCTGATATTTTTATTTTTGGCCTCAACGGTTTTTGCTGAAACGGTGCCCGACATACCTGCAGGGACAGCAGAAGACTATTACAACCGGGGTAATCAATACCGACAGGAAGGGAATCTTGATCAGGCTATCGCTGACTATACTAAAGCTATCGGCGTTTATTCCAAGCACGTTAAAGCTTATTACAATCGTGCCAACGCCTACAGCAAGCAGGGAAAACTCGCAGAAGCCATTGCGGACTATAAAAAAGCGGTCGAAATAAATCCCCAATACACTGAAGCGTACTACAATATGGGCAACGCCTATGAGAAACAGGGCAAACTTGAAGAATCCATTGCCAGTTATACAAAAGCGATCGACGCCAATCCTCAATATGCGGCAGCCTACTGCAACAGGGGAAACGTATATCAGGCTCAGGGGAACTTGCGAAAGGCATTGGATGATTACAACAAAGCCATCGAAATAAATCCCAACTTTGCCGGCGTTTATTCCAACAGAGGAAATGTCTACCAGGCCCAGGGAAATGTTCAGTCGGCCATTGCCGATTACGATAAAGCCATCGAACTGAATCCTAAATTTGCCGGATTCTACGCGAACAGAGGCAATATTTATCAGAACCAGGGCAACCTGCAGCAGGCCATCACTGATTATAACAGCGCCATCGAGAGAGATCCTAATGACAATGCGTCCATTTACAACAGAGGGCTGGCCTATTACGGCATGGATGAATATGATAAATCTCTTGCAGATTATAAAACGGCTATCAGTCAAAATCCCAGTAAGGAAAGTTACGAAAGTTTCATTAAATATTTTCCGGCAAAAAGAGATTCCGATAAAGGAAATATCAGGGATGAAATTGTAAAAACATTTGAAGACAAATTAAACATCGCTGTTGCTGCGACGGCCGTTTCCGCACCGGTCGCCGCGGCCATAGCTGAACCGGCTTTAACAGCAGCGCCGGTCGCGCCTGCCACCCCTGTTGAACGGGTTGTAACAGAAACCGCACCGGTGACTACCACCACACCTGTGGCTAAAGTCGACGAAAAACAGATACAGTTAAAAGACAATAAAAAAGGTATACGGATTTTATTAAACACATGGTGGAAAAGCTGGCAAACGGGTGACATGGAAACTTATCGCACCTGTTATCATGACAAATTCACTTCAAAAAACATGAACCGGGATGAGTGGGTATCATACAAAACCAGTGTACAGAAAAACAGTAAGAATATAAATATCATCATCAGTAATTTAAAAATAACGGTGATTGATGATATGAATGCCAAAGCAATATTTATTCAGTCCTATAGCTCATCTATTTTCAAAGATGAAGGGAAGAAAACTCTGGAGCTGAAAAAAGTAGGCAACGATTGGAAGATATTTAAAGAATTGATGTAATTACAAAAATCGATACATAAAAATATTGATGGACAAATATGACGAATGGCAATTGTTTGAAAAGACAATTGCCATTTTCATTAAAGAACGTAAATCACCATGCAACGGTATCAGAAATGAAAATAAACAAAGAAAAAATAGATAAAGTCAAGGGCTTCCTGGACGAACGTGAGGCAAATTGTCTCTATGAACTGGCGCTGATCGCCGGCAAAAACGGTCCCTGTCTGGAAATCGGCAGCTACTGCGGCAAATCATCTGTTTATCTGGGCACGGCCTGCAGGGAAAATTCCACGGTTCTTTTTTCGATCGATCATCATCGCGGATCCGAGGAACAACAACCGGGTGAAGAATATTTTGATCCCGATCTGCTGGATAAAGAAACCGGCCGGATCGACACGCTCCGGCATTTCCGAAAAACACTTTTTGATTTTGATCTGGACGATACGGTGATCCCCCTGATCGGCAGTTCGGCGACGATCGGCAGGGTATGGGCAACGCCGCTCAGCCTTATTTTTATTGACGGCAGCCACGCCTACGAAGCCGTTTTAAAAGATTACGATATCTGGGCTGAGAAACTTATCAAAGGCGGTTATCTTTTATTTCACGATATCTTTCCCGATCCGGCCAAAGGCGGACAGGCGCCTTATCTGGTTTATCAAAAAGCCGTGGCTTCCGGACACTATGAAGAAAAACCGATGTGTGAATCACTGGGCATTTTGATACGCAGGAAGTAGCTTAAGGAAATGACCAGGACCACTGGCAGCCCTTATCGGAAATATCGGCTTTCAAGTAACCACGTCCCGCAAAATCAAGAATGGTATGTTTCACCACACCGGCATCGGCGCTTGTGCAAGTGATGACCCTGCTGCAAAGTTCTTCCAGGGCGTTTTCCCGAGAACCTTTAAAGACATCCGCTTCAATCAAACCGTTCTTTTCGATGATGTCGTTTTTTAAAAGTTGATAGGTCAGCTTCATCCGCCAGTTCCCCTCAACCTGCATGATATCATCAACAGAACCGATGCCCTGATGATATCTTTGCAGGATCTTATCCCAGTCAGCTTCCATTTCTTTATCGTAATCTGCGCCGAATGCTTTCATTTCCTGCGGAAGTAAAGAAGACGTTTTCACGATGGCGTCATTGGCGTCGTAAAGATTCCAGTTGTCGGTTAAAATTTCCAGATCATAATCCTGAATCTTTTCCCGGACGGTTGTTCCGGGGAAAGGCGCCAGAAAATGATACCCGTAAAGCGCCTTCATGCTTTTCGCGAATTGATCGGTTTCCCGTAACGTCTCCATTGTTTCTCCCGGCAGACCGATAATAAAAGAGGCGTGCGCAATCAAACCCGCCTCCTGGCACATTTTAACCGCGGCATGCACCTGTTCCAGCTTAATCCCTTTTTTGATTCTCTTGAGCATCTCGGCATTGCCGGTTTCCACGCCGAAGCTGACACTGTCGCAGCCGGCGTCAGCCATCAGCTCAAAGACCTCCCGGCTGACCGTGTCCACGCGGGCGAAAGCGCTCCACGGAAACTTTAAAGAACGTTCTTTGATGCCCGTGCAGATTTCTTTTACACGCTCTTTATCGGTAGTGAACAGATCGTCGGCAATGTTAATGCGGTCAAAGCCGTAGTTGAGAATTTGCTCTATTTCGTCCACGACAAGCCTGGGATTTCTCTTGCGCACTTTGGAACCGACCATTTTGCGTCCCAGACAAAAAATACACGAATAGGGACAGCCCCGGCCGGTGATGAGACTCACAGGAAAGCCCAGCGCGCGGTAGCGGGAAATCGGCAGCAAATGGCGCGCTGGTAATGGAATTCGATCGATATCGGTAATGAAATCCCTTTTGCCGGTAATGATAATTTCACCGTCTCTGCGAAAAGCGATGCCACGAATGTCACGCCATTTGTCCGGCTGTTTCATGAGGGGCGTCAGATCGGCAATGGTATCCTCCCCTTCTCCGATGACAATGAGATCGATCTCCGAATATTTTCTCAGTGTGTCCGCCGCCGTAAAAGACACATGCGGACCGCCCATCATGGTGATGATGTCCGGATTGTAATTTTTAACATCGCGAAGAATCTGCTGTGCGCCGTAAAAATTCATCGTCACGGACGTTGCGCCGACAGCATCGGGCTGAAAAGCAGCCAGTTCTTTTTCCAGTTTCTCTTTCGAGTACGCGGAAACAATGTAGTCGAATATCTTCACATCCGCTCCGGCGGCGGCAAAGGCTGCCGCAACATACGTTACCCCCAGCGGCGGCGATGGCATTTCTTCGAGTGGATAAGGTGGAGCGATAACAGCAATACGCATTTTTAATCTCCCTGACGCGGCAACAGCATTGACCGGAGCCAGCCGGCGATGGTGTTGCCTTTCATTAACGCGCGATCAATCAATTCAAAATCTTTAGCCAGTTGAGCGGGATTGGAAAGCCAGTCTTTTCTGGTTCTCATCGGTTTTGACGGATCCAGATATTTGATCACCGTGGCGGGATTGCCGGCGGCAATCGCATTGGCGGGAATGTCTTTCACGACAATCGATCCGGCGCCGATAACGGCATTATCTCCGATCGTCACGCCCTTGCTGACAATGGCGCTGTCGCCAATCCAGACATTATTGCCGATGGTCACGGCCTGCGTGTTCCCCACGGGCATACTGCGATCATACAAACCATGCCAGTCGGCATCGCCGATGCTGACACTCTGGGCCGTCATGCAACCATCCCCCATGGTGACCGACGTCGCCGACATGATCCGCGTGCCCGGACAAATCAGACAATATTTTCCTATTTCAATTTTGCCCTGCCCCATCCAGACCGGCCAGACGGTAAACCGGACATTTCTGTCCGCCGTCGCAATCACCGTTGTATAATCACCCAGCGAAACCGGGCCACCAAAAATCTCCACGTGCCACGGCTTCATAAAAACCAGTCCCCGGCCGAAATACTCACATTGAGGAGCAAGAAAATGACGCGCGTACCATTTCTGATATTTGTTATACCAGTTCTTCACATAATATGGACGATGATCTTTTCTCAAATGCTTCCCTTAATAAACCGGATGATGGAACAGATAATTTTCCGTCAAATAATTTGATGGTGAATAAAAAACAGACTGTTTACAAAAAGATTTTCATTCAAGCAACGACGCCCAGAATTTATGATGAAACAGCTTGGCCGCCGGTGTTATCTCATTCAAAGCATCAAAGGCCATCATGACCGCCGCCGCCGTCCAGCCCGTTTTTTCCTCGGGCCAGATCACGCCATCCGGAAACGTCACACCCATCCAGAAAGATCCGTCGGAAAACCTTTTATCGTTGAGCCAGCTGAAGATGGCCTTTGCGCGGGGAACATCATCAATCGCTGCCAGCGTTAAAATAAATTCCGCCGTTTCCGCCATCGTCACCCAGGGCCGGTCGCTGACGCAGCGCACCCCCCAATCGGGAACAACAAATTTTTCCCACGAGTGGGCGATTCTCTTTTTAGCCTCCGCTCCGGAAACTGCCCCGCATAAGACCGGATAATACCAGTCCATCGAATAACGCGATTTAATCATATTGAACAGGTCCGGCCTGTTGGCAATCGCCGCGCCCAGCGCGTCCTTGGCTTTGTGCCATTTCGGACGTTTTTTGCCCAGAATACCGGCTATGGCCAGCGCGCATTTGAGGCTCATATAGATGGAACTGGAACCGGTGAGCAATGCCATTTTATCAATGGCGCCATGCTTGTTTCTGGCCCAGTAAATCTCGCCGTCCGGTGCCTGTAAATTAACGGCAAACTGAACTCCCCGGGATATGGTAGGCCACATGGTTTTTAAAAACTTTATGTCACGTGTGATCAGATAATGATGAAAAACACCCACGGCCACATAGGCAGAAAAATTAGACTCTTTGCTGGAATTGATAATTTTGCCGTCCTGAATTTCCGACCACCAGCTTCCGTCCGGAAGTTGAGTCTCCGCCAGCCAGTCATAAGCTCTCCGTGCTTCGGCAATACAACCGCCAATGCTCAGCCCCATCGCGCTTTCAACATGATCCCACGGATCCGTTTTGCCGCCGGCCGACCAGGGAATCTCGCCGTTTTCCTTCTGAAGGGACAGGATGAACGAGGCAATCTTATCCAGCGAAATCGGCGCCAATTCTTCCATGATGGAAAGTTTGCATTCCATTCCGATCAACCTTTTTTAAGATAATAAACGATGCTCTTGCCCATGAATGGATTGAGCATTTCTTCCAGCATTCTGACCGACCGCGGTTTTTTCATGATGTCCCATTCCAGAAATTTCCGGTACGCTCTGACCAGCGGATGTTCTTCATTTTTCAAACCCACCAGACACTTCAACCACCAGTAAGGGGCGTGAAGCGCGTGTTTGTAATTAATTTTCCAGCACCGGAATCCCTGCCCGGTCAGCATCTGATAAAGCTGTTTTTTCCTGTAGATGCGGATATGACCGCCTTCCTCATTATGATAGGCGTGAGAAATCAACCAGCAGATTCGTTCCGCAAAATACCGCGGAACACTGACCGCAAGTGTTCCGTTCGGTTTTAATATTCTGTCGAGCTCCCGAATGGCGTTTTGATGATCGGGAATATGTTCCAGAACTTCCGAACAGATAACGCAGTCAAACGAAGCATCCGCAAAGGGTAATTTGTTGATATCGGCAATGGACACAAGATAATCTTTGGTCAGCGCGTCAGGCTGCGTCTCCAATGATTTTGATGTTTCTCGCAAAGCCCAGGTGTTTTTATCAATACCGTAAATTTTCAAGTCCGGAATCCTGGCCAGATGGCGCAGATGTCGGCCCAGGCCGCAACCGGCATCCAGTACAACATCACCGGGTTTTAAATTCAGTTTGTTAATTTCTACGGTAATCATCAATCGCCTCTCTGTAAACATCCACCATGTCCCTGGCCGCTTTTGACCAGTTAAAGATTGCATCAACTCTCGCTATGCCCGCCTGTGCCATTTTCTTTCGCTGATCCGGATGATTGAACAGGAATGTGATCTCTCTGGCCAAGGATGCGGCATCGGCCGGTGGAACAATAATTCCCGCGTCACCGACCACTTCCGGCAAAGCGCCACCGCTGGTGCTGATCAGCGGGACACCACAAGCCATCGCTTCTGCCGCCGGCAGCCCGAAACCTTCATACAAAGAAGGAACTACGGCTACTGTGGCATTCGAATAATAACCGGCAAATTCTTCATTATCGATTCGTCCTGTAAAATGAACAATATCTTCGATGCCCAAATCGGTAACAAGTTTTTTAATGATACCGTTCTTCTTGGGCTCGCCGATAACCGTTAATTTGACCGGTTGTTTCTTTCTGATCAGATCCACAGCTTCTAGCAGATAGCGTAAACCTTTAAGCGGCGTATCCGCGCTGTTAGTCACGATGATGGAATTCTCCGGGCGCGATGGATTGTGAACAGGGTAAAAGAATTCCTTGTTAATGCCATTGGGAACAACCCGGAATTTGGACAAATGAATGGAAAACTCCTGGGCAATGTCTATTTTGGAACATTCCGACACGGTCACAATATGGGATAATTGCCGGGCAACTTCCTTCTGCATCCGGATAAAGGAATACCATCGCTTAATCTTGTTGATTTTCTTTTTGGTCGTCGCCGATTTGAATTCCTCCTGCCGGTCCACGGTGATGGGGTGGTGAATGGTGGCTATCGTGGGAACAACCCTCTCGGCTATTTTTCCGATGCCGTAAGCGAGACACTGATTGTCGTGCACAATGTCATATTTATTTTTATGTCTCTGCAGATAATTATATGCGCGGACGCCAAACGTATACGGTTCAGGAAACCTGCCGGCGCACATATTCAGAAATTCGTACATATTGAGTGGATTGGCCAGAGCGCTGATTTTCTTTACGCGAAACGGTTTCTCCGCATTATAAAGATCAAGACTGGGCAGTTTGTGCAGACGCACCGGGGGATCAAGATGAGGATACGGCGGTCCGGACAAAACATCCACCTCATGACCAAGATCACTCAATGCCTTGCTCAAATGCTTAATGTAAACACCCTGTCCGCCACAATTGGGATTGCCCCGATAGGTTAATAGACAAATTTTCAGAGGTTGTGATTTGGATTTGCTTTTCATACTGATAAGTTCCTGATTATGTTTTGTGAATTTTCCAGCATGGCTGATATTTCATCATGGCTCAGCCCGGCGCCCCGCGCAATTTTTTTTGCTCTTTCCATGCCGACAAAATCAGCCGGTGCGTGAGCATCGTTATTCAGGACCAGTCGGGCCTTGAATTTTCTGGCTACCTGCGCAACGTGTCCGTTGGTGAAACTGTGTCCCCTGCGTGTTGTGATCTCGAGATAAATTCCCCGCTCCGCAGCCAGACGCGCTTCTTCTTCCGTCAGAAGTCCGGGGTGCGCCAGAATATCGATAGATGACCGGAGAGCGGCCATGTTTGTACCGGCAGGAACCGGCTCAACAATGGTTTCCCCGTGAACAATGACAATTTTTGCCCCCAGTTTTCTTGCTTCATCAGCCAGATCGGTTATTTGCGCGGGAGCGACATGGGTAATTTCCACGCCGGGGAACGTCTGAACGTTGCCGGCTTGAGTTATCTGTGCACAGACTCTGATTATCCGGGGAATAATAAAATCAATATTGGAATGATCGATATGATCCGTAATGGCTAAAAACTTATAACCGGCGGCAAAGGCGCGCTGCGCCAGCTCCGCCGGCACCAATTCCCCATCACTGAAGATAGAATGAGTATGAAGATCTATCAATTAAAACATCCTGACGATAAATTGTACCGGTTTATCAAAATCATAAACTTGACGTTGACTTAGCAAATTTAAAACCGTGAGTCAACAAGGATGTGCAAATCTGAAAAGATCCGATTATGCCCGTTTTTTCTTCAGCAGCAGAAAGGTTGCCGAAACACGACAGACATTTTTCTCTTTATTATCGGTAACTAAGCAGTCTCCAATCACCAGACTCTGTCCTTTTTTAAAAACCGTCGCGGTGGCAATCAGTTCCCCGTCACTGACACCGGCCAAAAAATTACTTTTCAGTTCTATCGTGGTCAAACCTTCTTCGGGACTCAATTGAGTCATGATCGCATGAGCGATGGTTTCATCAGCCAGCGCAACAATCAGGCCACCCTGCATGGATTTCGCCCCCTGCAAATATTCAGGACGCACCGGCATCCGAAAACGGGCGTAGCCGTCTTTTATCTCATCCAGGGTTACTCCCAGAAAATCCAGGAAGGGGTTTAGCCCCTTCTGACCGTTTCTTAATTTTTCCAGATAAACATCGTAATTAAAAATAACGTTTCCCTCAGACAAATGATTTATAATCCATGCAATTTATTTTTACAAATTATCCAATTTTCTTCAATGATTGATGATGAAGCTATTCAAATGCTGTTCCAGCCACTTGAGGATTGTTTCGGCAATAACCCTGTGACCGTGTTCATTCGGATACCGGCAATCTTGCAGTACCAGATCCCTGCTGCATAAATGATGTTCTTCCAGGTAACCGGCCCAGTAATGGTGCACCGGAATTAAACCGCATTCAAGGTCTGAAGCTACAATGCGTAGAGATTTGTAGAAGATATGGACGGCTTCCATATCGTAAGGATTATCAAACGTATGAGCGGTCGCTAAAAAGATTTCCGGATGAAAACGAAGGCGCGCCAACCGCATAAGCTGGACAATATTTTCCTGAAATTCAGAACGGTAAACATATTCAAAAGCATCATCAACGCCGAAATGAACCACCAGGATATCCGGCCTGAAACGACCGATATCTTCCTGAAATGTCTCGATGCCTTCGAAAGAGGTCTCTCTGTACCGGGAACGGTTTATAACGTCGATTCCTTTATCGCGCAGCAAATTTTGAAGAATATCTACATAACCTTTGTTTACGCCATAACCGGCGGCGATGCTTCCACCACGGATGAGCAGTTTCATGGAACAAGTTCTCAAAATAATTTAATGACCGAGAAAGGTCTTAATTTGTTTGATTTCTTCCATCAGCTTCTCAAAGCCGGGAATGGTTAAAGACTGGGGCCCGTCGGAAAGCGCCTTTTCCGGGTCGGGATGAACCTCGATCATAATCCCGTGCGCACCGGCCACCAGCGCCGCTTTCGCCATGGGCGGCACCAGACTGCGCTTGCCGGTGGCGTGTGACGGATCCACGACAATGGGAAGATGGGATAATTCTTTGATTATGGGAATGACAGACAAATCCAGCGTATTGCGGGTGGCCGTCTCATAGGTCCGAATGCCCCTTTCGCAAAGAATGACCTGCGAATTTCCTTCGGCAAGAATATACTCGGCTGCCGCCAGAAATTCTTCAATGGTGGCGCTGAGACCCCTTTTGAGAAAGACCGGTTTCCGGATGCGTCCCACTTCCCGGAGAAGATCGAAATTCTGCATATTGCGGGCGCCGACCTGAAGCACATCCACATAACCCGCCACCAGTTCCACGTTTTCGGATGTCATAACTTCTGAAACAATCGGCAGGCCGGTTTCCCTTTTGGCCAGTGCTAAAAGTTTCAGTCCTTCTTCCTTCAATCCCTGAAAGGTATAGGGACCGGTTCGGGGTTTAAAAGCACCGCCGCGCAGCATTTCGGCGCCGGCCGCTTTGACCGCTCTGGCCGTCTTGATAATCTGATTTTCGCTTTCCACCGCGCAAGGCCCTGCAATGATCACCGGGCTTTTCCCTTCGCCGATTTCCACAGGGCCAATTTTGATGATCGTCGGACGCGGGTGAAAATCCCTCGACACCATTTTGTACGGTTTCGAAACATGGATAACATCCTTCACACCAGGAAGATCACGGATGGCAACATCATCCACATATCCTTTGTTCCCCAGGACGCCGATTGCCGTCCTCTCACTGCCGGGAATGGACGACGCCTGCAAACCCATTTTCTCCACCGCTGTAATCACAGCGCCGATTTGTTTGGACGTGGCATTGCGATGCATGACAATCAACATGAACCTATGATCTCCTTGTCACTGTTGAGCTTTCAAAAGCCCAAAAGATTTATCGTTCCTCAGATGAGGTTTTAGGATTTTTACCATAGATTCAATCAGAGTTCAGCTGTTTTTTGATGAGAGACAAATTTTTATTTGCCTTGGGGAATGACGTGAACGGAAGTCGCCTTAAATGACGTGATGACGGATATTCCCTCAGTGATGCCCAAATCCTCATAGGAAGGAATGGTAATGTAAGCGACCAGCGGAAAGCCGCAATCCAGATACAGTTTGTTAAAAAATCCCTGACGGATAATTTTGACCACCTTCGCCTCAAAGACATTGCGTGCGCTGATTTTGTCCTGTCTCCGGCTGGATAAAAAAACATTTTCCGGTCTTAAACAACAGTAAACTCTCTGCCCGATGGAGAAATTGCCAATCGCTTCTATTTCTTTTCCCTGCACCGTAATAATCACATTCCCTTCTGAACATCTTTTTACCGTACCTTCCAGGATGATTTCCGTACCAACAAAATTAGCCACGAATTCCGAATCCGGATGATTGTATATGTCAGCGGTTGTTCCCGATTGCACGATTTTTCCTTGGTGCATGACAATAACGTCCTGCGCTAAACGAAGCGTTTCTTCCCGGTCATGCAGCGCCATCACCGCCGTTATTTTTGTTTCCTCCAGGATATGACGCAGATCTTCCATAAGACCTTCTCTCGTTGGTGGATCGAGAGAGCTAAAGGCCTCATCCATCATGATCAATTCCGGTTTCAAGGCAAATGCCCGGGCCAGTGAGACCCTTTTGGCTTCTCCTCCCGAAAGTGTTTTGGCCGAGCGCTTCGCCAGAGAAGTGATCCCGAAGTATTCGAGTGACTCATTAACACCCTTGTCAATTTCACTGCCCGTCAGATGCCGGAATTTCAAACCCAAGGCTATATTCTTATAAACGGACGTACTGAGCAGTAACGGTTCCTGGAAAACAACAGAAATTTTTCGGCGCATATCCGAGCGGCTGGCACGGCTATCCACGGGATTTCCCTGATAGTAAATCTTTCCGCGATCCGGTTTTAATAAACCCGCCATGGTTAAAAGCAGCGTTGATTTTCCCGCGCCATTGGGCCCGATAAGAGCCAGCACTCTTCCCTGCTGAACGTGCAGTTCAGGGATGTCCAGCACGGTCGTTCCGCCACGACGTAAGACAATGTTTTCAATTTTCATGAGAGATTCGGATTTCATCGTGGATGCTGCCTTTGCTGTATTTGCGTAAGCAGCGCATTGATCGTGAAAGCAACGAGCAACAGGATAATCCCCAGCGCGATGGCAATATCAAAATTCCCCTTGCCGGTTTCCATGACCGTGGCGGTGGTCAGCACGCGTGAATATCCTTTGATATTTCCGCCGACCATAATGGAAGCGCCGATTTCGGAAATAACGCCTCCGAAGCCGGCCATGACCGCTGCCAGAAGAGGCAGTCTTGCTTCTTTAATTAATACCCAGACCATCTGCAAACGGCTTGCGCCCAGAGATAAAATCTGCAGACGGAGATTCGGCGGAAGGTTTTGTATGGCCGCCAGCGATATTCCCATAACAATCGGCGTGGCGATGATGGCCTGCGCGACAATCATGGCATAAGGCGTGTAGAGAATTTCCAGGAAGCCGAACGGACCGCTGCGCCAGATCAACATGGTGACAAACAAACCGACGACCACCGGCGGCAGTCCCATTCCCGTATTGATTAAACTGATAACGAGTCTTTTGCCGTAAAAATTATTTAAAGCAACAGCCGTCCCGATGGAAACTCCGATGAAAAGGCTGATGAACGTGGCTGTCCCTGATATTTTCAAAGACAGCCACGTGATTCCCATGACTTCAGGATCAAAACTGATGATCAACTCAAAAGCTTTGATGATCCCCTGAACAATTAAATCCATTTTATAAAACCTGTAACATTTCCACTTAAATTATTTACCCAGATCTTCCACTTTCTTTCCGGCATCCGGGAAGAACAAAGGCGAACCGTACTTGTCAACACCGAAGGTCTTGATAATTTCCTGTGTTTTCCTCGACACCATGAAATCGGCAAAAGCTTTGGCGCCGGGAGCATTCGCTTTCGGCCACTTGGCGCTGTTGACTTCCATCACATGATAGATGTTCAGCAGGGCCGCATCACCTTCCACTAAAATAGCCAGAGACAAAGATTTCTTCATGGCCAGATAAGTACCGCGATCAGCCAGCGTGTAACCTTGTTTTTCGGATGCAACATTTAAAGTCTGCCCCATGCCCAATCCTGTTTCCTGATACCATTTCTGCCCCTCGGGCTTGATACCGGCATTTTTCCACAATTTCTTTTCCTGAGAGTGCGTTCCAGAGTTGTCGCCCCGTGATAAAAACAAAGCGCCGGTTTGAGCGATCATTTTCATGGCTTCAGAAGAGGATTTTACACCCTTTATTTTTGCCGGATCGGCCGCCGGTCCCAAAACAACAAAATCATTGTGCATGACTAACTGTCTGTTGACGCCAAAACCGTCGGCAATGAATTTCTTTTCGGCATCAGGGGAATGCACGAGCATAACGTCGGCCTCACCTCTTTCACCCATCTTCATGGCCTGACCGGAACCGACAGAGATCGTTTTTACAAAGTAACCTGTTTTCTTTTCAAATATGGGAAGCAAAACATCGAGCAGGCCCGAATCCTGAGTGCTTGTGGTTGTCGCGAGAATGATATTTTTCTGCCTGGGTGCGGCTTTTGCGGCAAAAACATTTGATATCCCGAATACGAACAGCAAAGAGGCTATCAATAACGTCACTATAACTTTGGTGTTCCTGAAAACTTTCATGATCCTTCGCCTTTATTTTGTTATGAATAAAAAATACGCCCCGTGTCTTTAAAATCGTAATTACCGATTTTACTCACACGGTTTTTAAATTGATCGGATTTCAGGGCCTCCATAAAGGTCTGAACAGCCGGTTGGAAGAAAGTATTCTTATCGAGAATCATATCGAAACGTTCACTGATTAACGGTTGAAAATTCAAGTCCAGTATTTTCGCCACGGCGGCAGAGGCAATGCCGACATCTGCTTCACCGGACACCAGAGCCAGACCGACTTCGAAATGCGTGTAAACTTCATCATGGTAACCCTTGATATCGTCACCGGACATGCCTCTTTCCTCCAATTCATGATCAATCAGAAGTCTGACGCCGGAACCTTGCTGACGATTGATGAAACGAACCTTTTTATGAGTGAGGCTTTCCCATCCCTTGAAAATACCGACCCTGGATTTCACAAGCATAAAACCCACCTGACGATAAAACATATTTACAACAACAGGATGCGTGTCAGAGCAATACTCTTTCAAATAGGGCGTGTTGTAATCCCCCGTTTGCGGATCAAGAAGATGAGAAAAAGCGATATCCGTCAATCCGGTATTCAGGGATTGAAGACCGCCCACACTGCCGGTATTGGCCGAAAAAATATTAAAATCAGGATGATCTTTTTTGACGGTTGTCAACAGCATATCCAGTACCGGATCGTTACTGCCCGCCGCCAGCAGAGCACCTTCTATGCGATTTATTTTCTTTCTCACCTGCTGCAGGGAATCCTGCGCAGAGCTTTCAATCCAGTCATCAATGAGTCTCTTCGGAAAAATCCACTTGCCAGTCACCCGGGAGCAGGGAATCTTGGAAGCCTTGATGAGCAGATAAACCTGTTTTTCGTGAATATCGAGATACCTGGCAACTTCTTTCGTATTCATCAATTCACCGGACATGGATTCCTCCTGATCATGCGTGACCTTATAAACAATATGTCTTAATATTTCAAGATAATTTTCTCAAATTATGACATATTCTTACCAATTATCACAATGAATGAGCCGTGACAATTATATTGACCTTCTCCTGCAAATTGGGTATCTACAAATCATAAGTTTTCATGAAGCGATCAAAACGCTGATCAATAATCTGAAATGAAAAAAGGAGACTGAAAAAATGAGTATGGAGATCAAAGCCCCAATGACCGGCAAAATCATCAGCATTGCTGTACATAACGGAGATAAGATTAATGCCGATGATGAAGTCATCATCATGGACGCCATGAAAATGGAAATTCCGGTATATGCTTCCGACGGTGGAACGGTAAAGGAAATAAAAGTTAAAGAAGGCGATTCCGTGAAAACGGATCAAATCCTTATCGTTCTCGAATAAATATCGGATTGGAGGAAGAAATGAGCATCATTTCTTCCTCCTCCAAATTTTATCTTTCGTTTGCTTATCGTGAGGATGCTTCCCTGATAAACGTTTTCATTTAACAAAGGAATCATAAATTCCCATGGTCATAATGCCGGCAATCAACAAAGGAACAACATACCGGATAAGAACGCTCCACAATTTCCCCACCGACAAACCCGTTTTGCCTCTATTCGCTTCAGCGATAGCTTGATCCGTACCCCAGACATAACCGGTAAAAATCGCCGCAAAAAAACCTCCGACCGGCAGGAAAACAGAGTTGGCAAACCAGTCATACGTATCCAGAATATCCGTGCCGAGCCCCGGAAAGGAAACACCGCTGAGTACATTGTATCCCAGAGCGGCCGGAAGACCAACAATAAACATAATCAGTCCCATGAGTGTCGCCGCTTTTTTTCTTGGCCAGCCCTTTTCATCAATCAGCCAGGCCGTTACCACTTCCAGAAGCGAAATGGCGGACGTCAGAGCGGCAATGGCCAGCAAGATAAAAAATAATACACCAAAAAAGATGCCGAAGGGCATCTGTGCAAAAACAGCCGGCAATGTGATGAAGACAAGCCCCGGTCCGGCGCCCGGTTGAAATCCCAAAGCGAAAACCGCGGGAAAAATGGCAAAGCCAGCCATGAGCGCAACCATGGTATCCAATCCGACCACCCACGCGGTACTGGACGGAATTTCATCATAATCTTTGAGATAACTTCCGTAGGTGATGAAAACCCCCATGCCCAGACTCAGAGAGAAAAACGCCTGGGACAACGCCGCCAGGACAGTCCGCCCGGAAACCTCGCTGAAATCAGGATTCAGATAATAAGCAAGACCGGCTGAAGCGCCGGGCAGAGTAACAGATCGTATAATCAAAACGATCATGATCAGGAATAAGATGGGCATGAGAATCAACGACCAGCGCTGGATGCCGTTGACCACGCCGGCGGCAATAATGCCGATGGTCAGGATCATAAAGACAGCCGCCCAGATAATGGGCTCCCAGAGGCTGGTAATGTGACCTTTAAAAACGGCTTCATGGTTGATCCCGGGGGTGCCGACCGCGATAACGACTTTGTAAATATATGCAAGCGACCAGCCCGCCACGACAATATAATAAGAGAGAATAATGAATCCGGTAAAAACGCCCAGTGCGCCGACCAGCCACCAGGGACTTTTCGGAGCGAGCGCCTTGAACGCGCCAACGGGATCGCGCTGGGAAGCACGACCCAATACCGTTTCATTGACCATCAGAGGATACCCAAGTAAAAATACGGCCATCAGATAAATCACAATAAACGCTGCTCCGCCGTTTTCTCCTGTCATGTAGGGGAAGCGCCAGATATTGCCCAGCCCTATGGCTGATCCTGCCGCCGCCAGAATAAATCCGACGCGACTCGCCCAATGTTCCCGATGATTTTTTAGACCACTCATCTCATTCCCCCTTTATGATTCCCACCATAGCCGTAGAAGCATTTTCCGACGTCATCATACTACACAAAACTTACGACTGCCTAGCCTTATACTTTTCTCGAGCCAGAAAATCAATTTTTTGTTTCTGAATATGTAACAAAAACAGAAGCATAATATTTGACAGAAAAGCACAAATAAAATATAAAATAGCGAACGGATTAATCTATGCAACTGGAAAATGATTTATACGCCATCGATAAAACACTGCTGGTCAAAGCCGGTGAGGTCATTCACCGCAATACGTTGAAGCATATCGCGTCATTATCGGGAAAACAAGCTTACAAGCCGATAAAAGATACCTGGCTGATGAAAGATTTAATCCAGACGTTTCAGGATCAGCGTTATGTCAATATTTTATACCCACCGGAAATCAGCAAAAAGGTCATTCAGGCCATCAAGCGT
>Ga0208197_1000902_pt1 | contig 33489 bp, 22 predicted proteins | sample AD_JPNNA4_MetaG_FD_184444 | JGI IMG/M metagenome (GOLD analysis project Ga0208197, IMG submission 184444) | Active sludge microbial communities of municipal wastewater-treating anaerobic digesters from Japan - AD_JPNNA4_MetaG (SPAdes) (version 2) | ecosystem: Engineered > Bioreactor > Anaerobic...
GCTTTGACGGATTGGCCGATTGTATGCGAATCCTGCTCAATGAAGCCATGAAGATCGAGCGGAATCACGCTCTCGGGGCAGGTCCCTACGAGCGGTCTGACGCCCGCAAGGGCCACGCCAACGGCTACAAGCCCAAGACCGTGGACACCCGCCTCGGACGTCTGACGGTGGATGTGCCCCAGGTTCGCGGCGATGTACCGTTTTATCCGTCCTCGCTGGAAAAGGGCTGCCGCAGTGAACGGGCCTTGAAACTGGCCATTGCCGAGATGTATGTCAAAGGCATCTCCACCCGCCGGGTGAACGGCATTTTGGAGAAGATGTGCGGCCTGGAAATCTCCAGTACGCAAGTATCCAGAGTCGCGACCTTGCTGGATGATGAACTGCAAGCCTGGCGAGAACGTCCGCTGGATGCCTATCCCTATCTGGTGCAAAAAGTTTTATAATCACCTTCAGAAAAAATAGCATTAGAATGTCGTATCCTTTTATAGAAGATGTCCCTTTTGCCGTTGAAAATTGATTGAAAGCTCATGCGGTCAGGGTAATGGTTCTGTTTTTGAGAAAGACAATCATTAACCCTTTTTGGAGACCGCATGATGGGAACATACTATCAGAAAAAGACAGACCATTCCAAACGAAAAATGCGTCATTTTGAAGACAAAGCCGCGAACGTCACCATGGCGGAGGGCAAAGCCAGCTTCCAGATGGTCTTGCCGATGAGCGAGATGCTTCTGGAGGCGGCTGGGGCGATTGAGCAGACCGCCTCCGAGGTGGGCTTGCGGATTATGAAAGCCCTGATCGACGAAGGGGTTGAGTTGCTGACGGTCAACAAACTCCAGTTGCCGTCCCCGCTTAAAACGCTGCTGGGATCGACCAATCTGATTGAAAGCAGTTATTCGGCGGTGGGCGATCTGTGTCGAAACGTCAAACGCTGGCGGGGAGAACGGATGGCGATGCGATGGGCGGGGACGATGTTGCTGGCGGCGGAAAAGCGATTTCGTCGCCTCAAAGGGTATCGGGAAATGCTGGTGCTAGCCGCCCGGTTAAACAAGACTGTTGACACTCAGGAACGGTGGCGTAGAGTATGAGAATCTATTCCCGACTGCTGGAATTCCAACGACAAGCGGGACAATCTCCTTTTGGCTTTTAGCATGGGCGTTGGGATAATGAAGTCCATTTCTCAATATCGGGTGCCGGCAATTGCCGGCAGACATGCACAGCGGGCGGAGGCGGAAGAGTAAATTACAGTTTCCATGGGCTGCGCATCGAGCGGCTGAGCATTCGATTGGCCGACTCGCTATTGGAAAACCGTTCCTGAGTCGGATCCCACTTCAGGGTCTGTCCCAGACGCATTGCAATATCCCCCAAGATACAGACCGAGCAGGAACGATGAGCCACCTCTGCCGGGGCAGCAGGGGGACGGCGGGAGCGGATACAATCCAGAAAATTCCTGGCATGGTCGGCGCTCCTGTACAGGCGGATTTCGCCGGCCTTCAGCCGGCTTGTGAGCAGCAATTTCGGATTGGCATCCATTGCTCCTCGAAGCACATGAATCCAACCGCTACTTCCCTCCAGCAAGACCCCTTCCCGATAATAGGAATGATCTCCTGCAAAAACCTTCACTCCATTGGCGTAGGTATATTCAACATGGTAGCTGGTCGGCACATCCCAAAGACCATCGTGGGGGAAAACACCTCGTCCGGCAATCTCAACAGGGCCTGTATGTTCCGTATCCATCGCCCATTGAGCAATGTCCAAATGATGTGATCCCCAGCCGGTAATCATTCCCAAACAATAATCATGGATTCGCAGCCAACCCGGCCGATCATAACTGTTTTGAGGGTGAACCCGCTGCTCCGTATAGGGCATCCAGGGAGCCGGTCCCAGCCACATGTCATAATCCAAATGCGCAGGTACCGGCATCGGCGGCCGGACATCTGTGGCCTGGTCGGCTCCCATGCCGATTTTGATTGTATGCAGGGTTCCAACGCGTCCGTTGCGGACCAATTCGCACGCCCGACGGAATCGCTCATCGGACCGCTGCTGGCTGCCCACCTGCAGAATGACGCCATAACGCCGCACCGTATCACTGATAATCCGACCCTCCTGAAGAGTCAGCGACAAAGGTTTTTCGACATAGATATCCTTGCCGGCTTTGGCAGCCGCCACGACAGGAAGGGCATGCCAGTGATCGGGGGTGCAGATTTGGACCGCATCCACATGCGGGTCGGCAATCAACTCGCGAAAATCCCGATACACCGCACAGCTGCCGGCTCCGCCAGCCCGGCTGTTTTTCCCATAATGCTGAACGATGACCTGCCGGGCGTAGTCAGCCCGGCGAGCATCCACATCACATACCGCCACAACCTGCACATCCTCAAATCGAAGAATATTCCGCAAGTTGCTCAACCCCATGCGTCCAACGCCGATACATCCGATCCCAATACGCTCATTGGGGGAATTTCGCCCTTTTGCTAAAGAAGGAATAACCCACGGCAATGCCATCCAAACACCAGCGGCTTCCAGGCCGTTTCGCAGAAAGAGACGTCGAGATACTTCGTTTTGCTTTTTCATTCCGGAGGGTTCTTTTTACTGGACATAGAGCTCGATTTCATCAAACTGCGCATCTGCATCCACTACACGAACACCGGCATAACCGACCGGATAATCATCATCCTGGGCCGTCAGAATCAATTCTTTATCCACAAATACATGAATTTGTTCCTTGATTGCGGAGACTTGCAGGGTGTACCACTGCCGAGTACGGCAGGGATATTTCTTGTTCGCGATTGGAATCCAATTTCGGCCATCGATTTTTCCGAGAATTATAGTTTGATTGTCCGGCTCGATGCCTGCAAAATATCCTTTCATGGCCTGGTAGCCCAGAGCGGGGTGCTGAACCCGGAAAATCAGGCCGACGGCTTGATTTCCATTCATGATTTGCAACTTGGCCTGAAACAGAAAATCATCCCAAATCCAGTCGCGAACTACGGCCTTTTCTCCCATTCGGTAGGCATTGGCCATTCCCCACTCCGGATTGTGTCCTAACCGCAAACAGCCGTCCTGAACGTCAATAAAACGATGATAGCCAAAATACTGCCAGTGGTCCCATCGGTTATCGTCAAAACAATCTTTAAAGTGGGTTCCTTTGCGCGGCAGGGGTTCGCCGGAGGGTTTCTTCAGAACCTTTCCGGATGGGATCGGTTTTCCAAAATCGGGCGAATCATCAGACCGGAAAACAAAGGGCTGAAGACGGACATTTCGTTGCCAGTCAGGAAGGGCGGAGACTTTGGAGTGATAGACAATCCAGTTCTCCGAGCCGTCGTGGGAAAGTGTAAACGAAGCATGTCCGACGCCAAAAACTGTTTCAGTTCCTTCAAAGACCGGCCGATCCTTTTTTACCCAATTAGCTGGATTCATCGGATCATCCGTTCTCTGAATAGAGAGCTGTCCCAACTTATATGTCGGCTCCCAGGAGCCGCTGCATGAATAAATCAGATATACTCTGTCGCCGTGATAGAGAACTTGCGGAGCTTCGTTCAGACCCCTTTGCCGCAGGTCTTCAGAGACTCTTTCCCAACTATATGTGTCATTGTCGGCAATTTTGACTCGGTTTGTTTTTACAGTCCATGGATTTGCCATCTCTGCAATATAAAGTGCCTGAATATCATCGTCAGGGCCGGACCAGCCTGACCAGACCAAGTAGAGTTTTCCGCCCATTTGGAGGACAGTCGCATCAATAGCCCAGCGGTTGTCCCGGCCGGTCTGAATCTGATCGCCGGTGTAAAGTATCCCTCTGTCCCGATAATCTCCCTGCGCATCTTCAGAGACACTTTCGAGAACACCGGCGCGATGGTTGGTGTTGTCTCCATCGTCGGCAGCGTAATAAATATACCACTTTTTCTCCAGATAATGAATTTCGGGGGCCCAAACATTGGATGTATTCCAGCCCTTGGGGGGACTACGCCAAACCACCCGTTTGATTCCTTTGTCCGTGAGTTTGTCTGATTTCCAGACCGAGATTCCTTTATCTCCTTCTGACTGACAGAAATAATAACGTCCGTCCGTATGCTTATAAACAAAGGGATCAGCCCCTTCATAAACTGGGTTTATGAAAGTGCCAAACAAATCTGATTCTATCTCTTTTTGCTCATTTGGGATATTAGGATCTGTTCCGGAAGAGGATAGGGGAAGCCGGATGCGTTTGGTTCCTCTGGAGGGGTTCCATATTTTCGGTCCCTGCTCTGTCCAAATCAAAGGATCCATGCATATTTGTCGCGCAGTCCGCTGGGGATTCCAGGAATGATAAAACAGAAACCAGGTTTGGCGGTCCGGCCCAAGGATAACGGAATTGTGGCCAGGACCAATCAGCTGATTCGGAATTGTACTCAACACCGATGCCTTCTGATGACTCCAGGGATCCTCGAAAGGCCCTTGGATATCGGAAGCCACGGCGCAGCCGACGCCGTAGCCGGGTGTCTGCCAGTTTCCGCCGGAATAAAAGCAATAATACAATCCATCTCGATAAACCACAAATGGCCCTTCGACGGTATGCCAGGCATCCCATTGCCGATTGTACAGGGTTCGGTTCCGCTGATAAATCTGCCAATCTGCGAACGGGCGCAGGACAGTTCGGACGGGCCCTTCCGTTGATATCATGTTCTGGCCCAGCAGTGCAACGGCAAGCCCTGTGCCTACGCGCTGGTCAAAAAAATCTTTCGCAAAGAAGAGATACCACCGCTGGCTGACCGGATCCCAAAAGGGATGGCCGTCAATCGAGAACGGCTCCTCGGGAAACAGCCACACTCCACAATCGCGGAAGGGTCCCAATGGATTGTCTGCTATGGCCACGCGCATCCGTTGGTCGCCGGCATAGTACAGATAGAATTTCCCCTGATGCTCAATCACCTCCGGGGCCCAGTAGTCGCGCAGGTTCGGCTGGCGGACCGGTTCTAAAGCCCGCCCCATATAGGTCCAGTCCGTCAGATTGGCGGAGCGCAAAATCGGAAACCGGCGGCCTTCTTCGGAAGGATCGGTGCCGTAGGCATAATAATAGCCCTCATGGTACAGCACCTGCGGGTCTGCCAGATATCCTTCCCACAGAGGATTGTGATAGACGAGTTCCTGGGCCCAACTGCCGACACTGCCGCATCCGACAGCAAAAAGGAAAACAAGCCATTTCCATTTAAGACGGCTGTTGTGCTTTATCTCCGCTGAATTGCGGCATTCCGGCGGCTTCGCTGCAATAGCATATTGGTTTGCGGTCAAATCCAATCGCGACGTCTCATGCAAAACACAATATTTTTTAGAGAGTATTATATGGCCGATGGGGGCAGATGGTCTTGCGGATGCTGAGTGGGGATTCCAGACGCAATCCGCCAGCAGGTGTATCGCTGCAGCCGCTGCCGTCTGCTGCAAAAACTGTCGTTGTATGTAAGAGGAAGGCACCAGAGCACTCCGCAAACTGTTCTTTTTCTCGTTTAATATTTTCCGTGTTTGGAATGAGTGTTTTCTTTTCCCAGCGCCTCCGCTAAGGCATCTATCATTCCATATCCAAACCGATTATCCGGAAGCAGATAGTGCCCCTCCGACCATTCATTAAAACAGGCAACCGTGAGGATTCGCGGCACTTCCGGATGCTTGTTCAGATACACAAAAGCGGCGCGGACAAAGGCCTTAAATGCCGCCGGGTTCTCATTTTCGAAGATTGTACAGCCAGGCCACTGTTCCCGATTCGGCTTATTGGGTCGTGAGGGCGGCGCAATATAGCGGGGTGTCGAATCCCATCCTGGAGAGACGGCTGGAATATAGGGAATCTTAAATTGGTCGTGGTGTTCGTCCCAGAGTTTAAACGCCACATCGGCGACTGCAATTTCATAATCCGGAAATTCGATTTCCTTGGGCTGAAAACGGCGAGCCGTCCAATCCAACGGATTGTAGGAACCAACGGTATCATAACCAGATTCATGCATGGAATCCGACCAAAACCCCGTAATATGAAAATGCAGACCTGGATGTCCTAACTTGACTGCATAGGCCTTCAATTCCGAAAACAATTCGGCAACCCCCTGAACTCCCAATCGCTCCTGGAGACGCCGGGCATCCCAAATACAAATAACCGGCTTGCCGTTTATCCGCCAGTAATTGTCCAAATGGCAGTAGCGACTGATAATATAAGACAAACTTCTCCAGCATTCTTCCCTCGAAAGGTCAGGGGCGTCGTAACTGGGAGGATAAGCCCGGGAGCCATCGGTTCGCTGGGTGGGATACAGAATATACCAGGGATGATTGGTCCACATAACAGCAAACTTAATCTGGCGGCACTTTGGCGATTCTAAAAAGCCGTTTTCCAATGCTTCGTGAAGACAAGGTTTTCCACCATACCAATACCAATCCCAAATTAGTACATCAATGCCGCTTTCTTTACATAAAGGAATGTAGGTATCCCATGTTGAAGGCTGGCTTTCATCCAGTTCCCCTAACAAAGGAGTTCGCGGCTGGCAATGCCCTTCAAACCATGGTCTTGCGCTGCGAGTGAGATTGTATTCTGTCCAGCCCGGGCCGTAGAGTTTGCTGTGAAGGGCGGACGGATGGTAGTTGGGAAAGGTATAGACGGCTACTTCCAGCCCAGCCGGCTTTTTCAGAAAATCCGGGCTGCCGGCCAATTTTTCCAAATCCTTTGGCAAGCGAAAAATCTCTGCCTGCTTTTTCGGCTCCTCAGCCGCCAAAACAAAAACCGAGAACATGCAGACAAGCACACCCGTTTGAAGCAAAAATCCGTTTCTTTCCATAATCATTTACTCCTTTGTGTATCGAATATAATTAGTTCCATAGGGTTTCCGTTGAGGACGGGAACACATGGCATTGGCCTGAGGGTCATTCAGAAATACTTCTTTGACCGGGTCCCAGTACAGTTTCCGCTTCAGTTTCATTGCAATATGACTAACCAGACAGGCCGTACAGGAACGATGTGCTGTTTCCACCGGAGCAATGGTTTCTTTTCGGCTGAGAATGCATTCCAGCCAGTTTAAGTGCTGTTCGGGACTGTCATAGAGCTGAATGGGGTCCGGTTTGTCCGGCGGTTCCAGAATCTTCCGATCGCTCACCAGCAGGGGGGCTTTATTCGGGTCTCCTGAAATCGGATCAGTATCTGTAACCCGTCCGCTGCCCCGAGATACGAAAATCCAGCCCTCGCTTCCTTCAAAACGCACCCCATTGGGAAAGCGGCTGCTGATGTGCATGGTGACCCCATTGGGGTATTTGGCAAAGACTTCAAAATCACCATGAACATCCCAAAGGCCGGATGTCGGAAACTCGGCCTGGCCTTCCACTTCCACCGGCCCCGTCCCTTCTGTACCCATGGCCCAGTGTGCCGTATCCAGATGATGAGCACCCCAGCCGGTAATCATTCCGGCTCCGAATTGTTCACATCGCAGCCAGCCCGGCCGATCATAACCATTCTGCGGATGGACTCGTTTTTCCGTATAATAGACATACGGTGTCGAGCCCAGCCACATGTCATAATTCAAATTCGGCGGAACGGGCATTTCAGGTTCTTCTCCACAGCCCGGATCGGTCGGCAGGCCGATCAGCACCCGCTGGATTTCTCCGATGCGGCCGTTGCGGACAATCTGGCAGACTTGCTTGAACTGCGGCCAAGGGCTGCGGGAACGCTGCTGGCTGCCAATCTGAAAAATCTGGCCGCTGCGGCGAACAGCATCGCTCATCTGCCGGCCTTCTGCAATGGTCAGCGAAGCAGGTTTCTGCAAATAGATATCTTTGCCTGCCAAGGCAGCTTCTATGGCCGGTTGGGCATGCCAGTGGTCCGGGGTTGAAATCATTACGGCATCAATGGTCGGATCGGCCAGCATTTCGTGATAGTCTGAGTATAGTTTCACATTTACATAGGCCGGATTTCCAGTCTTTCGGGCATAATAATCTTCAATCCATTTCTTGCCGTCGCGAGCTCGCTTGCTATCCACATCAGCTACCGCTGTCAGCCGGCACAGGTCGTGCCGGATCGTTTCTACCAAGTCATGGCTGCGGGCAATTCGCCCAAAGCCGATCTGGCCAATCTGAATCTTGCCGTTAGGGGCTGTTGAACCGGCTAGGACGGAAGATTTGAGCAGCGTGGGAAATCCGATTAGTCCGCCGGCTGTCAGAATCGTGTTTTTCAAAAAGTCTCTTCGTTTCATTGCATCCCTCTTTAACAGAACCCTTGCCAATTAGTTTTCCTGAATGGAAGAGGCATAGCTTTTCCACAGTTCCTCGGCTGTTTCGGGCTGCAGTGTTCCATCATACACCACCATCCGATAGCGAAATACATATTCCTTTTGCGGTTCCAGAATCAACCTTTCCAGGCGAATCGGACAAAACTCAAAAAACAGGTCCCCCCGTCCATTGTTTGCATCCGGCGGCCAGACTCGCATCGGTTCCGGGTGGGAATAGTTGGTCGGATGACTGAGAAAAACAATTCCCGCTCGCTGCCCATCTTCAAAACCGCCATTGACATCACACCAGCGGGCCCGCGTACCGTCCGCCTCTCGGCGAGTTTTGCCTTCCGAGGTCAGAACCGTACAATTCTCTTTGGTCCATTGTTCCGTAGCCCGAAAGCCCAATCCCCCTCCATAACGGTAGGCCTCCAGGACAATCGGGCACTCCAATATATTTTTCTGCCGGCTGTTCCAATCAATGAACCAAGCGAGCCTTCCCTCAACTTGAGCAGGGCGGGCCCGCACTTCAAGAAGTTCCTCAATGGAGACACGGCCAGACTTATCGGCTGTAAAATCAACATGTTCCTGACGAACGCAAAAGCCCCCTTCTTCCTCACCGGAAAAAGCTGATTTGAGTCCGGCAAAACGTACCGTCCCCTCGCCTTTGTTCAAATTCCAGAAATCTACCTCGCGGCCTTCGATATGCGTGAGAGTCCATGGGCCCCAGAGACCGTAATGATGATAATGATCAGGGGGCTGAATTCGAGTAAGAACTTTTCCGGCTGGTGACCAGAGCGGATGGATGAATCCGCTGCGGCGAAACAGCGGGTTGACGCCCGGAGGAACATCTTTTATTGCATGAACATAACGGAGAATATTTTTTCCATTCTGCCGGAGAGTAAAGCAACTATCTTCCTGGACCACCACAACTCCGGCAGAGTTTTTCTCCTCTTGACCGGCATAAAGAAAATCAAAAAAACAAGCAGCCGCCGTCAGAAAACCAGTTCCCATTATCCAATATTTGCTTTGTTTCCATTTCATTCCTGCGTTTTCCTTTCCTGCAAATAAGAATTTCTTTTTATTGCTGAATAAGCCAATTTTCAGCCGCAGCAAGCAGGTCCAGCATGTTTACCACTCCATCTCCTCCGGCTGGCACCACGTCAGCCGACAGGAAAGCGTTCCTCTTTCCCCATTGAGAAGATAGAATAGCAAAATCCTCGAGATTCACTTGTCCGGACTGATTCAAGTCAGCGATATTGTACTGCCGGATAAAGTCCACATAATCCAGCAATGTCCAGGAAGAATCCTGGCGGAGTCGGAGAATCCTGTCTTTACCGCCGGTCAGATAGATATTGGAGACAATCGTATCCTGCCATTTGAGCCAACCGGCGGTTGCCGGCAAAAGAATCGTTATCAAATCCTGATACTCATCCGCCAACGTCAGCTGCTGAACCGGCTGACTGCTCGAATGACGCACTCGAATCGTATAGAAACCCGGCTTGATTGTACAAGTGTATTCTTGCCATTCGCCGGCTTCCATCAGGACAGCAAAGCCGGCAACTCCACTATCGAAAAAGGGCATAATTTCCACTCCTTCTGCCGGTCGGTAGGCACCGTAGCCATTGTTCTGAGGTGTTGTGTCATAATAAGCAATTTGCTGGCCGCCGAGATCAAAATCTTCCAATTCCAGCCGTCCAGGAAGAGTAGAAGGATTACCCCTATAGGGCAGTTGGTTCTGGAAGGCAAACCAGTTCAGTCGAAAACCAGTGCCCACAAATTCGATCTTTAATTGTGCATTTTCTAAAACAGGCAAAGTTATATCTTCTATTTTCAGATTCTGCCAGGTTGCCAGGGAACCAGTATTCACAACAGCGATTGTCCCCAGCACTTCTCCATTCAGGCGAAGGATGATTTGTCCGTTGTTCTGCATGGAAGCAACTCGTGCATAGAAATCAACTGTTCCGCCAGTACTGTGTACCGTATAAACCAGCCATTCTCCGGTCTCGATGTCATCCACAGCATAGTGGACCACGCTGTCATAATCTGTTTTGCCGTCCGTTACAACCGCCAAATCGACATCTTCGCGGGTTCGAAGTGCTCCGCCGGCATTGCCGGCCGTCATATCAAAATAGGTTACGCCCTGGCCGCCTGCATCGAAATGTTCGGCTTCAATCCTGCCTGGAATCGTTCGCGTCTGTCCGCCATAGGGATAAGGGCTGATAGTAACGGCTGCCGGCGGGGAGTATTCGGTTTCATTTTTGGAATCGCTTTGGTCGCGGGCCTTGACGCGATAAACTGTATACAGCTGGGTGAGGGCCGTATCGGTATACATAGGGCTGCTTTGCCAGCCGCTGCTGCGTCCGCCGCCGGAAACGCACTGGAAATAATACTCTACAGGACCACCTCCATCGTCAACAGCAGTGGCTGCCGTCATAGTAACCATGCCCGGGCCACAACTGTAGGGTTCTACCGCCCACTCCATCGGATTGGGTGCCGGCGGTGTGAAATCCGGATCGACATACACAACAACGGAAGGATCTCCATACAGAACCATTCGAGTTGCGTTTGCTTTGTATAAATTGAGATTTTCCTTGGCCTCCGCTAAGGCCATTCCGCAACTTTGGCGATCCACTATCATTTGTTGGGAATAATGATAGGCCAGAGTTCCAATGCTGGCCCCCGTGGTATAATTCGTCTGAGTTGGCATATAATAACTATTCCGTGTCGCTGCAACGGTGGTAATGCCCCCATTCTGCAGAATTCGGTAAGCCAAATTGCCCGAGTTTTCCGGCCAGGCATTCTGACAGGAGCCCTCGTACACAGCGCTGGGATACACATTGCTTAATTGATTGACATTGGAAGTTGAGATGACGTCCGTTGCCCCTGTCTGCCAGCCGTGGCTGATCCAGGCAACAATCCCATACGGCTCAGAGGCCCATTCTATTGCCGGATACCGGCTGGAAAGGAGGTATTCTGGCGGAGGAGCAAGACCGTATTCACTTTCATAAATGCGCGTCGAGCCAATGCTGTTCGGAATGAGGAGGTTTGCTCTAATCTGTTCGCCGCACTGATAGGAGGGGGTTTGAGCATCCAACGGAACCATAGGGAGCAAGGCCTTCCACCTCCAAAGCACCTGCTGGGAGTTCTCATAATCGATGGTTTTTTGCAGGATCGCATCCACCGCAGCTATCGTTCCATAATAAGGAATTCGCCCGACAATGACTTCCCAATACTTATCCCAATCATCACCGGCAGACAGATCCGAATACAGCGCATCGGTTGGTGCTCCCCATATCCCATCGGTTTCATAGCCGTCATTATACCATCGCATGGGAACATCGCCGGTTTCGGGATGGGGATTGCCGATTAGCAGCACATATAGAATATCCAAATCAGCGTAATGGTTGCGAAGCCAATTGCGAAGATTGACAGCCGCTGTTTCACCCATCCCTCCTCCCCATTGCGATTCGGTGACTACAGAAACTGTCCATCCTAATGATTGTTTGTGGGCTGCAAACGCAGCCAGACGAGTCGAATTAGCAGCGACAGCAGAAGTGGTGACAATCGCATATCCTTTGGAATCAATGGCGGCCGCACCAATTGGTTCGGAATCAGAAGAGCCGCTTCGGCTTTCTGCCTCTGATTGTTCCGCGGAGGCCGCTTCCTGTACGGAATCATATTTCTGAACAGCCGTTGCAAAATTAATCACTTTCTCCTGAATGCGCTGGCGCCCTCGTCGGCAGTCAACCGCCGACTTGCTCAGCCCATGCTTGCGGTCATCTCGGGCATAATCGACAATAACATCGGCTTTCAGCAATTCTCTCAATTGTCCTGAAACCGGATTGTATTGCGCCAGCGGCACAGCCAGCTCGACAAGCTGCCATTGGTGAAGCCGGCCGACGTGTGTCACACGGGTACCTGCGGGCCAAAAGGCATCTGTGCTGTAAATCTGTATGTCCCGGCTGTCTTCAATAATTCGTTCTTCGGGCCAAAGCCATACAATGCTGCCTTGACTGTCCCGGGTGGCTGCCGGCGGGACCGGCTTAATCTGCCAACTGCCCTCCAGCGCCCTGTATTCAGCAGATTCCACTCGGACTGCAACACTGTCCGGATTCGCATTCGGCGGCAGAAGAACCGTTACTGACTGCCAAGGGAGGTCCGGCTCGCCTGCTTGGCTGGTGTCTGAAGCACCTTCCACATATACCCGAACCTCTTTTCCTTCTCCTCTTGCCAGCAGTACAGGATTCGTGTGAACGCTGCTGACATCTTCAGGCGAGACGGCAATAAAAAGATCCGCCCCGTATACCAGCGCCGCCGGCAATAAAAACAAGATTGTTATCCGCTTAAAAACTCCTTTGAAAGAACGGTGCATGCTAATCCTTCCGTCTCAAGATGTCAGACAGACAATCAAGGCCGAGCGGCCTTTTTTGCCGCCCGGCCTCAGGGCTATATATCAAAGAGGTGTTCGTAAAAGTTAGGGTGCAGGTACAAATAAGCCGCTTTCAAACCAGCTGGCGGCAAAAGCAGCAAAATCATACAGATTCACCACACAGTCAGGAGTGCCTTCCGGCCCGGAGATATCAAAATCCGGATTGCCGTAGATACACGGACGGATGCCGGAAACCTCATAATAAAGCTGAGCGATTTCTTCCGGTGTCATCCTATAGTTATAAATCCGAAGGTCATCAACCTGGCCGGGGAAAAATTCACCAACTGTCCCGCGTACGTTGTTGGCCAACACGGCCATCGGATACTGCCAGTCTACAAAAGTAGATGGAAAGACAAAATTAAACCCATGCACAAGCAGACCGTCCACATAGCAGCCCGCCCAGCTTTGGTCATATGTAAAGACTACATGGTGCCACCGATCTTCACTTAGAACAGGTGCGGGAGTAATCAGCCAAAGAGCATGATCGCCTTCCTGGCGGATGTAAAAGTCCAGCACACCAGTATTGGTTATGGTCAGCCGCATTGCCGTGTTTTTATCAAGATTGAAGGTCCCCAAGATGGTTTTGTTTCCGGTATAGGTGCCTCGTTTGACCCAGAATGAATAGGTAAACTCCTCCAGGCCTTTACCGTAGCCCGCTCGCGGATAGGCCTTTTCTTTCGGCACCTCAAAATAATTACTGCCGTTTGGATCAGCCGCCCATGCCTGTCCAGCGATGGTTACAATCCCCTCTGTATAAGCCATTCCATTAATAGGTGTACCATCGGCATCGCCGACTGCATCGTCGCCGTTCTGTTCAAACTGATACTGGGCCAGCAGACGGGCAATCGCCAGAGAAGCGGGGGTGATTGTTTGGCTGCCGCCGGCATTCGTTACCTTACAGGAATAAGCCCCTTCATCAGCCAACCCCGCGTCTGAAATACTCAGAGTACTCGACGTGTCCGTGGTATCAATAGAGACTCGGCCGTCCGGAATAATCGGCGTTCCGTCTTTGTACCAGCTTACAATCACCGGCGAAAGACTGGTAAACTCTGTCATAAATTGCACTGTACCGCCTGCAAATACTTTGGTGTTCACTGGCGATGTTTTGATGACCGGAACCGATTTGAGTGTCTCAAAAGACCAGACTTTGCCGACAATAGTAGCCGGATCCGAGGGACCGCTGAGAACACCGTTGACATAGACCCCTTCATCCACTCGCCAGTAGTATGTCTTGTCATAGACAAGTGTCAGAGGGCCGTAAGAGGCGGTCGGTTCCACCGGTTTGCCGGCAGAAATGGAAATTGGGCTGACCGGCAGATTCGGATCACTGGAAAAATACAGATAGTGCACGCCAATTTTAGGATTGGGCATATTGAAGTTGTTCGGATCTCGTCCTGTACGCCAGCTCAAAACGGTATTCAGCGGCTGATCGGCAGCACCGTTGGCAGGTGTCGGCTCAAAGGCCCATAGAACCGGCGCAATCACCAATCCATTCACGAAAGCGTAAGCACCGCCGCCATTCGTTGACGACGCAGAGGCCTGCATAATAATTTTGCCCGTTTCGTCACTGAAAGCATAACCGCTGAACAGATAATTTCTTTCTGCGGAAGGAACCAGCGTTGCCAGAGGTACACCAGGGATACCGAAAGAAGTTGATAAAATAGTTTCCCCGCCGACTTTCCAGTCAGCTGCATGCGGAGTCGCGGTCTTGCTGTCAATATCAAAAGCCCCGATTGAAAGTTCATATTGAACCAGGGGTTTGAGACCTTCAATGGTTATCGACATAGCTCCGCTCGAATAAACAAAATCCCGCCACAACAGTTCATTCGGCACACCGTTCAGCTCGGCGCTGGTTCGGTTCCGCCAGCCGCTTTCTCCTGCAATCGTCACCTTTACACCGTCAAAAAGGGTTGTGCCGTCGTCCGTAGATAAAAACCGGTTCCATCCCGGTTCGACGCCGCTTGTTGGCAATCCCATGTCCAGCTTCAGAGGTGCTCCCATTGCTGCTGCGGCCAACACCATTCCGATGGCTGCCGTCATCGTGATTATCATTTTTTTCATCATCGCTTCTCCTTACAAAAAGTTAGAGTTTATCAATTTATAAGCCCGGTTTTTCAAACAATCATCGATTCCGGTATGCCCATCCACGGGCCATATAGGAAATATCCTCCACCTGATCAGAGGGAGGAAACTCGATATCGTAGGTTGTAATTCCAAGTCGGCTCAGCTTTGTGACCCTTTCCACGGTAAAGGGGTCCTGCCATCGGTGAACTTCCGAATGTCCATCAGCAAAGCCGAGCACGCTGCTGTCGCCGTGATTGATTGCCATCGGCCCCCACCACGCCCAGTCTCTGCTGTTGTTCGTATATTCCGGAGCCCCCAAAGAAAACCAGCCCGACTCATTCCAGTTCCGCTCTTCGGCCACTTCCACAAAAACATAACGCTGGGAGGGAGAATCCATCTGGCTGTACCGTCGAATCTGTTTGTTATAATAAGCGGAGGCCGGATCTGTATAACCATACAGGCACCTCGGGACCGAATAACTCACAAAAACTCCCGTTCCATCGTATCTGCTTTTGCGAAATCGATCGCCTGGACAATGATAGCTGGCCGGCGTCTGGAGATAATCATAAAGCCGACCCTGTTCAATTCCTCGAATCTCATCCTCATCTGTAACAGGCGGCGAGACTTGGTCGATAGTCCGATCCCCCGGCTGAACAGCATAGGGCCGGCCAATCCAGCCCACTCGAAGACCGCTGGGCTCCGTGCCCCCCATTTGGGCGCTCATAATCCGATCGCCGTTATCCTCTTTGTACAGATACCACCCTAAAGAGAGATTTTTGGTATTGTTCAGACAAAGGGCTGAATAGGCCTTCATCTTAACCATCTTCAGCGAGGGAACAATAATGGACAGCAGCAAAGAAATGATAGCAATCACCACTAACAGCTCAATGAGTGTAAATCCTTTTTTCATTTTCATAATTCCACCTTTTAATAACACAATCATTTTTACAATCATTTTTAGGGTTTTCCCGCCTGATACAATGACATCAGCTCTGCCGAGGTCATTACACGGTTTAAAATCACGATTTCATCTACCGTGCCGTCAAAATGCCATTCTTTCACTGCCTCAAACGGCATATCCCCAATAATCAGATCGGCCACCACTGGGTCAGCAGCAAATGGATCGGAGACCTCCGCCAGAAAAACACCGTCCAGATAAAATCGGGCAGTTTGGTTATCATGAGTAGCTGCCAAGCAATGCCAGATTCCTGGCGAGAGTGTAATAATAGGCGAATATCCCCGTTGCGTTCGAGTTTCCGCATACCGCAGCAGCTGGATTCTGTTTCGGTTCGGTTTATCCGGATGGGTGTCTCCAAGCCAGCCGAACTGATAATTCACATTCCCCTCATCGCGACAGGTAAAAAGATGTCCTGAACTGTTGCCTGGTTCCAGATAAATCCAGGCGGCCACAGTAAGCGGACCGTTAATAGCCAAGGCCTTTTGGGCCGGCACTACAACACGCTGATTCATTTCACGTTCAAACCGCAGTGCCTGTTTCTGGGGCCACCGCCCTTGAACCCATTGGGGCTGATTGCCTCCAAGTCCAAGAATGCCGTTGAGGGTATCTGCGGTTCGGGGAGCCGCGTTGACCAGCACAGTTTCACTGTTGGGAGTCTGCTCAAACGTGTAATGAGCGACCAGCGCCGGATCCCGATGCAGCCGTTCAACAAACACCCTCCAGCGGGAATATGGGTCACCTTGCATAGCTCGTTCCATCAAATCTAACTGTTGGCGACGCAAGAAAGTCTGGGGGATAATCTCCACGCGGGAAATCTCACCGTTTGTACTGACCTGGCCTCCTTGCTCGGCATTCAGAACAACGGAGTGGTGATATTTGAGCGGATCGGTGCCGCTGCGCAGCTCAACCTGCCCTCGAAAAACATGGGTTTGGGTCGCAGAGGAATCCACCAGAACCCCAAATTCAGTGCCGAAATCGACCACGGTGGAAAGTGGGGTGCGAACCACAAATCGTCCCCCTCCTTTGGTCTCGATTGCAGCCACCAGGCGGCCCCGACTCAGAAAGATTTGGCTGGGAGTTTCCAGCTCTACCATGGCTGGGGCCTCCAGAATCAGCGTTGCTCCGCTATCGAGCGTGATTTCTGCGGCGCCTTCTATCAAATGCATCGGGCCGGCACACAAAAGCTCCCCTGATGCCAACTGGCCATTCACTGCCGCCCATTTGGCTCCAATTGCTCGGTCTAAACGTCCGATTGTTCCAACCGGCTGGGGTTGGAGTCGATGAAGCAGGGCAAACAGAAGAAACATTGCTGTCATAGAAACCAGCGTCAAGGCCAGCGACATCTTATTAACGGGACGGGCGGTCTTCGGTACCACTCTTTCTTTCGCAGGAAGGGGAGCTGGGACCGCCAGCGGCATGGCTGGCGCAATACGCTCATACTCGGCCAGTGCTTCCAGTACCTCCGCATTGAAAGTTCCAATTTGCCCGCCTTCATGGAATTGGGCCTGTACCTGCACATCCTCCAGCCCCAGATGAATATTCAGCAGCATGGCATAATAATGTCTTGCCGCCGGATTAGTGCTCAATAGTTCACAAAGACGGTTAAACTGCTCTTTGTAGATTTTCCCCTCAATCGCCAGCAGCGATAAATAAGATACTTCGCTCAGCAGGGATTCATCAAAGGTCATAGGACGCACCTCTTAAACGCACCGTCAGCTCAATACATCGGGCCAGACGAGTGTGAATTCGGCCCAAGTTCTTAAAAACAGCCGGAATGGACACGCCAAACTTAGCCGCTATGCCGTCAAAAGTCAGATTCTGTTCATACCGCATCTGCAGTATCTTTTTTTCTCTGGTCTGAAGTTTAGAAACGCATTCTTTCAAAACATCCAGCGTTTCCTGGGTACTATAACGACCCTGCAAGGCAGCTGTTTCCTCCTGAAGTAATTCGAGGATTTTAGAGTCAAAATAAAATCCGTGCGGCTTGTTTTTGCGAATGAACTGAAAAACCTTGTATTTTGCAATTGTCAATCCCCACGAGACAAAATTGGTGCCTTCCTTGTATTCCTCAAATTTATTCCACATTTCGGCAAGTGTATCCTGAAGAATATCATCGGCATCCGACCGATTGCCAACAAGCACGAGGATATAACTGTGAATCTGTCTTTGATTGGGAATCAAAAGACTCATAAACCTTTTTGATTCAAGACCATGTTTATCTTTATCCATTTGTTTCCTCTATGTCCTCATATTAAACAATCCGCAAAAAGCGTATTTTTTAACCTGAAAACAAAAAAACTTTGGATTCTAAAATCCGCACCGTTCTTGTATTTTTTGTATCTGATTGAAAATAAAGAAGTTAGGATGTCACAACGATGGAACCAAACTGCAAATTTTTCCAGAGAAAATGCCTTCAATTCTCTCCAGACAAAGTTGAACTGACCAACAATTGTACAGAACCTGAGGTGTGTACGTCTTCAGCCCAAATGGGACAAAAATAAGGTCTATTTTCGTTGACGGTTTTGGCTCACGGTTTCGGGAATCGTTGAATTAAACACCTTTCTGTTTTCGATTGTTCTTGTCTTTAATTCGGCCCTGCGTTTCAGGATCGTCTCCCGCCGTCCGAAGTACACATCATCGGGGGTCACATTCCCTAACGCTTCATGATACCGCCGACTGTTATACCATGCCACAAAACGTTCAATCTCCTTTTCCAGTTCTTCCGGGCTTTCCCATACATGCAGCAGGATCTGGCCTTTGATCGACCGATGGTAGCGTTCAATCTTGCCGTTGGTCTGCGGATGATACGGCGAAGCCAGAATATGGCCCAGCCCGCGTGCCTCCAGGTAATCGGCAAACTCCTTGGAGACCAGAGCCGACCCATTGTCCGACAGCCGTGTGGTTCTGTTCTCCACCGGCACATCATGGAGTCCGGTCCTCTCACAGGCAAGTTCCACCACATCACTAAACGCCTTGGCATCCATCGACGGCTTTAACTGCCATGCCAGTATCTTTCGGCTGAAGTCATCCAGAATACTGATCAGATACCACCACCCCCAGCGGTCGACCCTCAAATACATTGCATCGATCTGCCACAGTTCGTTGATACGAGTAGTTTTGGTATGATACTCTGAGGAAGCGGGGAACCGTTTGATCTGCGGCTCCGGAATCAGGCCGTTTTGCTTTAAGAGGCGGTAGACCGTCGATTCCGATACGCTGAACCCTTCATTATCTGTAATCCAGAGGCTTATCTGACGACTGGGCCAGTCTGGATTCAAGGTCGCAACTTCCAGAATTTTATCTACCTCTTCCTGGCTTATCCCCCTAAAACCGGGCCATTGACAAGGTTAGGATTTCCCTGTAACTCCAGTCCACAATTACCGGAGAAATCGAATGAAAAAGAGGCGGTTTCCGAGAGAGCGGATTGCGCGGATGGTGGGGTGTCTGAGGGCGGCCGGCGGAGCGGTCACCTGCGGCTCCGGCCGGCGTTTCCTCTTCTGCTTGCCCTTTGCTGTCCGCTGATTCTTTGCCGGCGACAGGTGTCGTCGTAGCGGGTGTATCAAGTCGGCTTTTTCAACGGAGCGGGGCTGTTCCCTTCCTAACCTTCTATCTTATAGCGTAAAAACGCCCCGATGTGATCGATGTCCTTTAATCGAGGATGGTTGGTGGTGATGTATTTGATTTCTCCCCGCTGGAGAAGGACCTCTTCCATCGCTTCTTCGACTACATCCTCTACCGAAAGAGTTTCCTTGCCGCAGAAGGGGCAATTTCCAGCTTTTAAATCCAGACAGGAACACTCTTTGCAGATATAGCCCGGCACGCGGTAGTTGTCGTCGACCACCAGTGCCTGACAGGCCCCCATGGGAATCGCCCGCAAAACATTCTCGATTCCCTTTGCGGCCAATCCGCCTTTGTGCAAGGCCTCTATGAGGCGTTCCAAAATCATACTATCATCTTCTTCGTTTATTTTTCTCTCCATTTCGAGGGCTGCTTCAATGATAGTATTGATATGGTCTTTGGGGCTAAGATTCGACCGTCCTTTCACCCTGGGCTGCAAATAGCTGTGGAGGAGCGGGAAGAAAAGCGAATAATCTTCTGCTTTGATGCCGATGAAAAGATATTCAAAATGCCCCATTCTGAAGTGTTCCAGCAGGGCATTGGCTACTGTATGATAATGACGAATGACTTTGTTTTTAATGCTCCGCTCGATCCGGCGTTCCTCTAATCCATACCATCCTCCTTTTCTGACTTTTCCCTCGATGTCGGAACGATAGGCGTTGTGCTCTAACACTTCCCCCATGTACACTTCCAGCAATCGTGCTTCCTGCTTATCGACCAGTACGAGCATGAGCCGATGATACTCATCTAAGATTGCGACCAAAGGACGTATATAAGGATTGGGATCGACTACTACCTGGGATTTCACCGGCTGCGCAACGCGATAGACCAGGTATAAATCACGCGTTCCATCGGCGATGATGACTAAGCCCCTCACTTTTCCTGCGGGCACAAAAGAATTGGTCACCTCAAATTCAATTTTCTCAAAATCTTCTTTTACCGCGGCGAGCTGTTTTTTAGACCAGTCTTCCTTCTCTAAAGACCGCAGTTTAGTCCGCAGCAGGCTGTTCGTTACTGTTTTGTAGGCGCTCGGATTCGTATGACGAGGATCCACATTCAGATAAAAGGAGGTAACCAGCGTTCCTGCCGGCTTAATTTCTAAAAGTTCGTTAATGTGTTCTTTGGTAATCAGATTGCTGTTCATTTTGTTTTACCTGTCTCATTTCATTTCGTTCAGGATTTTCCGGATGACCTTGCCCGGCTACGCGGCCGGGCGATTTGTCAGATGTTATACGATTCCTCCTTGTTTGCGTCAAGGGGATTCTCGGCGACTGCCGCGGCGAGGGGGCTTCTTTCGGCCGCAGATGACGATTGCGGGGTAATGCCGGCGTGCCGGTGATGCCGGGCTTGATTGAGCAGGCCGATGCAGCCATCAACTCCAGCCGAGCCGGGTTGGATAACGTGAATGCCAGGGAATCATTATGAATCTTTCGCTACGGCCGGGAATAATCCTTGTGTGCATCCGCCCTTCGTTTCTCTCTTATGTTGGACTTTGTCTCTCCAGTTCTCTCTGTTTGTTGGGTGTTGGCTGCGGGCTGGTTCCGGCTGGTTCGAAAATACGGGCGGCTGCTACAGGGTAAATTCTCCTTCGAGTGTGAGGACGGGGACATAGTCCGGATTGTAGTAACTTCCTTCAAGTACGTTGTAAAGGTAGGTGGTGCCGCCCGGGGTGAGAATGAAGGTTACCAGCCCGTCCGTATCTGTCTTGACAAAGGAAGTAACGTCGCCGGATGCAGGGCCGTTCGCAACGGTCGGATTGACCGTGTACAGCCAAACCGTTTGGCTTGTATTCAAGGCGGTACCGCTGGCTGTATCGTTGCCCGGAGCGGAGAACCAGTCGATTGTGTCGGCGATCCATGTTTCATCTACGCCGTCGTTGAGGCCGTTGACTACATAGGATTTATCACCTGTGATGGCATAAATCGTCAGGGTTGCGCTGGTGATGGTACCGGTAATGCCGGAAAGGTCGAACTGGAGCCAGGATTTGTTCGCATCGAGGGTGTTGAGCTGGGGGTCATCGCTCCACTGGCCGGCACTGCGGGTTTTCAGCCGTGTTTCCGAAATCCAGGCCCCTGAATTGGTCTTGTACTGAATCGCTTTTCCCTGGCGGGCCGGTATGGAGATCGCGGTGATTGTCGGTGCTTGCAGGGATTCGCTCAGCCAGCTGTCTGCGAGGACCATCAAGTCGGTGATGTCCACGACAGCATCGGCGGGTCTGGCGATGTCGCAGTATGGATTCCAGCCGGCATCTGTCGGGCGGCTGTTCCATGCGGCGGCCAGGACGGCGAAATCGCCCAGGTCGATGATGCAGTTGCGATCCATATCGGCGCGTGCAGCCGGCGTTACCAGCCAGTTGAGGTATTCTTCGAGGTTGGTATAGCCGTCTCCGTCGCGGTCGCCGTTTCGGTCGGCGGCATCGTAGGGGTTCAGCCCTCTTGAACGTTCCCAAGCGTCGGGCATGCCGTCATTGTCCGCGTCGGGCAGGGCCGGCAGCGAATGAAGGGTTGGCCAGCCGCCGACAGTGGTTTGGGAATCAATGATTCCCAGCCCTGCTCCGGTCTTGCCGCCGAATGTTGCGGTTCCTGTTCGGACTTCGTTAATAATGCGGGTATCCACGGAGTCGCGGATAAGACTGCAACCGGCCTCAGCGAGGACCGCCTCATAGGCCTCCTGGGCGGTTTGTGTGGTTACGGGGTAGGTTTCGGCGGCGGGGAAGGGGGCTGAAGCCCTGCATAAGTTCCGTTCGGCATCGCCGCCTTCGGGGTTTACGCCGAGCCAGTTGTCATTGGTTACGGTGGTACTGCCCTGTACGTAATTGCCGCTGATGTACCATTGGCCGTAGGTGTGGGGCACGATGGTATTGCCGGCGTCGTCTTTTTGGAGACTGGGGTTGGCGATGCGGTATCTGACGCCGGAGTTGGTGGCAGGGCCATATTTGTAGAAGCAATTGATGATATTGACGGCGGCTTTCTCGCCACCGTAGCAGCTGTTGAAGGCCCAGTTGTAGATGACGTTATTGCGCAGGTCCACGTTGTCGGCGGGGTCTCCTTCGATGCGCGGATTGCGGGAGCTGTGATGGGCCAGAAGGTTGTGATGCCAGGAACTGTTGGTGCCTCCCCAGATGCCGCCGTATCCGTGGGCACCTTTTGCATGATGGGAATAGCGAAGACTTTCAGTAATCAGGCACCACTGGGCGGTAAAATTGGTGTTGGCATAATAGGAGAACGCCTCATCGACGGACCAGCTTGCCGTGACATGGTCGAGGATTATGCGGTTGCCATAGCGTCCCCATGTGGCGTCGTCGTCTCCGTTTTCGGAGCCGTCGGGCCACTGGTCGCCGAGCCGGCAGCGAATGTAGCGGATGATGACGTTATCATAGCCGGCGTAGAAAGAGCCGTTTGCGATGCAGATGCCGTCGCCGGGTGCGGTTTGGCCGGCGATGGTTACATTGGGATATTTGACATCCAGGTTGGATGTAAGATGAATGGTTCCGGACACGCGAAAGATAATTGTGCGAGGGGTATTGTGATTGAGGGCGTCGCGGAGTGAGCCCGGGCCGGAATCATTAAGGTTGGTAACAAAATAGACGGCTCCGCCCCGTCCGCCGGCGGCCGCGGCGCCGTATCCTTCGGCGCCGGGAAAGGCAGGAACAGCCCAAATTATTGCGGAGTGAAGAGTGAGAAAAACGGATGCAAGAATGAATCGTTTCATGATGCGGTTCTCCTTTGCCGGCGTTGTCAGGTGCATCTTAACCCCCCTTATTCCAATAGTTCTTGCAGGATGGAGTTTTCCTAAAATTGTCTCAGCGGGCTTTATTATAGCAGAATTTAACGCCGGCGGGAAAGAGGGATGCTGGGTTTTTGCGGAGTTTTGCGCAATTTGATTTTCCGTTTTGCGCGAAACGGTATTAGGGGCGTCTAACGAAAGTGCGGAAAAAGTGCGGAAAAGCGAGGGAGATAGTGGACCTGAATCGTCTGGAAACGAGGCGTTTTTGCGGAAAACGAAACAAAACAAGACTGGAAAAGCAGCCATAAAACAAGTATAGTATCCGGCTGTGGAAATCGGCGGCCGGTTTGGCGGCTGTGCAGGATAAACAATAAGAGAAAGCAATGTATGGAAGCAAAGAAAACTTCCGATAAGCCATTATATATTCTGGGGATATCGGCTTTTTATCATGACAGTGCGGCGGCACTGCTGAAGGACGGCCGTATCGCAGCCGCTGCGCAGGAAGAGCGGTTTACCCGTAAAAAGCATGACCCTGCTTTTCCGGTGAATGCGGTTCGGTACTGCCTGAAGGAAGGGGGCATTGATGCTTCGCAGATTGATTATGTGGTATTTTATGAAAAGCCGCTGAGCCGGTTTGAGCGGATTCTGGAGACTTATATTGGGTATGCTCCGCGTGGATTCAAGCAGTTTCTGATGAGCATTCCGCTGTGGCTGAAGCAAAAACTTCATCTTCCTCGGGAGATGGACCGGGCGTTGGATTACCAATATCGAGGCCGCTATTTGTTCTGTGAGCATCATGAGTCGCATGCAGCCAGTGCGTTTTTTCCATCTCCGTTTGAGGAGGCGGTGATTCTGACGATGGACGGGGTGGGGGAATGGGCGACGGCGAGTATCGGGGCGGGGCGGGGCAATCGCATTGAGATGCTTTATGAGATGCATTTTCCTCATTCGCTGGGGCTGCTGTATTCGGCGTTTACGTATTTTACGGGCTTCCGGGTAAATTCGGGGGAGTACAAATTGATGGGGCTGGCGCCGTACGGCAGGCCGATTTATTATGAAACGATTTTGTCGGAGATGCTGGACCTGAAGGAGGACGGGTCGTTTCGTCTGAATATGGATTATTTTGCGTATTGCTATTCGGATGTGATGGTCAGCCGGAAGTTTGAGAAACTTTTCGGGGGGCCTCGCCGCAAGCCGGAAACGCCCATTACGCAGCGGGAGATGGATATTGCTGCTTCGATTCAGAAGGTGACGGAAGAAATTATCCTTCGGATGAGCCGGTATGCTTATAAGCAGACGGGGATGAAAAATCTGGTGCTGGCGGGCGGGGTGGCGCTGAATTGCGTGGGCAACGGGCGAATCCAGCGGGAAGGGCCGTTTGAGCATATCTGGATTCAGCCGGCAGCCGGGGATGCCGGCGGGGCGCTGGGGGCGGCGCTGTTTGTGTGGTATCAGCTGCTTGAGAACCCGCGAAGGCCGGACCCGATGGATATGCAGAGCGGTTCTCTGCTGGGGCCGTCGTTTACGACGGAGGAAATCCGGGCGTTTCTTGAGCGGGAGGGGGCTGTGTACGAGGTTTATGAAGATGAAGAGGAACTTCTGGATACGGTTTCGGATGCGCTGGCGACTGAGCAGGTGGTAGGGTGGTTTCAGGGACGGATGGAGTTCGGCCCGCGGGCGCTGGGGTCGCGAAGCATTTTGGGGGATGCGCGGAGCGACCGGATGCAGTCGAAAATGAATCTGAAAATCAAGTTCCGCGAGTCGTTTCGTCCTTTTGCGCCGAGTGTTCTTGCGGAGCGTGCGGAGGAGTTTTTTGAACTTAAGAACGGCTGCGTCAGCCCGTATATGCTGCTGGTGGCTCCGATTCAGGAATCGAAACGGGTTGCAGCGGCGCCGCAGGAGAAGCCGCTGTTCGGGCTGGACCTGCTGAAGGTACGCCGCAGCTGTGTACCTGGGATTACGCATGTGGATTATTCGTCGCGGGTTCAGACGGTGGATGAAAAACGGCACGGCCGCTATTATCGGCTGCTGAAACGATTTGAGGCCAAGACGGGCTGCCCGCTGGTAATCAATACGAGTTTTAATGTGCGGGGCGAACCGATTGTGTGTACGCCGGAGGACGCCTATCGGTGTTTTATGGCGACCAATATGGATATGCTTGTGATGGAAAATGTGGTGCTTCGGAAAGAGCGGCAGCCGAAGGCCAAGGTCCATGAGACGGATGAATATCTGGCAAGGTTTGCGCTGGATTAAGGAAGGAATGCGGCTATGGGAATGATGGAGTTGAACTGGAGACCTTCGGACAAGACACTGCGGCAGTTTGGTTTGTGCTGTCTGGCGGTCCTGCCGGCGGCTGGGATTGTGCTGTGGCGGCGTTTCGGTCTGCCGGCAGGGGCGGCATGGGGGCTGGCGGCGGCGGGGATTGTGCTGTTTGGGGTTGGGCTGGTTTTTCCGAGGGGGCTGCGGCCTTTTTATGTGGTGCTGATGGCGGCGGGGTTTCCTATCGGCTGGGTCATCAGCCATGCGGTGATGTTTTTGTTTTACTTTTGCATTCTTACTCCGATTGGGCTTGTGTTTTGGCTGTTCGGGCGGGATGTGCTGCATCGGAAACGGGAGCGGGAGGCGTCGTCGTACTGGGTGGAGTGCTCTCGTTCTGTTTCGGTCAAGCGATATTTCAGGCAGTTTTAGCGGGATAAGGATTCGGAAGGATTTTTATGTCTGAGCAAACGGTCTCTCCGGCGAAAAAAGAATTTGAGCAGCAGGCCCGTCAGGGACGCCCGGGGCTGCTGCGGGAGTTTTATGATTTTCTCAAGCACAACAAGAAATGGTGGCTTCTGCCGATTCTGCTGATGCTTCTGCTGCTGGGGCTGATTATTCTTCTGAGCGGGACGGCGGTGGCGCCGTTTTTGTATCCGCTGTTTTAGCGAGGGAGCCGGACGATGAACAAGCCGAGTCTTGGGCGAGTTTTCTGGACAGCGGTTATTGCGGCGGGGCTGGGGGTGCTTTGGCTGAAGGAGGTTCCGCTGGCGTATTGGGTGGCGCAGCAGCGGGAGGTTCTGCTGGGGCGGTACAGTGTGGGGCAGGTGAGCGCGCAGCTGATATTGACGCCGGTGGGTCTGCTGCTGCTGTGGGGGCTGTGGATGGGGAAGGAGAAAAGCCCATCGCAGCGCCGTCAGGATGCTTTCAAGACGGCGGCCGTGGTGCTTTCGATTGTTTTTTGTCTGGTTTTTGCTGATGTTGCACTGCGGCTGGTTTCCCGCCGTCAGTACACGGCGGCCGGGCATAGTTATCATCGCCCGCCGAACCAGACGATGAAGGGGGTGTTTGAAGATCGTCCTGTCTGTGCGTTCAGTTATCCGAATGCGCCGGCTGGGTATCCGCCTGTTTCCTATGTTTTTACGACGGACAAGAGGGGATTTCGCAATCTGAGCGATATGGACTGTGCGGATGCCGTTGTGCTGGGGGATTCCTTTGCAGAAGGGTCGAGCGTGTCTGATGAGCATTGCTGGCCGATACAGTTGGCAAAACTCAGCGGCAGGACGGTGTATAATCTGGGGATGTCGGGGACGAGTGCGGCTGGTTATCTGGATGTGCTTGAATCGATTGGTTTTTCGCTGAAGCCGCGGTTGGTTTTGTGCATGCTGTATGAGGGCAATGATTTTCGGGACAGCAATTTTCGTCGGAATGAGGGGCGGGAGCGGCCTTCGCTGGGGGATGTGCTTTTCCGCAGTTCGCCGCTACGGCGCCGCTTTGAGGCGTTTTTGATAAAGACGCTTGGGCCTGTGGGCAGCGGACGTTTTAACGACCCGGCGTCTGTTTTGGCGAATCCGTCGCATCCGATGTATGCGGTTTCGTGGCAGCCGCTGGAAGTGCCGCGGGGGTCGGGGCATTATTATTCCTTTGAGGTTAAGCGGGTTCTGGACCATTGGGTTCGGCCGGAGCAGTTTAGGGAGTCTTTGGCCTGCCGGCAAACGCAGGAGATTCTGACTCGGATGAAGGATTTGTGCGCGGGGCAGGGAGCGCGGCTGGTGGTTGTCTATGCGCCGGATAAGCCGCATCTTTTGATGGATGCCGTCCGGCGGCAGGTTCCGGCGGAGCAGGTGCGGGCCTTTCTGGCCCTGAAGAAAAAGGACTTGCCGCCTGCCGAGCAATTGATGGAGGATTTGTCGGCGGCAATGGATACGTTTGAAAATGTGATGGAGCAGTTCTGCCGAGAGGAGGGGATTGTCTTTGTGAGTCTGACTGATGTGCTCCGGCAGAAGATTGAAGAGGGGGTTTGGGCGTATTATGCCTATGACCAGCACTGGACTCCGGATGGGCACCGGGTTGTGGCGGAATATCTGGCGGAGACGGTGTTCGGCGGGGACGAGCCGCAATGAAATGGAAATTGAACAGCCGGTGGTTTCGGTGGGCGGCTGCAATCACGGTTGGGACGGCAGGGTGTACGCAGCAGAAGGCAGAACCGCCGCCGGCTGCCAGGCCTAATATTCTGTTTATTCTGGCGGATGACCTTGGGTATGGGGATTTGGGCTGTTATGGGCAGCAGCGGATTCGGACGCCGCAATTGGACCGGATGGCGTCGGAGGGGCTTCGGTTTACTCAGCATTATGCGGGCAGTGCGGTTTGTGCGCCGTCGCGATGCTGTCTGCTGACGGGTCTGCATACGGGTCATGCCCGGATTCGCGGCAATGACCGCCGTCCGCTGCAGCCGGAAGATATTACGGCGGCACGGCGGCTTCAGGATGCCGGCTATCGAACGGGGATTATCGGCAAATGGGGTCTTGGAGAGGCCGGCTCGACGGGGATACCGACACGGCAGGGGTTTGATTATTTCTTCGGGTATCTGAATCAGACGCATGCTCATAATTATTATCCGGAGTTTTTGTGGCGCAATGAGGAGAAGGTGCTGCTTCCTAATGAAGTGAGGCGTCCGGCGGGGCGGCCTGCTCATCCGGGCGGAGTGAGTGTGAATCGGGCGGTTTATTCCCATGATTTGTTTATCGAGGAGGCCGAGGAGTTTATCCGCGGGAGCGGTCAGCAGCCGTTTTTTCTGTATCTGGCTTTGACGATACCGCATGCGAATAATGAAGCCGGCGCGGAGGGGATGGAGGTACCGGATTTGGGGGAGTATGCAGGGGAGGACTGGCCGACGGCGCAGAAGGCCTATGCGGCGATGATTACGCGGATGGATGAGGGGGTTGGACGGCTGCTGCGGCTGCTGAAAGAACTGGATATTGATGAGCGGACGATTGTGTTCTTTTCCAGTGATAACGGGCCGCATCGGGAGGGCGGGGCTGACCCGACGTTTTTCAAAAGCAGCGGGCCGTTTCGGGGGATTAAGCGGGATTTGTATGAAGGGGGGATTCGCGTGCCGATGATTGTCCGCTGGCCTGAGGTGATTGGGGCGGGCAGGCAGAGTGAGCATGTCAGCGCGTTCTGGGATTTCTTTCCGACGTGTATGGAGCTGGCGGGACTGGCGGCGCCGGAAAATGTGGACGGGATTTCGTTTGTGCCGGCGCTTTTGGGGGACGAGAAGGGGCAGAAGAAACATTCGTACCTGTATTGGGAGCTGCATGAGGCCGGCGGCAAACAGGCGCTGCGAGTCGGTCGGTGGAAGGCCGTTCGGCAGAATCTGGCGGAGGACCCTAATGCGCCGATTGAACTGTATGATTTGGAGACAGACCCTGCGGAAAGCCGGAATAGGGCGGAGGAGCATCCGCAGGTTATTCAGAAGATGGAGCGTCTTTTTGAGACGGTTCGCACGGAGGAGGTCGGGTATTCCTTTGGCACTCAGGGGCGGGTTGCAGTCTCTTCGGACTGAGGGGGGTTGATGCGTCGGCGGCGGGGGCCTGGGCCGACGGCGAGGGTGCGGCCGATGGAGCGGAGGGATTCTTCCAAGGAATGGCGGCAGGCGAGGGCGGTTTCGCTGAGGGTGGTTTTGCCTGGGTAGATTTCGTAAAGCCGCCGATAGCGGGCGGGGGTGCAGTTGGGCATGACAACGTTGGCACCTCGCTGGAGGCCGAGAAGGCGGCCGGTTTTGGGGTTGACCGCCGCCAGGGCGGTGGTGCTGGGGATGTTGGCTTCCGGACAGACCAGCCGGGTGAGTGCGATGACTTTGCAGGTCATCTGTTCGGTGTTGGGCACCTGTTCGGATGGGTGAATGGTCGGGGTGATTTGGCCGGTGCCCAGCGGGGTATGGGGATGGGGGATATACGGCCCAAGACCGATCATGTCGAGGTCCAGACGGCGGAAAAGTTCGATATCGTCGGCCAGGGAGGGGAAGGTCTGGCCGGGGATGCCCACCATGATGCCGCTGCCGACTTCATAGCCGAGTTGACGAAGGCGGGAAAGGATTTCCAGCCGATGGGCGGTTCGTCCCGGGCGGGGCGGGTGGATAAGCGAATAGAGGGCGGGGTCGGATGTTTCGAATCGGAGGAGGTAGCGGTCTGCGCCGGCCTGCCGCCAGCACCGGAGGTCTTCAAAGGGGCGTTCGCCAAGACTGAGGGTGACGGCCAGCGGGGTGGTCTGTTTGACGGTTCGGATGATTTGGGCGAGCCATTCCGTCTGGATTCCATCGTCTTCTCCCGCCTGGAGGACGACGGTGCCATAGCCGAAGTCGGCGATTTGGCGGATACATTCGAGAATCTCGTCGGCGGTCATGCGATAACGCCGGAGGTGTTTGTTGTGTCGGGAGAGTCCGCAGTAGGCGCAGGTTCGCGCGCAGTGATTGGAGATTTCGAGCAGCCCGCGCAGGTGGACTGCATCACCGACGTATTCTTTTCGGACTCGGTCGGCCATCCGCCAGAGGGTTTCGAGGGCGTCGGGGTCTGTCTGCTGAAGCCAGGTTTCAATTTCTGTTCTACTGAGCATGATTGGGCTGATGGGGGATTGGGGTTGCGGTCGCGGGCTTTGCGGCTTTTCGATAGAGTTCGAGGGTTTCGGGGAAGGGTTCGAGGGCACGTTCGAGAAGTCCGAGACTGCGGGCGATGACCAGTCCGTAATTGGTGATGGGGATACCGGCCTGTCGGCAGCGGAGGATGCGGCTGAGCATTTCTCTTCGATTCCACATGCAGGCGCCGCAGTGAATAACGAGTTTGCAGGGGGAGAGGTCTTGAGGGAAGTCGTGTCCCTGGACGGTTGTAAACTGGAGTGGGCCGCCGACGAATTGATTCAGCCAGCGGGGGATTTTGACGCGTCCGATGTCGTCTCCGATGGGATGATGGGTGCATGCTTCGGCGACGAGGACGCGGTCGCCCGGGCGGAGGGTGTCGATGGCTACGGCGCCGAGCATTTGGGTGGTCAGGTCTCCTTTGAGACGGGAATAAAGGATGGAAAAACTAGTCATCCTGACGGCGGGCGGGATGGAGGCGGCGACTTTGGAGAAGGCCTGTGAATCGGTAACGACAAGGTCGGGCGGGGTTTTGAGCCGGCGGAGGGTTTGCGTGAGCGTTTGTTCGGTGGTGATGATGGAGACGGCGTTGTGGTCGAGCAGGTCGCGGATGGTTTGCACCTGGGGGAGAATCAGGCGGCCTTTGGGGGCCTGCTTGTCAATGGGGATGACTAAAACCGCCAGACCGCCCTGTCCGACGAGGTCGGCGGCGATGACGGGCTGGTCGATGAAGTCGGCGGGTGCGGTGCTGATCAGGAGCCGGCGGAGTGCATCGATTCCGTGCTCTGAGACGGCTGCGGTTTCCACGAAGGGGATGTTCTGCTTGCGGAGAAGTTCGAGGGTTTGGGGCGAAGGGGGCTGGAGGTCGGCTTTGCTGAAGACGGCGATGAGGGGTATGCTGCGTTTTTTTAATTCGTTTGCGATGAGTTCTTCAAACTGGCCCCAGGGGCCGTCTGTGACCAGCAGTCCGATGTCTGTACGGTCGAAGACCTGGCGGGTTTTTTCGACGCGTTTCTGTCCGAGGGCGCCGAGATCGTCGATGCCGGCTGTGTCAATGAACAGCACAGGCCCCAGCGGCAGCAGTTCCATGGGTTTTTCGACGGGGTCGGTCGTGGTGCCGGCCTGGTCGGAAACGATGGAGACCTGCTGTCGGGTGAGGGCATTGAGCAGCGTGGATTTGCCGACATTGCGTCTTCCGAAGAGGGCGATGTGAAGACGGAAACCTTTGGGCGCCGGCTGGGGCATAGAGACCTGCCTTTCAGCAATAGACATCGCGTTTTCCGGTTCGGACCTTCTGGAGCATGGCTTCGGTTCGCCGGCGTGTGAGAGTGTCCATTTGCTGGAGGGCCTGTTCGATTAAGCGTTCTCCGGCCTGTCTGGTCTGGGGGGAGGCGTAGTCGAGCAGGTACTCGAGATAGGTGGACAGTGCGTTCGGCTGGCAATGTTCTTTAATCAATCCCGGTTTGGCCAGGTCCATGAAGTCCTCTCCGGTTCGTCCGAGGCGGTAGCAGGCGGTGCAGAAAGAGGGGATGTATCCGAGTTGGGTAATGTCGTAAATCACTTCATCGAGGGAGCGATGGTCGCCGAGTGCGAACTGGGCCTGGTTGAGGATTTCTTTTCCTTCTGCATAGCCGCCTGGGTTGGTTTTGCTGCCGGCGGAAATCTGAGAGACGCCGAGGGCGAAGGTGTCCCGACGCATCTCGGGATTTTCGCGGGTGGTCATGATGATGCCGGTGTAGGGGACGGCCAGACGCAGAATGGCTACGATTTTGCGAAAGTCAAAGTCGCTGACGGGCCTGGGGGGATGGATGGACATTTCAGAGCCGGCGGCCGGTTCCAGACGGGGGACGCTGATGGTATGAGGGCCGACGCCAAATTCAGCTTCGAGATGGCGGATGTGCTGCATCATGGCCAAAATCTCGAATCGCCAGTCGCAGAGTCCGAAGAGTACGCCGATTCCAACATCGTCGATGCCGGCCTCCATGGCGCGATCCATGGCGGTTACTCTCCAGTCGTAATCAATCTTTTTGCCGGCCAGATGGACTTGCCGATAGGTCTGGCGATGATAGGTTTCCTGGAAAAGCTGGTAGGTTCCGATATGGGCGTCTTTTAACTGTCTGAACTCGTCGGAGGTCAGGGGGGCGATGTTGACATTGACGCGCCGAATTTCGCCGTTGCCGAGTTTGACGGAGTAGATGGTTTCGATAGATTTTAAGATGTAGGAAAAGCCCTCTTTGGGGTAGGACTCGCCGGCTACCAGAAGGGTGCGTTTGTGGCCTTCGGCTACGAGAATTTCGATTTCCCGCCGGATTTCATCCTGATTGAGTGCCCGTCGTGTGATTGCTTTGCTGCGTGCCCGGAAGGCGCAGTAGAGGCATTCGTTGCTGCATAAGTTGGAGATGTACAAGGGGGCAAACAGGACCAGCCGTCTGCCGTAAATGGTTTCTTTGACATATCTTGCCGTTTCGAAGAGTTCGTGGAGGAGTTGGGGGTCGGTGATGGAGGTCAGGACGGCCACTTCGTCGAGTTCCAGCCCGTGCAGCTGCCGTGCTTTGGTCAGTACATCGCGGACATGGGAGTCGTCTTTGTTTGAGGCGGAAGCCATCGCTTCGGCTATTTGCTGTTCGTTAATGAAAGAAGATTGGGTTTTTTGTTCAGTTTTCATTGTTATGTGCCTTTAAAGAAAGTAATTTTGCTGAGAATAATATTAATGTTATAGAAAAATAATTTCAAATGCAACAAAAAGAACATTAATAATTCTTATCTGGTCGAATATGTTCTGCTGTAGTTATGTTTATTGCCACAGAATACACAATATAGTCTATCCAGTATAAATTATATGTTTTTTGGTTGAAAACATTGTCTTAATTATAATAATGCTGTCAGAATAAAAAAATGTTTAAGGAAAAACGTATGCGAAGCAAAGCGGTTTGGTTTCTGATGGCGGCGGGGGTGGTCTTGTGGGTCGGCTGCAATGAAAAAGAGGAGATGCGAAACGACCCGGCTATGGAGGAACTTGTGCAGGAGGCCGTACCGACGCGGACGGTGCCGAGCGAGGCGGCTGCGTCTGAGGGGGCGGAAAAGCCGGTTTCCAGTGAGCCGGCTAATCCGGTGGTTAAGATGACGACGTCGATGGGGGTGATTACGATTGAACTGTATCCGGACAAAGCCCCGCAAACGGTGGAAAACTTTTTGAAGTATGTGGAAGATGGTTTTTACAAGGGGACGATTTTTCATCGAGTGATCAGGCGGTTTATGATTCAGGGCGGCGGCTTTACGGATAAGATGGTTCAGAAGCCGACTCGCGGGCCGATTGTTAATGAATGCGGGCCGCAACTGCGTAATTTGCGCGGGACGATTGCGATGGCAAGAACGAGTCAGCCGGACAGTGCGACCAGCCAGTTCTTTATTAATGTGGTGGATAATCCTTTTTTGGATTTTGACGGGCCGAATAAGCCCGGGTATGCGGTTTTCGGGCGTGTGATTGAAGGGATGGATGTGGTGGACCGGATTGCGACGGTGCCGACAACGCGGCTTGCGAACGGGATGGCGGACGTGCCGGTGGAGCCGGTTGTTATCGAGCGGGTCGAACGGA
>Ga0208197_1000907_pt1 | contig 33414 bp, 26 predicted proteins | sample AD_JPNNA4_MetaG_FD_184444 | JGI IMG/M metagenome (GOLD analysis project Ga0208197, IMG submission 184444) | Active sludge microbial communities of municipal wastewater-treating anaerobic digesters from Japan - AD_JPNNA4_MetaG (SPAdes) (version 2) | ecosystem: Engineered > Bioreactor > Anaerobic...
GCATGAAGCAAAGGGATGGCAAAAAAGTGCATATTCGCATATGCAGTAAACCAAGGATGGAAGTACAAAAAATTTATAAAGCAATGGGATATGAAATGATGCCATTTTACAGGAAAAAATTTGTGTTCCCCGAAAGTTGAAAGTTAAAGATTCAAGTTGCTGTATAAAAGGAAATTGCATCCCTAAGGCTCTCAAGTTGGGTTAAGCGGCGAATACGTGATGAGCTTGTTTGGTGATACTGCTAATTTTGAGTATTGGCACGATTTGAATAAAGTGTACCTGGAAGATAAAATGGATGATATTTAAATTGGGAAAAGACTTAACAGGTCTTGGAGACCTGTTAGATCTCAAAGGAACGAACGAAAAAGTAATAAGAGCTCACAGGTCTTACAGGCCTTTTAAACATCCTAATACTTTTTGTTCAAATTTCAATAAAATATAACTTCTATAACTTCAATACAGTGAATAAACGAGCAACAAACTCATGAATAAGGTGGTTCCCATCTCGAACCAACATGCCATACCCTGTTTTCGACGAAAGACATATTGAATCGCAAGAATTACCAACACAAAACCCATAAACAACATGATGTTTCTTGTAGTTATGGCCGTACAAACTATTCCCAATAGCGAAAGCAAAAAGAACTGAAGAAAATTCCAAAGATATTGTACAGGTTTGGGATGATAATGAAGAAGCTGAGCCACGCCAAAATAGATCAAACCAATGACAATGAAATAAAGAAATGCTGTTTTGAGAAAAGCCCAGAGCGTATAGGTATAGAACCAGCTTGGCGAAGGATTTTTAGTGCTAATTTTTTCTTTTTGATAAGGTTGTAATTGTGCAAGCCCCTCTCGGGCCGAAGGACTGAGTTTTGGGATGGAAGCCATCTGAGCGAGTGATTGAAAACCGCCCTTTTGATTTCTGTATTGAATCAATTCTACAGCATCCGTTGGTGTAACTCCTTTCACGGCTATGAGTTCAACTGAATCGCAATTATTTATATCGAAAGGATAAGTTTTTAATTTAGGTCCAAATTGTGAGAGAACCCATGGAGTAAAATGAGCATTATTATTTACAACCCAAAGAGGTTCAGGTAAATCAGGTTGATAATCTATGCCTGAAGCAGCCCTCCATATCCCCTTTACCAATCCGGCTTCGTCAGGAAATTCTTTGGAATATCCTTCGATGAAATCGATAATTTGAGTTCTCGAATCCAATACATCCATTCGCACATATTTTGCCAAAACCGTAAAAATTTTCAAATACTCGTTGCGCAAGGGAAATATCTGGCGTTCAAAAATAAAAGTCGAGTCATCGGGTAAAAAATCTCTGTAATACAAAGGAGGATAATAATTTTTCTTGGCGTTGGATGCAATCAAATAGGAGAAGAAAGTGGCGATGACACCTTCGGTAGCCACTGCATTGTTCATTGTTCTATAACGAGTGATATCGGGCCATACGCTGGCATCCTTGTATAAAATTTGTAACCAGGGATCGTCGTTTCGGCTTAATTGAGGTGGACGCTGAATCAACCTGCCCTCAATAAATGTGTGGTTCCGCATGATCTCGAGTTTTGGATACCACACCGGCGCACTTGCACGAAACACACCAAAACGCCCTTTCAGGTTGTAATCCCTCCTGAATCCATGGATATATTTAGGAAGCCAAACACCAATTTCCCTTAAATCTTCTTGAATGGTTCTCTTGATTCTTTCATCGGGTTCGGATTGAACCGAAATAAATCTGAAATGTTCGGCAAATCCTTCATAAAATGCCGTAGCCCTATCGGTTTGCGTACAAAAATAATGCTCCTTGGGCACTATCTGACTCACTCTTCCCGAGAGCTGGGATAAAATTATCCGACCAATCTCCTGAGGCAAAACCTGAGTAATTGATCCCGCCTTTGCCGGATTCTCATCCAGAATATCGCGATCGAAATCAATGTAATAAGTTTCATCCTTCTTAATTATTCCATTCTCCGTTTGCAGAACGAATCCCCTACATGCCTGATTAATCCCGTGCTGCGTAAAAGCAATGTATAAAGGTTCTTTTTCTGAAATTTTTCCTTGATGAACCCGATAATTCTGCATCAGATCGTAAAGAGAAAAACTCTCGGCCATGAAACCTCTCATCAATTGATTATATGCTTTAAAATAATCAGGGTCTATGCGCTCCATCTCCTTAAGTACATCTTGCCCCTCATATTTCTCTCCAGCCGGTATCAAAAAAACGAGGTCGGAAGTTTGGGCATTAGATGCCAAAGCTATTAAGCATATAAAAATTAATAAAAGATGCTTATTCATAACTTATTGATTTATAATAAAATAATATTCGGTAATCATTTTGCAATTTTATGCAAATTTTTAGCAACACGAATTTAAAAGAACAACTGCTTGTTCACAGAAAGACTTCAAATCCATTTATTTTAGCATAAATATTTCAAAACCAATAAAATACTTCATTTCGATTTGTTTACTCCTGATAAAATAATCCGATCAATCGTCATTCGATCGAGCGACACAAGCAGACAAGGTTCGAGCTAAAAAACTTCCACTATATCGCGGTAAGTTTAAAATTTTCGAGTAATAAAGAAACTTCAAACAAATTCCAGGTCAAAGGCCTTGGCAAGTTTTCCTCTTAGATTTTCTTTCACTTCGTGGATATTAAGATTGGAATGGAGTTCTTTTTCCATGGAGGTCACACCCTTATCTACAAATCCGCAAGGATGAATGTAGTTAAAATATTCGAGTCGAGTATTTACATTAAGTGCCAGCCCATGCATGCTAATTCCTCTGCTAACCCTAACCCCTATTGCACAGATTTTACGTGCAGCGGGTGTATCAGCATCCAGCCATACACCAATAGCTCCAGGCATAAGCATGGCTTTTATTTGGTAATCATTCAGCATACGGATCACGGCTTCTTCGAGATTTTCGATATACTGCCTCACACCCATCCGAAAGGCTTCGAGGTAAAATAAAGGGTAAACCACAATTTGACCCGGTCCATGATATGTAATATCCCCTCCCCTATTGGTCATACAAAAACTTGCTCCGATTTTGTTTAAAAATTTACTATTTACCAGCAAATTGCCTGGTTTTCCATTTTTCCCGAGTGTATAAACATGGGGATGTTCAACAAACAGCAAGTAATTGCAAGCATTGGCATACGAACCATTTAAAACAGCCTTTTGCAATTGGCGGCACATTTGTTCCTGATAGTCCCAGCTTTGTTTATATTCAGCCAATCCCAGATCGATACAAAGTGTTTTGTGATGCAGTGTCATTTCAAATTTTATACTCAGATGCATGATAGGATGAACGCACCAAAGGTCCACATTCAGCAGCCTTGAATCCCTTTTCGAGAGCAATTTTTTTTAGCTCACTAAAAATCTCAGGTTGAATATATTCCATCACAGGATAATGCCGAGGAGAAGGTCTCAGATATTGGCCGATGGTCATTATAGAACAACCCGCATCGAGGAGATCGTCCATAGTTTGTAATATTTCTTCGAAAGATTCGCCGAGACCCACCATAATTCCCGATTTGGCCGGTATGCCACTTTTGGCTAACTGACGGATTACCTCGAGGCTTACATTATATCGAGCACGGCTTCGAATCATAGGAGTAAGCCGCTCTATAGTTTCAAGATTATGACCGACGACATCGGGTTTTCCTTTAATAATTCTTTGAATCAGGTTCTCCCTGCCTTGAAAATCCGGGATCAATACTTCTATTTGTGCCTGGGGTAGGCATTCGCGTATGGCAACAATCGTCCTAACCCAATGATCTGCTCCCAAGTCTTCGAGGTCATCCCTGTCAACAGAGGTGACGACGATATAGCGTAAACCCATCTCTACGGCAGCCTTAGCTAATCGCTGGGGTTCATCGGGATCTGGGGGCATGGGTTTACCCGTCGCTGTGTTGCAAAATTTACAGGCCCTCGTACAAATTTCCCCCAAAATCATAAAAGTAGCTGTCCCGTATTTCCAGCATTCTTTAATGTTGGGACAGTTTCCGCTGCTACAAATGGTATTAAGTGAGTAAGATTTCAACAAGGAAGCAGTTTGGCGATATTTCTGATCCTTTTTGATATGAACTTTTATCCATTCAGGTTTTGGTTGGCGATAATCTTCCATAATAAAGTTAAATACGTCGTTTAAGGCTGCAAAAATAAATCAAAGTAAACTGGATTGTGAAAGAATAGATTTTAGAATCCAAGCCTAATTGTAATTCAGTAAAAACAAAATTTTCAAAACCCCTTAAATATGAGCCGAATCTTTAGAGAATGATTAAGATTCGCAAATTTCTCTCTTTAAGGAAAGAAAGAAATTCGGTTTACTTCAGCCCAATGACCTGATAATAATTTTGGAGGTACTTTAATCCCTCACTGAAACGTCAACAAAAGAACTATCTCAGAAATAATTTTTTCGATTTATAATTCAAAATCAGCTTTTTACGATTAAAATTGAGAAACTTATAAAACAAAGATTTAGGGATTATTAAATTTTTACTACAAATTACTTTATGATGATAATACTCTCCAATATTGTTATAAATTTGTTTCTAAAATCAATTCACCAAAAACATTACCCCAAGCCATGAAAACAAACTTTTTTACTAAAATCGTTGTTTCTGCTTTTCTCCTGATAATTATTGCTTATGGATGTACCACTACAACCTATTTAATCGTTAGCGAAGGAGAATCTTTCAATGCCCTGACGAAAATCACTGACAACGAAAACCCCTGTTTTGATTCTGACGGGGGAAGTGAAGGAACTAATTTGGTTTTTACCGTTAGAGAAAAGGATGGTTCTTATAACATTTACATGAAAGATAATGTTTTGTCGAGAGCCACCATTCAAAAAACTTACGGAACAAACCTAAACGTATCGCCAGCAGTTTGTGTAGCTAAAGGGAAAATAGCTTTTCAGTACTACGATAAGAATAATTTCGATATTTACTATGTAGATGCTTATAAAGGCAAAGCCATTACGCAGGTTACCTATACTGATGAAAATGAGTACAATCCTTCGTGGAATCCTGAAGGTACAATCATTATTTTTGAAAAGGGGGCACAACCACGTTCTTTTATAGCAGTATCTGAAAAGAATAATAAAGCTGCCATTTATAACTTGGTTACTGTTACAAAAAACCAGATTTGGCTTAAAAATCTCGTAACAGGAGAATTGAAAATGATAGGTGAAGGAAGTTTCCCTTCAATATCACCCGATGGAAACATGATTGCATTCATTAAATACGATTTGAACAAACAAAAGAATGCAGAAGTGGGAACTTTGTGGATCATGACTATTGATGGAGATTCTCCTCGCCAAATTACTACTTCAGATTTGGGATATGCTATTCGGCCTAAATGGAGCCCCGATGGAACGCAAATTGTCTTCCAACTCACCAAGAAAAACAAAACCGACTCCGACATTTATACCATAGATGTAAATGGTGAAAATTTAAAACAACATACTAATAACCCTGCTGACGATTTTTCTCCTTTCTGGTCAAGTGATGGATATATTTATTTTAGTTCCGACCGTGGCGCTAAAAAAGGTGAGTATCAAATATGGAGATTCAAAATAGAAGAATAACACTACTCAAAATGGCTAAAATAAATTAGATATTTAAATGCTTACTTAACTTTCAATTCAATTAAAGTGATTTCAGGCCATATCCCCATCCTCCCGGGATAACCAATACATCCCAAACCTTGATTAACATAGAGATATTGCGGGGTTTTACTATCTTTATATAAACCCGACCAATATGTGTAAATAAATTTTGCAGGGCTCCAGCGGAAATTTCCGGTTTCGATACCAATTTGCATTCCATGAGTATGTCCGGAAAGCGTAAGAAGAATAGATATATCTCTCTGATTCACTATTTTTTCCCAATAAGTTGGATCGTGTGAAAGAAGAATCTTAACAGGAATATTTTCAACTTGAGCCAAAGTCTTCTCAAGGTTGGCTCTTTGGGGAAATCTTTTCTGACTGCCCCAGTTTTCTACTCCCAAAATTGCAATCTGTTCCCCATTCTTATTAATGACCAAAGATTCATTAAGAAGCAGTTTCCAGCCCATTTCTTGATATAAACGGAATAAATCTTCCAGATTTTTATTCTTTGCATTAGGTGAAGCCCATTTCACATATCCACCGTAATCATGATTGCCTAAAATGGTTATTACGCCTTCTTCTGAATGGAGTTTTCCCAAAATTTCACGGAAAGGATAGGCTTCTTTAGTTGTGAAGGTAACCAGATCACCCGTAAATACGATGAGATCAGGATTCAAGTCATTCGTCTTGCTTACTATTTTTTTCAATGATTTCTTTGAAGGCCAACTGCCCAGATGCAGGTCCGAAATCTGTACGATGCGAAATCCATTGAATGAGGCAGGTAAATCTTTAAGGGGAAAATTCAGTTTTTTTATTTCGACTCGATATGGCCAGACGATGGCCCCAAACATCAAAACGATAAAAACAACCGAAAAACCGGATCGTGCAATAAACTTTACCCATAAGGGCGATGAAATCATATCGAGCAAAGCATCTAAAAAAGCTTTCTCCTTTTGTTTGCCTAACTTTTTTAATCCGGTAATCCAGTGTATGATGTCAGAAATTACATAAATGAAAACCGGCAATACTTTTGCACTATAAACAATGAAAATCGATCCTAGATACCATGTTTGCAGCGTTGGCGGCCATAACCCGAAAGGTTGCAGGAATGAATAAACTGCGCCGAAAACGAACAGCATAAAAGGAAGCCAGAAAAGAACGCACAGGATACATTTCTTCTTCTTGCTATATTTTCGAATGACACCGAAAAAATGCAACCAGAGGATAAAATCGAGAAACAGCATGCAGAAAACTACCGTAAATCCATTGAAATTAGCTGCGAAATTATGTTGATGGTTTGCCAGCCATACACTCACCATGGCAATTATAACCAAAAGAGTATAAAATAAATATGATTTTTTCAAATAGATATGAGAATTTTGTTTTTCATATAACTCCCGGCACAAAATTACAAACCTTCCCAGAATTATAACCGGCAAAAGAGTTGAATGAGTCTTTATCTGAGACGAAAAGAAAATATGAAATTCACTGAAGCTTTTGATATAAATGAAATTTTTTATACTTTTGCAGCTTCAATCAGAAACGTGGTCTTTCTAAAAATACAAGGAGAAGGGGAAGCGTTCTTTTGATGAATGAAGTCTGAAAGATTCGGGTTTTGAAACTTGAACATCAATAAGCCAAAAAAATCCGGTGAGGTGGGTGAGAGGCTTAAACCAGCAGTTTGCTAAACTGCCGTACGGGTAGCCGTACCGGGGGTTCGAATCCCCCCCTCACCGCAGTTGGATTCATCCATCAAAATTTTAAGGGCTTTCGGGGTGTAGCGCAGTCTGGTTAGCGCACCTGGTTTGGGACCAGGGGGTCGGTGGTTCGAATCCACTCACCCCGACTACATTAGCCTTAATGAACAAATCTTATCCAGTCCATCGCATGGATCCTGTACCTTTAAATAACAATCTTCCTTTATTTTCCGAAAAAAGAATCCAGTAACCAGAAATTTCCTGTATTTAAGGCTTGTCCTAAGAATAAATCACGAGCCCTGATATTGCTTATTTTTGATAAAAAATGCCATGAAGTTTTTTTATCAATCTTTGGCTCAAATAGTTGAAAATCATTTTCCGGCTGTATTATGTCTTGTAATCGAAACCAAAGGTTCGACGCCTCGCAAGACCGATAGCAAAATGGTTGTGATGCCCGACGGAAAAGTCATAGGAACCATAGGAGGTGGAAAAAACAGAATATCAAGTCATCGAGAAAGCACTTGCCATTAAGCCAGGCGACCCTCCCCTCTTACTTCATTTCAACCTTCATCCCGACCGAGGACTGTTCTACGGTGGAGAAATGAAAATCTATCTCGAACGTCTTGATGCAGGCACCCGTCTATTCATCTACGGAGCAGGCCATGTTGGAAAAGCCACTGCACGACTCGCTTCCTCTTCGACTTCCAAATATTCCTAATCGATGAAAGACCAAATATTTTCTCCGAATCCGACCAGCAAAATTTTCATTGCATCGAGGGAAATTACAGCGAGATCATCACAAAATTAGATATCAATACAAATGACTTTGTAGTAGTAGTTACTCATGAACATGCCCTCGATATTTCTCTCACAGCAGCCATCGCCACTTTACGACCAGCCTATATTGGCATGACAGGTTCGAAATCGAAAAGCCGGGAGGCACGAAAAACCTTACAAGAAAAATATTATCTGGATAAAGAACTCATCATAAAAATCGATCTTCCGATTGTTTACCCATAGCCGCCGAGACTCCCGAAGAAATTGCTCTTTCTATTGTTACAGCCTTAGTGGATACTATAATCCGCCTTAATGGCATTCACCCTAAAAAATAACAAAACAATGCATTGGTCTTGTTTTCGAAAAGGCCAAAAAATATCGAAGTGCGAGGTGAGACATGGAGAATGGCGGATAGAAAACTGCCTACGAGAAATGGAAAATGGAAGAGGCTTGAGACGAAAAGTCAAGGAGACGGAGAAATGTCAATATTCACATAATCCTATATTGAGTAGATCACATGAGAATTCTTAATAAGGCGAATATCATCCTCTTCCGTTTCATTAAGTTAAATTGACAATGAATAGTTATACGGGATGAAATCCTTACCTTTGCAGCAAAATTCGATAATTTATGGATAATAAGGAATTAGGTTTCAATTCTCTTTTGGTTCATGCCGGAGGAGTTGAAAATGGAATGAATAGTGCTATTACGCCTATATATCAAACTTCCACATTTACTTTCGAGAATGCCGATCATGGGGCAGCATGTTTTGCGGGGGAAGAATCGGGGTATATCTATACCCGTTTGGGTAACCCCACCATTACCGATTTGGAAAAAACCTTAGCCATACTCGAGAAAGGATATGGAGGTATTGCCACGGCTTCGGGTATGGGTGCTGTAAGTACAATTTACGCAGGTTTACTCGGTGCGGGCGAGCACATGGTCGGTCATGAGGCCGTTTATGGTTCATCGCGCTTGATTGCCGAAACCATTTTCAAACGTTTTGGCGTCGAAAGCGACTGGATCGACACTTCTGATCTGGAATCTGTAGAAAAACATATACGGCCTAATACAAAACTTATTTATTTGGAAACCCCGGCCAATCCAACAATGACCATTGTAGATATTGCCGCAATAAGCCAGATGGCTCATGCCAGAAACATCAAAGTTTGCGTGGATAACACTTTTTGCAGCCCTTATCTGCAAAATCCTCTCGAATTAGGTGCCGATGTCGTTTTGCATAGTCTGACCAAATTTATCAATGGACATGCCGATGCCGTAGGAGGAATGATAATTACCAAAACCGAAGCCGATTACAAAGCTTTACGCATTGTGATGACCAACATGGGGCCCAACATGGATCCTCATCAAGCCTGGCTGATCAGAAGAGGTTTGAAAACTTTAGCCTTACGCATGGAACGTTCTCAGGCCAATGCCATGAAAGTGGCCGAATTTCTGGAAAATCACCCCAAAGTAGCTTGGGTGAAATATCCAGGTTTGAAATCTCATCCACAATATGAATTGGCTTGTAAACAAATGAGAGGTCCTGGAGCAATGATTAGTTTCGAGGTAAAAGGAGGCCTACCCGCCGGTAAAATCGTGATGGATAATGTAAAACTTGCCTTATTGGCAGTGAGTTTGGGCGGAATAGAAACGCTTATTCAGCACCCCGCCAGCATGACTCATTCAAAAATGAGCCCCGAGGCTCGACATCAAGCCGGAATCAGTGATGGCCTGATTCGTCTTTCGGTTGGAATAGAAGAAGCAGAAGATATTGTGGCCGATCTCTCTCAGGCTCTCGATTTAATTTGAATTCCCCATCTTCTTCGAAACTTCATCCCTCGATGGCTCTTGAAGATGAGAATTTTTCATGAATTTCGAGCGGACATTCAATTCGTGTTTTTTGAAAAGCATCATATAGTTTTGTGTAACTGCTCTGCATCATCATATCAACTATATAGCCTAATTTTGGAAAAGAATTTTTTTCGATGCGAAATTTGACATATAAGGCCTTTATGGTTTTTCTTTTATCCCTATTTAGTTTTTCTGAGGTTTATGCCCAGAAAGTGGCCGTGGTATTAAGTGGAGGTGGAGCAAAAGGAGCATGTCATGTAGGATTGCTCAAGGCTTTGGAAGAAAATGACATTCCCATTGATTATATTGCCGGAACCAGCATGGGAGCCATAGTAGCCGGGTTATATGCAGCGGGCTATTCTCCCGAAGAAATGGAAGTCCTTATGACATCCGAAGAATTCAAGAAGTGGGCAAAAGGAGTTATCGATACTGAATATATGTATTACTACAAGAAAGATCCCAATGATCCTTCATGGGTTTCAGTGCCTGTGGAAATTAGTCCTAAGAAATTTAAACCCAAACTACCCACCAATCTGGTTTCACCTTACGAAATGGATTTTCAGTTTATAAGGATTTTTGCCGATGCCGGGGCAGCAGCAAATTACAATTTTGACAGTCTCTTTGTTCCCTTTCGTTGTGTAGCTGCCGATATTACTGCTAATCAGCCCTATATTGCGCGCAGTGGAAATCTCGAAAATGCCATTCGGGCTTCCATGACCTTTCCATTATATTTCAAACCGATTACTATTGATGGCCATCTTATGTTTGATGGAGGAATTTTCAATAATTTTCCGGTAGATGTGGTACTGGAGGATTTCAAACCCGATTACATCATAGGTTCAAAGGCTGCCGGCGATTATTCCATCCCTAATCCCGATGATATCGTTTCGCAAATCGAAGGTCTCGTCATGAATAAAGTGCCCTATCAAATTCCCGAAGGAGTGAATGGAATCATGGTAGCACCTCAGCTCATCAAGGTTGAAGTGAATGACTTTAGTCAGGCCAAAGCTTTTATCGACAGTGGATATGTAGCAACTACGGCTTTGATGGACAGCATAAGGAGAAATATCGGCCGGCGAGAAAGCAAGGAAGAGAGGATAATGAAACGGCAGGCCTTCAACAATAGAAAACCCGATATGTTCATCGATCAGGTTATTGTAACGGGTGTCAATCCTGCTCAGGCCGATTATATACGCAAATTGATCGTTCATCAGCCCAGACAGCGCCTTTTCCCCGAAATGAAAGAAGATTATTACCGGTTGATAACGGATAGCAGATTCCGAAGTGTATTTCCGCGACTGAAATTTAACCCCGAAAGTGGTTATTATGATTTGACGCTCGAAGTGGAAAGAGCTACACCCTTCGAACTGCAGTTTGGTGGAGTAATTACTTCATCACCCAATACCGAAGGGTATTTACAGGGAACATATTACCTTTTGGGTGAAAATGCCTTGAATATTTCGCTGAATGGATATTTTGGACGTTTTTATCTGGGTGGCCGCCTGCGAGCACGTTTCGATTTCCCCATCAAAAATCCCTATTTTATCGAAATGGATTTGGTTTCATCTCGATATCATTATTTTCCCAGTGGATTGATTTTTCTAGATGATGTTTTATCGTCTAATCTGTCACGTTACGATTATAATGTCACGGGTATAATAGGATGGCCTGTTACCAATAAAGGCGTCTTCAAAATCAATGGAATATTAGGAGATTGGGAAACACGTTACTACCATACCAACGCAGTGAAAAGAACGGATGTTCAGGATAAGACCTCTCTGGAATATTTTAAATTAGGAGCCGAGCTCGACTTCAATACCCTGAATCAACGGCAATATGCTACAGCTGGCTCGAGATTGGATGCCTGCCTCAATTTTGGCGGCGGAACTGAATACCACACACCTGGAACTACTTCCTTCGCAAAACAAAAAGCGGAGTTCTATCACTCGTTTATGGACGTAAAATTTACTTACGATAATTATTTCGCAAAATCAGGACCATTCACCTTTGGCATGCTCTCCGAATTCGTGTTTACAACCCTGCCTCGATTCCGCAACTATACTTCTACAATGATTCTCATGCCACAGTTTAGTCCTTTCCCCGATGCCAACGTTCGTTTTCTCGAGAATTTGCGCAGCCAGTCGTACCTTGCCGGTGGATTGAAAATTTTATATTCATTCAGCGATGCTATTCATCTACGAATAGAAGGATATTATTTTCAGCAATTCAGGAAAATTTTTCAAAACAGTAAGCAAGGCGCTTACTTTGGCCCCTGGTTAAGTCACCATACCTATACCACGACTTCAGCTCTGGTAGCACATACATTTTTAGGCCCTTTTAGCTTGAATCTGAATTATTTCGGCGGAGAAACTAGCCCATGGAGTTTTACGGTCAACTTCGGTTATTACCTTTTTCATAAAAAAGGATTAAATTGAGAGTATGGGAGCATGTTTTCTCAATATAATGCTCTAAAAGTCGAAGTTAGGAAAAGTTGAAAAATAGGGAAGAAAAATTATTATCTGGGTGTTGTGGAGCGGAGCTCCACAACACCCAGATTTATTTATCACTCACCAATAGCATATCAAGGCATATCGAGACGACCTGTTTTTCTCCTATTCAAAAAATGCTTGAATTGAATTTCACATTTGGTGAAATGTTTTAATTTTACTCATTGAGATTGAAGTTCATCATTATGACAAAAAAATTCCAAAACATGCCATTGTTGTAACTCTTCTCTTTTCCGAACATATTGTTTATTAATGAATTAGAAATTAATTAAAAATTATAAAACTATGAATGCCGATGATTTGGAAAACTTCCTGAACTCTTTGGAGCACATGCACTTTAAAGACTTAGATGAACTTAATAGGTATGCTGCCAAATATTTTCAACAATACAACCAAACTCCCCAACCTAATTTTGAGGGTTATTCACCTACGGAAATGACGTATCTTTTTCGTAATCCATACGATGATAAATCTCCAATGAAATTGCAAAAGCTTGATGAATCGGATTATAAACAAATCCCATTATTCAATCTGGTGAAATACCTTGCAAATCGAATTGCTTCCGAAGGTGAACTCAAGCTGACGCAAAAGGGAAATTTACCTAAAAAAATTGTAAGCGAATTATACGACCAGGGTTTTATCCAAGATTATTTTATCGAGAGTGGTTTATCGAAACCTTATTATGAAGAAAAAATTAAAGGTATTCATCTTACCAGAATAATATTACAACTTTCTGGAATTACAAAAAAAAGAAATAATCAATTAAGCCTCACCCTAAAGGGGAATCGACTTTTATCGAATAACGATGAATTGTTGAAATTAATTTTCAAAACTTTTACTCAAAAATTTAATTGGGGCTATTTTGATTTATATGAAACGGAAACTGGCCAAATGGGATTTGCTTTCTCCTTGTTCTTACTCTCCAAGTATGGAAATTCTAAACAACTTGATAATTTTTATGCAAACAAATATTTTAAGGCATTTCCCAAGTTATTGGATTCTTTCGAGACCCACTATCTTTCTTTAAAAAATGAACCTGAGCGATGTTATTCTACTAGAACTTTCGACAGATTTATTGATTATTTTGGATTGATTCATATTGATACCGATGATAAAATAATTCCAAAGGAAAAATTTGTTACCAAAACTGATTTGTTAGATAAATTCATACATTTTGAACCTCATCGAGCTATATGTGAATGATCGTTTTTGAATAATTAATCAAATCTTCTTAATTCTCGAGGAAATAAATATTCAATTTTCAATTCTTTAAATAATGAAACGTTTTATTTCTTTTCTATTTGCAGCATTTTCCATTATCGGTCTGAGTGCCCAGGACAATCGAGTTTTGATGATCGATAAAGGATGGAAATTTATCTCAGGAGATCATCCACAAGTTTTTTTACCTGATTATGATGATGCTAACATGAAATCCATCGAGGTAAATAAAATTTGGGAAGAACAAGGTTATGACCCGCTGGATGGATTTTGTTGGTATCGTTTGCATGTGGTTATTCCATCCGAATTAAAAACTAAGGCTATTTTACAAGATAGCTTATTCATCTATCTTGGCAAGATCAACAATTTTGATCAGACTTATCTAAATGGACATTTGATTGGTGTGAATGGCTTTAAAGTTACTGACAGCCAGAAAGATGATCTTTCCTTCATTAAGGCTCCTACCAATTATTGGGACCGACCAAGAGCTTATAAGCTCGCTTTGAATGATTCTTTAATCCGATGGGATAAAGAAAATATTATTGCAGTGAGGGTATACGACGAAGGCGGACAGGGTGGCATGTACACAGGCGATCAATTTATTCGTCTAACCTGTTTCTCCGATTATATTTCTCTCGAATGTAACGGTACTCCTTATCACTTCAACGGAAATACCCTTTCAAAGCAGATCAAAATCCGAAATGTTTCATCCGCATACTTTATCAGGGGTAAATTAGAAATCATAGCTATAAATAAACTTACGGGTCATGAAACTTTTCATCAGTCATTGAAGGTAAAACTCAGGCCTGCCGATGTTTTCGACTTTCATCTCGAGCTCCCTCAAATGGACCATTCTCAGGTGGTAACTTATCGTTATTCCATAAAAAGTGAAGGATCCGACAAAATCTATCGTGACGAAACTCCCTATATCTTGACACCTCCGGTAAAAGATACTCCTCAGATAAACGGTCCTTATATCACGGGTGCCAGGCCGCATCATCCTTTTTTATTTACTATCCCAGTTACCGGGGAAAAACCCTTAAATTTTGAAGTGAAAGGCTTGCCAAATGGCCTTGTTCTGAACAATACCAGCGGGATTATTTCTGGAATGGTCGAAGAACCCGGCGAATATCGCTTGAGTATTAAAGTTAGCAACGCTTTGGGATCGGATTTTAGGGAAATGATTGTCAAAATTGGACCTGACATTTGCCTCACTCCGCCCATGGGATGGAATAGCTGGAATTGTTGGGGCCTGGCCGTCGATCAGGAAAAGATTGCAGACGCTGCCAATGCCTTTGTCAATGAAGGTTTACGTGATCATGGCTGGACTTATGTGAACATCGACGATGGATGGAATATACATAAAGATGCAGAACCCAAGCGTGATGACTTGGGTAATATTCTTCCCAACGAAAAATTTCCCGATATGAAAGGTTTGGGCGATGCAATCCATTCTTTGGGCTTGAAAATGGGAATTTACAGTTCGCCGGGACCTTATACCTGTGGTCAATACACAGGAAGCTACCAATTCGAACAAAAAGATGCCCAAAGTTATGCCTCATGGGGAGTGGATTATTTGAAATATGACTGGTGTTCATATGATCAGATTGCACGCGATACTTCACTTGTTGAACGTAAAAAACCATATCACGTAATGAAAGAAGCACTAAATCAGGTGAATAGGGATATTGCGTACAGTTTATGCCAGTATGGTATGAGTAAGGTATGGCGTTGGGGGGCAGAAGTAGGGGGAAATTTATGGCGTACGACAGGCGATATTACCGACACATGGGGAAGCCTGAAATCAATTGGATTCTCTCAGGTCGAGAATCAACCTTATGCAGGGCCAGGGCATTGGAATGATCCAGATATGCTCGTAGTGGGATGGGTAGGATGGGGACCAAATCTTCATCCGACCAGGCTAACACCTGATGAGCAGTACACCCATATCTCGTTGTGGTGCCTTCTTTCCGCTCCCTTATTGCTAGGCTGCGACCTTCAGCAGCTCGATCCATTTACCCTAAATCTTTTGACCAATGACGAAGTTTTAGCTATCAATCAAGATGCTTTGGGTTATCAGGCAAAACAAATACTCGTGGAGGGAGATATTCAGGTTTGGATTAAAAAACTTTCAGATGGCACATTTGCCATAGGAATTTTCAATCTGGGCGATAAAACCCACGGCTATCATTTTGATTTTGCCAAAACAGGCCTGCCTCAACAAATGTATCTACGCAATGTCTGGAAAAATGAAAATTTAGGGCATTTTATCAAAGGGATGGGAATGAAAATACCTTCGCATGGAGTAATTCTTTTGCGCCAAATTCCATAATAATAACCTTTCCTATCATCAAGGGACTTTTCAGGTTTTTGCTATTCTAATTTCAAATGATCAACACTAAGATTAATATTCTCTCAACGTAGAAGCGGGGAGCCATCCTATATTCCCATTAGCAATCTTAATCTTAACCCAATTGTCCAATTTATCCTGTATCTCAACTTTAGTGCCTTCGTGTAAAACAAATAAATCTACACTGGCATTATCAGGCGAACTTTTCACCACCACAGCAGGCTCAAAGATAATTCCATTTCGTTTTTCACTTTGACGTTGTTGCCCTTTCCATGCAAAAGCAAAACTAAATGATGCGAAAACAATGAGTACAACTGCTGACCATAAACCTATCTTTCGATAACTTATCCTTTTGCTGAGGAGAAAAATGCCAAGAGCTAATAAAAAAAGTCCTAAAAAAACAAGACTGAGTATAGCCCATGTATCAGTCGGGAAAAAATTATAAAATGATTCCCACCACCTCTGGAAAAAAAATTCCGGAACCACATCTATCTTATCGGTAATCCGGCTGTTGGCAATCTTAAGATTGAAAAGAATATCTTCATCGCCCGGCTTTAACATCAAAGCCTTTTCATAATTGTAAATGGCAGGCGCCAATTCATTCAATTTAAAATAAGCATTCCCTAAATTATAGTAAACCTCGGCCGATTCAAAACCCATGGATAGAACTTTCTCGTAATAAACCACCGCATCGGAATAAAAGCCTTTTGTATAAGACGAAGTGGCTGAATCAAGCAATGCCTGTGGATTGCTATGTCCTCTCAAGATTCCAGTCGGAAAAATAAATCCAAGTAAAATGATTGGAAATAAATATTTAAAATATGTTTTCATAAAATGGTCTATCTAATTTATTATGAACTTTATTTTAATTCCTGCTCAATACGTGAGATAGTGGAAAGAGCTTCTTTGTAAACCTGTTCCATGTTCTCGGATTTGTTTCCAGGAGCAAAACGGGCAAATTCACAATTATTGAGCGTATCGATGAAAGCTTTTATAGTTTGAGGATCGACATTCTTCTGAAGAAGTTTATTTTCAACATTTTCCATCGAAAGTTCTGCCATAGGAATGTTGAATTTGTCGGAGATATAGCCCCACAAGGCAGCGGATATCTCATTGTAGAACTGGGCTTCCTGCTGATTTTTGAGATAGGTATGAGCCGTCTTCAACCGCTTGGTAGCCACACTAGTAGCTTTGCGCAAACGCATCAACCCGGCATCCCCTCTGCGCTTTCGCATGGTTTTTATCCCAAATATCAAGAGGCCAAACAATACTATTAAGCCAATTAATATTCCATAATAGAGTTTGGAAGCGAAGAAAGTTACTCCAACAGGTCGCAGATGAAAGGGAGGTAATTTGATATAACGAATATCGGTTCCAATATATTTAATATCTTGCTGATTTACTCCACTATAGGTGATTCCTGCAGGCTGTTCTGCGCCTTTGAGCACTTCTATGGTAAATTCAGGCGAGGTTTCGGTATAATATCTTCCTGTCGAAGGATTAAAATAGCTAAAGGTGAAAGGTTTTATAGTATATTTTCCAGGTGTTCGTGGTATAATGAGGTATTCGAAGGTTTTGCTACCCGAAAACCCCGAAGAAGAAGTAGAGATGTTGGAATTAACCTTTGGATCGTAAGTATCGAATTCGGTAGGGAATTTGATATTGGGAGCCTCTATCATGTCAAGATTCCCACTGCCACTAATAGTAACCTTGAGATTGAGCGCTTCATTGGTTTTTAACTGAGTACGATCGACCTGAGCCGAAAATTTGAAGTTACCCACAGCTGAACTAAATTCGGAAGGTTTACCGCTTGTGGGTAAAGGCTTAGCAGTGATGGTAATGGCATTACTGTAAACCTTCTTATTGACGCGTTCATAGCCTGTATTGAAAAAAGCATCGTTGAAAAATTGGTCAAAAAAAGGATCGCCTATAGAAAACCGTTTGCGCTGTTTAATTAAGGTAGCAGTCGCCTCCATTTCGAGTGGAGGTATATTAAAAGTTCCTGATTTTAAAGGGAAAAGAGCACTCTTTTTAATTTCTGCGGTAACATATTCCTGCCCATTGATAATTTCGGTAGATTGCTGCAATTGGTCGCTTTTAATAAGATCCTGTGACCAAAATCCAGGAAAGGTTCCCAAATTATTGATGCGAATATTAGCAAGAGGAACTTTGGTATAAAGTTTATAAGTAATAATTACCTGTTCGCCAACATAAGGATTAGATTTGCTAACATAAGCCTTTACGAAGATATCCTCTTGTGAGAGGTCGTCAATGCTTTGAATGGGTTCGGTAGGCCTGCCAGGTGTTGTGCGCGGTTTAGATGGACTTTTTGAAGTGCTCCCACTCGAAGATTTTTCTACCGTAATTCGCAGTGTATTCGAATAGTAAGTCTTTCCTTCCACTACAATGCTTGCTGGCTTTATATCAAAAGTTCCTACTTCGGAAGCATGAATGAGATAAGTATAAATTTGTTCGTTCGATTGACTCATTTTACCATTGATGAACTGAAAACTCGAACTCTGTGAGACATTCGGGCCCGAAACTACATCAAATCCTTTGAAATCAGGGCCGTTGAACTTTTCCCCTTTAGCGTTGACTTTGTAAGTAACCTGAAACGTTTCACCTTGGCTTACGGCAGAAGGAGCCGAAGCCGTAAATTCAACATTCTGACTTTTTAGCGAAAAAACCGGAACAATGATAGACAAAATGAATATCAGAGTTTTTATTCTTTTCATGTTTGGGTCGAGCTTTCTATTTTTAATAAAATTATATCACAAACGTAAGTAATTCAGCCGGAAACGGTGGCACAAAATTTATGCCTTTACCAATCTTTTTCTGGTTTTTCGGTAACTATAGCTTTCTTTTCTTTTTTAAGTTTTTCTAAAGTTTTTTGTTCGGCATTTTTCATGGCTTCGAGCATACGTTCGGCATCTTGTTTCGAAATTTCTTGTGGTTGACCTTGTTGAGGCTGCTGTTGGGCTTGTTGCTGATCTTGCTTCTGCTGATCTTTTTGTTGATCTTGCTTTTGTTGATCTTGCTTCTGCTGATCTTTTTGCTTCTGCTGATCTTGTTTCTTTGCCATTCTGAGCGCATACGACAGGTTATAGCGCGTGTCCTCATCTTTAGGATTGAGCCGCAGAGCATTTTTATAAGCCTCTATGGCTTCATTATATTTTTTTGATTTTAGAAATGCATTTCCTATATTATGCCAAACATGAGCCGAATTCTGGGATGAAAGGTCACTACGATTGGCAAGACTGCTCCATGCTTTTACTGATTCCTCGAGATTGTTCTGCTTATAAAGTGAATTGCCAAGATTATACTGAGATACGGCAGAAGAAGGATTTTTTTCAAGAGCCTTACGAAAGGCTATTTCGGCTTCATTATATTTGTTCGACTCGTACTCTTTTGTTCCTTTACGTATAAAACGATTCTCCCGCTGCGCTTCAACAGTGCTGAAGTGAATTAATAATAAAACTAACAAACATAAATATCTTTTTTCCATCACTATAAATAGTTTATTGTCCAAAAAGATTTATCCGTTTTGCCCAATGGCTTTTTCGTGCTGGAATCAACATTTCCAGAACTAAAAGCACAAACGCAATCCATAAAAAGTAAGGATACCAGCTTTCATATTCCGAAAATAACTGAGTATCGAATTCGGTTTTTTCGAGCTTGTTAATTTCCTCGAAAATTTTTCTTAAGGCTTGATTGGTATTTTGTGCCCTGATATAAATGCCTTGTCCGGTCGATGCTACTTTTTGAAGTGTAATTTCATCGAGCCGTGTAATAATCGTATTGCCCTGAGCATCTTTCTTGTACCCAGTTATTTCTCCTTTTTCATTGACGATTGGGATAGGTGAACCTTCAGGTGTACCAATTCCAATGGTGTAAATACGAATGCCTTCAGCAGCTGCTTTTTCGGCTTCTGTCAAAACATCTCCCTCATGGTCTTCGCCGTCAGTAATCAATATAATGGCTTTGCTACGTGTTTCTGATTGTAATGAAGCCTTTGCCATGCTAATGGCTTGAGCAAGAGCCGTTCCTTGAGTAGGAATCAGTCGTGTGTTGATGTTGTTGATAAACATTTCTGCGGCAGCATAATCACTAGTGATGGGCAACTGAATATAAGCCTTGCCTGCAAAGACAATAATACCTATCCTATCGCCCTGCAATTGTTCGACTAATTTGCGTATGGCCAGTTTGGCATTCTCCAGCCGATTAGGTTTTACGTCTTCGGCAAGCATACTGTTCGAAACATCCAAGCAAATCATCATGTCGATGCCCTTCTGTTTGGCTTTTACAAGTTTTGTTCCTATTTGAGGGTTGGCCATAGCTATGGTCAATATAATCATGGCTATATTCCATAAAATAAGTTTTAAAATAGGACGCACATTCGAATAATCAGGCATCAACCGGCTCAAAAGGCTTTTCTCTCCAAACCGCGCTAGCATCTTTTCGCGTATGATTCTTCCTACCACAAAAAGAGCCACCGAAATTGGAATTATCAATAAAAAATAAAAATATTCTGGATTTTCAAATCTGAACATATTATTCAAAATTTTAAAAATAACTTTAAGGATAAACCCTTAAAAAAGTATGCGACAAGATGAATTCAATGATGAGGAGGATTATAGCCACTAAAACGAAGGGGCGAAATTCATCGGTTTTTTTATGAAATTCCGAAACATCTATTTTCGATTTTTCCATCTGGTCGATTTCATGATAAATTTCACGCAAAGTAGCATTGTTAGTAGCTCTAAAGTATTTTCCTCCTGTCATTTGAGCTATTTGCTGCAAAAGATTTTCATCTATTTTAACCTCTACATTTTGATATTGAATCCCATAGGGTGTTTGGAAAGGATAAGGAGCCATACCACGGCTTCCGACGCCAATGGTGTAAATGCGAATTCCATATTTTTTTGCGATTTCAGCAGCCGATATAGGATCGATATTTCCACGGTTGTTTTCACCGTCGGTAAGCAAAATAATTACTTTGCTCACTGTAGTGCTTTCACGCAGGCGATTGATAGCTGTAGCCAATCCATCGCCAATAGCTGTGCCATCTTCTATCATTCCACTCTTTAATTCACGAAAAAGTTCCAATAAAACAGTTTTGTCGGTTGTTAGCGGGCACTGGGTAAACGCTTCTCCCGAAAATGCAACCAGTCCTATTCTGTCATTAGGCCTACCTTCCACAAATTCTGAAGCTACAATTTTTGCTGCTTCGAGGCGGTTGGGCGAGAAGTCTTCGGCAAGCATACTGCTCGAAATATCGAGTGCTATGGTAATATCAATTCCTTCTATGCTTACATCTTGTCGGCTAATACTGCTCTGCGGCCTTGCTAAGGCAATTATGATGAAAATAAGAGATAAAATTCGTAAAATAAAGGGAATATGACGAAAGCGCTGTCTGGGTGTATGAGGTAGCTTGCTAAAATAACCTGTTTGAGGAAATGATAATGTAGGATGAAGCTTTTTCCCTCTGTAAATGTACCAGCCCACAAGTAGGGGAATAGTCAATAATAAGAGTAACAACCACGGATGCGCAAAAGTGATATTATGAATGAATCCAATCATAGTGGTTTATTGTTGCATTTCAGATGGAGAAGAAGGATGGGGTTCCGAAGCATTTTCAGGTTTGGGCATGGTTTCTTCCACAAACCTTCGACAAACATCAAATGAAAATGAATTCTCATCGGGTAAAGGTATGTAACGTGCAAATTTAACCAGATCAGCGGTTTGCAACATTCTTCGGCAATCACTGATCAATTTCGTATCAAAGCCCGCATTTTCTAAAGCTATGATAATTTCTTCGCTAACCATTTCGGGAGCATTTATTTGAAATTGATTGTCCAGATAATCCCTAAAGATATCTGTAAGTTCAGAATAGAATTGCTTATAATGACCTGACTGCCATAATTGTTTGTTTCTGAGCGTATCTAATGCTTCCAGCGCAATTTGCCAAGCCGGAATTTTGGGCTTAGGAGCAATGAGGAAATATTTTCGCTTGCCTCTTCGGTACTGAACATAGCGGTAAATTAGAAATGCCACAATAGCAATCAAGAGGGCATACCCTATCCATGGCAAGATTTCTTTCCAACTATATCCGATTTTCTGTATGCCTTTAATGTCGCGGATGTCTTGAGTCGTATCGACTGGCATAGCCATTACCTCCAGCAAAATTGGTTCGGTTTCGGCTATTTGCGTAATTGTGTCCTGGGGAAGTTGCCAGTAGAATCTAATGGGTTGTACTACAATGTATCCCGTATCAAAAGATGTAATGACAAGATTCTGGCTTCTTTTAACCATTCCATCGGGTGTAACTGTCGAATCAATAGCAGATTTTTTAATAATTTCGATTTGGCGACTTAGTGTATCTCCTCTAATTCCCCATCCTATCTTAGCCTTAGGTGGATGGGTAAAACTGATATTCATTCTCACCTGTTGGCCAATCATCAAGCGAGTTGAATCAATTTGGACAGTTGCTTTGGCCTCGCCTGTTTGAGCTCTTAATTGTATCCCAGCAAGCAAGAGCGATAATGTTAGAATAATTATTTCCTTGAAAGGTATTTTTTTGTTCATCTCAACAAGTTGGTTGCTGAATATAATGACTGAATTTTTTTTGACATCTCCAATGTCTTTTTCTGGATTAGTTTCTTAAAAGATTTGATGGCCTTTTACTTTCATTTATTTCCTTCTTTCTCTTATTTGGAAAAGGCGAATAAGAGGAGGGACATAATCTTGAGCAGTATGTATGCTAATGTTGTCTATTCCGCAGCGGGTAAACACATCTCGCAGATAGCGCTGGTGGTGTTTGCGCATATTGGCGTACCTTTCTCTAATCTGAGAATTGGAGGTGTCTATCCATGTAATTTCCCCCGTTTCAGGGTCTTTAGCTTCAACCAAGCCAATATTGGGCAGTTGGTCTTCTCTTTCATCATACACCCGCAGAGCCACAACGTCGTGCTTGCGTGAGGCTACTTCCAATGCTTTATCAAATCCTTGGTCTTCAAAATCGGAGATTAAAAATGCAATGCTGCGTTTTTTAATAGCATTGGTAAAAAACCTCAAAGCTTCGGCTATATTGGTATTAGAATGTTTGGGTTTAAAATCTATCAATTCCCGTATAATGCGCAATATATGCGTGGTTCCTTTCTTGGGTGGAATAAATTTTTCAATACCCTGGCTGAAGAATATCACCCCTACCTTATCGTTGTTACTGATAGCCGAAAAAGCTAGGACTGCAGCAATCTCTGTCATAAGTTCCTGTTTGAACCTTTGCCGCGAACCAAATTCATTTGAACCACTTACATCGATGAGCAATATCACAGTAAGTTCTCTTTCTTCTTCATAAACCTTTACGAAAGGGTGATTCAATCGGGCGGTAACATTCCAATCGATATTACGGATATCATCGCCATATTGATATTCACGAACTTCGCTAAATTCCATTCCTTTCCCCTTGAAAGAACTGTGATATTCTCCAGAGAAAATTTGATTGGAAAGCCCACGGCTTTTTATTTCAATTTTTCTGACTTTTTTGAAGATTTCAGAAGTATCCATCGTAAAAAAATTAAAATGTGATAAGAAAATAATAGATTCAATTATCAGGGTACTTCGACGGTATTCAGTATCTGGCTAATAATTTCTTCGGTAGTGATGTTTTCGGCTTCGGCTTCGTAGGTTAGTCCAATGCGATGACGCATCACCTCGTGAGCAACGGCGCGAACATCTTCTGGAATAACATAGCCACGTCTTCTAATGAATGCAAAGGCTTTTGATGCAAGAGCCAGATTAATACTTGCACGTGGGGAGGCCCCATAAGAGATCAGGCCTTTGAAACTATCTATTTTGTAATGTTCGGGAAAACGTGTGGCAAACACGATGTCAGTAATGTAGTTTTCGATTTTCTCGTCCAGATAGACTTCTCTTACTAAGCTACGTGCCTTGATGATGTCCTCGGGTTTGAGCCGTGTTTCGGTGAAAACCTCCTCGTTGCGAATGTTTTGCCTTAAGATGAGTTTTTCTTCTTCCTTGTCGGGATAAGTAATCACTACCTTTAGCATGAAACGATCAACTTGTGCTTCGGGCAAAGGATAAGTACCTTCCTGTTCGATGGGATTCTGAGTAGCTAATACCATAAAGGGTTCTTCGAGCTTGAAAGTATGTTCCCCTATAGTAACCTGACGTTCTTGCATGGCTTCGAGCAGCGCACTCTGTACCTTGGCTGGCGAACGATTAATTTCATCGGCCAGTATGAAGTGGGCAAAAATGGGTCCTTTACGGACAAGAAATTCTTCGCTTTTCTGACTGTAAATCAACGTACCGGTAAGGTCGGCAGGTAATAAATCGGGCGTAAATTGAATGCGGCTGTATTTCGCATCAATAATGTTTGCCAGAGATTTGATGGCCAATGTCTTCGCAAGTCCAGGAACACCTTCCAGAAGAATGTGCCCGTTACTGAGCAATCCAATTAATAATCGCTCTACCATTTGCTTCTGACCTACAATGACCTTTCCCATTTCCATTCGGATGATATCGACAAACGCACTTTCCTGCTGAATACGCTCGTTAAGTTCTCTTATATCTATGCTTTGCATATCATTTTATATTTTGATGTGGCAAAATTAGCAGCCTCTTTCGGGCTGAACAACTTTCATTGGGTTAAATAGTGTTAAATAAGTCGTTAAAAAATGTTAATTTAAGTGATTATGAAGAAGTTATAAAAAATCTCCTTTTCGCTCGACATTTCGAGGACTCGAGACAAACTATTTTCTATCTAAAGCTCTTCGATGAAATGTTGCAGCTTTATCCTCACTTCGTCGGTAATGCATTTTACTTCGGGGTTATTCACGGCCATCATGGCTCCTTCAGGGTCCATGACCGAAACTTCGGTCAGCTTATCCCCAATTTGTTGAATAAGAACATTGCAGGGCAGCAAAACACCCAGTTTGTCTTCCTTGAGGATAGATCTGTAAGCATGACCGGGTGAACAAGCTCCTAAGACCTTATAAGGCCTGAAATCGACATTGAGCTTTTCCTTGAATTTTTCACGAAAATCGATTTCCATCACTATACCCATTCCTACTTTCGATAGCCCTTCATGAACACGCGATTCGGCTTCTTCAAAAGAACAATTCAAAGTTTTGGTAAAATAATAGTTCATGGTTACATAATTTATTGCAAAAATAAAGAAAAATTGCTCATCTTCAATATCAGGTTCAATATCAGGAATCTTATTTGCCAAAAAGCCTGGGAAATGATTTTCTGCTTCCATTGCGTTTCATCCGAAAAGAATCTTAACAACCCAATATTAAAGTTTCTCATATTAAATTTTGTTAAATTTTTGAAAAGGTGTTGACTTTTGAAAAAAATGCCTTATCTTTGTATCGAAAAATCTAATAAAGATGTATCCCTTCAATTTTAAAAGGTGCGAGAAAAAGAAAAACGAAATAAAAGAAAGTTTAGAATTTGTTTTGGATAATATATATATATATATATGTTATCTATTTATTTATTAATATATTTATTCTTGGGAAAAATAAATTCATTCGATTTTAGTCCTCATAAATTTTATGAGGACTAGACACATTAGATGCATATTAACTTATAGAGGATTAATATATTTCCTCTTTTATCTTTAAAATTAACAAAATTAATAATTAACAAAACTTAAAAACAAAACTATAAACAAATTAACTCGTATTATTTTAATGGTGGCAATAATTTGTATAATACCAACAATACTTTCGTCTAAACCCATTACTATTCATGTAACAATTTATGGGAAAGGAGGTGCTACTACGAATGGAACAACGCTCAGCGTATGTTCTATACCCGATCCAAGTAAATGTGCTGAATTAACTCTAAATTTGGAATTAAAAGATGGTAAAAGTAAACGAACAGGATTTAATTGGGACCCCAAGTACTATTTATCTTAACGATGGTTCCATATTTACAGGTTCAATTCTAAACATAGACAACTTTGCCTCTGTTGATGAATACAATTATATAGGTAATAGTATAACTGTCGAATTATGAAAAGGGTTATATTAATATGGCTCATATTACCTATAATTTATATGAGTGCTGAAACAGTTAAAACACCACCTAGTGATAATAAAAGGGAAAATGCTTCGCAAGCTGTAAATATTCCTTTTATTATTCTTGGCAAGGGGGGCTTAGTCTATGAACCAGGACATAATCCTCAAATTTGTCCTCAATTTTCTTTTCATAAATGTGCATCTGGTACTATAACCATACGAGAGTTATGGAATCTTATTTGGGGTGATAATTTTCAATCAACTATTGATCAATATCTTCCATTAAATGCATCGGTTACTGTTTACAACGACGATCAGACAACAACCAGTTGTTCAATAACAATTTACGGATTCAATGGTTCCATTTCAATTGATAATGATACACTGGTTATCCCCTCTAATGTCATTAATTTTTCAATTTACTGAAACTTTTATGGGGGCAGAAATGCCCCCTTTATTGAATAAAAAATTAAATTTACAATAAATTATAAAATTTGTTATGAAAAAAATTTCCCTTTCTCTTTTTTTTATTTTAACAGTTTTCTTTATACATGCTCAAAGTGAAATGCTTCATCAAATCTGTCTCAAACAGAATAAGGCAAATGATTTTTTTGATTTATTGAGCAAAACAACGGGTCAAAGCGAGGGCAATGCCATTCTATTTATTGTTCCTCCTTCTAATTGTCCAAGGTGTGATGCGCTTATCCACACCTTTAATCTGAGCCTGGCACAAAATGTCATCGATGTGAACAGATATGCTATTTTTATTACTGATAAAATTGCTGCTGCCAAGGAATATCTCACGGAGAACAAGGTCTGGGATATAGATAACAAAAATTCTTATTTCTTCATGTCACAGGAGAAATTCCATGAGTATTTTAATTCTTCTACTGCTGAAATAATTCAAGTTCCATTTATTGCCGGAGTAAATTTTTCGAAGAAAACAATAACTTATTCGGCATCGATTTTGGGTTCATCATTAGATGAGAAGATGGTAGTTGATATTAAGGATTCATTTACCAAAAGCATTGAATTGATTTGCGATAAAAATAATAAATATGATTCTGACTATGAAGTGGAATCAAAAATTATTTCTGGAATAGAACCTCCTTTGTTTAAAAGTGCCAAATCACCCCAGCTATACCATCGCCATCTAATCGATACTGCAGATGATAGATTTACTCTATCGGAATTATACAACATCAACATTCATGATTCCATTATTTTTGGTAATGACCACATGACTAATTCCGTGGTAGAATTCCGATTATCAGACAATAAGGCATTAAAATTCAAAAAAATTGGACCCTCCGATTTCGAAAGAACTTATTTTTTTGCAAATAATATTCCACAGCAATTGAAAGAATATTTGCTAAATTTATCCATTACGAGGGTGATGTATTTTTCTCCTTTTTTACACAATGGTTATTTATACATACCCGCTTCGTTGCCTTATCTTTCCTTTATCGATTCTACACTAACCTATTTTAATATGGCATGTTTGGTTATTAAAACTTTTCCAGAAGGAAAATTCATTTCAATAGAAGTTATAGGCCGGAGAGATTCTTTGACGGAGCTTAGTGGTAGAAGTGATGTTGGGGTTTCACATTTGCGATGTCGTATTAGTAATCATAATACTTATATACTTCCTGCCGAGAGAAATGCATATTATTCAAAGGGCGGATACATTCCTGATTCAATTGGTTGCGACATCGATCCAAAATGTGATGAATTTTACAATTTTACTCCTCTTTTCATGGAAATGAGTCTCGATGGCAAACCCTTACGTTTTATCGGAAATCTTGATCCCTTGTTCAGAAGAATAAAATGCGGGTACAGCCGTTGCGAACAAATATATAAGACATATAAGGATGGCTATTTGATAACCGATGGCTATTCGGGAAGAATCCATATTTATGATAATTATGATAATAAAATTAAGGAAATCACCTTATTTACTCCTGATATTCCAGATAAAAATATCCCCGATTTAAACTCTTCATCCAGAAAATATTCTAAATGGCTGGCTCAAGTATTGCCTTATCGGATTTCTGATATGTACTCAGATGGGAAAGACATTTATTGTACTATTTTGAGTTCTCATCGAGTTTATTTGTGCCAGTATGATTTGAATAAAGATAAATTCGTGAGGATATCCTGTATCAAACAGCCCGAGGGCAATTATTCAGAAGCCATTCTGTATGAAGTTTTACCTGATAAATTTTATTGTCTGACCTACAATAAAAAATCAATGAATTTCGAGATTTTTAGTTTTTAATTTAAAAAATAAAGAAATTCAAGAATAAAGGTATTAATAACAGTGTAATCTTTCTCATACCTTAGATGCTAAAATATTGAAAAGCTATTTTATTTGGCTAAGTAATATAAAATTCGATAAAACATTTGAGGGTAATATGTTATGGTGCTTTATGTAAAAAAAATAATGGGATACGAAGTACCCCATTATTTCCGTGCTTAATTATTAACCACTACTCAATGCAGAAAAAGATAAACGGTGCCGGAATTTCCATTATGTTCCCAATCCAGACGATATTTAGTGGGGCATTTTTCGATATTTATGGGATTATTAATGCTATTGAGCCAAAAGTTATAGTAACCGCATTTCATCTTGGTATATGTATGTTTTTGAATGCTATCAAATACTCAAAAGTTTTATTCGATTTTCGACTCATATTTCAAAAAAATAATAATAAAGAATATTTATCTGCTTTCTTAAGATAATATTTTCTTTAATGATACTTTTTGAGTACAATAAGAGCGCGGTTGATGTTGTAAATTCTTGCTACGCCAGTACCTTCGGGGCCAGGAATGGCTGGATAATCGAGATGTGTATTTAGTCTTTGATGTCTACCAAATTGTTCGTCATCGCTACAAAGAATGATGCGATAAGTACCCGGTTCAGGAACTGGAAAGGCATAATCGGGAATGCTTAAAGTGGGATGCCAGTTAAAGATAAAGACAAGTCCAGCGCGTTCGAAAACAATGGTTTTATGAGGCTGATCGATGTTCAACAAATTGGGATAAGGCGAGCGCATAATATCACAGGTCTTTGCTAAATGTATCATGGCTTTGTCGAAAGCCAGCAAAAACTTGTATTTTAGGTTGGGATCATAAGCCAGTGACCATTGCCGACGCGCATACCAATAACTCCAGCAGTTACCTTCTCTGGGGAAGTCTATCCATTCGGGATGCCCAAACTCATTGCCCATGAAGTTTAACCAAGCCTCACCACCCAGAGAAAGTGAAAAAATACGTATCAACTTATGCAGAGCAATTCCTCGATCAATAACGAGATTTGCGTCATCTATTCTCATGTGCCAATACATTTCCTGATCCATCAACCTGAATGCAATGGTTTTATCACCCACCAGTGCCTGATCGTGCGATTCACAATAGGCTACGGTTTTTACCCCAAACTTGCGATTAAGCATGGCATGATAAAGTTCATCCATGTCCCAGTCTTCGTCTTTTCTTTCGTTTAATATTTTAATCCAATAATCGGGAATTCCCATTCCCAAACGGTAGTCAAATCCTATTCCGCCATGAGAGATAGGGCTGCAAAGTCCTGGCATTCCGCTCACATCTTCAGCTATGGTGAGACTATCGGGTCTGATTTTGTGTACGAGAGTGTTAGCCAATTGAAGGTAGGTAATAGCATCCCATTCCACTCCATCCAAAAAATAAAGTTCACGAGTCCAGTTACCCACAAACCCATGATGAAAATACATCATGGAGGTTACTCCATCAAAACGAAAACCATCGAAGTGGAACTCTTTCATCCAGTAGGCAATATTGGAAAGCAAGAATTGCAATACTTCTGTCTTTCCATAATCGAACAGTTTGGAGTCCCATGCTGGGTGATCGCCTCTGGGGCCAATATGAGTATATAAACCTTCATCACCGTCGAAATCGTTCAAACCTTCATTATAATTTTTCACTGTATGTGAGTGCACTATATCCATAATAACTCCTAAACCCATTAAATGAGCCTTATGAATCAAATATTTCAGGTCTTCTGGTGTACCAAAACGTGAGGAGGGTGCAAAGAAATTGCTCACATGGTAACCAAACGAACCATAATAAGGATGTTCGGCTATGGCCATGATTTGTATCATGTTATATCCACAGGTCTTGATGTGCGGAAGTATATTATCGGCAAATTCACGATAGGTTCCTATTCGAGGTTCTTCCTGAGCCATACCGATATGACATTCGTAAATATATGGAGCTTCCTTGCCCGAAATTCTGTAATTATCACCTTCCCAATCATAAGGATGGGCGGGGAACCATAACTGTCCTGTAAAATCTTTGGTATTGGGATCTTGAACGACTCGCCTGATATAAACCGGAATACGCTCATGCCAGCCATTTCTTCCATGAACCAGAACTTTCACCTTACTGCCATGAATGAATTTATCTTTATATAAATCGTAAGGGAGAAAAATTTCCCATATCCCATTGTCTTTTTTCTCCAAATGATGCGAAAACCTGTCCCAATTATTGAAGTCGCCCATTAAATAAAGATCGAATGCACGTGGAGCCCATTCCCGGTAATACCACCCCTTGTCCTTTTTGCTGTAGTGAATGCCCAGATAATTGTGTGCATTGGCAAATTTCAGAAGGCTACCCCACTGGCTGGTTATTTCGTTCAAACGATTTTTATAACGTTGATAACGATCAAAAACCTCTTTTTCGACTGGCTCCAACCAAGGGTCTTCTTTGACTATCTTTAATTTTTTGTATTCCATAGAGAAATAAAGAGTATTATTCAGTAACTGCAAGTATAATGACAGAAGATGGGGGTAAAGTAAGATGACCTTTTTCGGTATAAGGAACTGGAGTAGGTAAAAATCTATCGCCATTTACGATTATTTTCCAATGTTCATCGGGTATGGTAATATTTTCGGGATGGCGATTTCCATTGAAGATGACCAGAATTTTACGCCAACTATCGCCTACTGCTTTTCCATTCAAGGTATAAGCTATTATGCATGGTTTCGGAATGGACAAGAAATGGAGATTTTCCGAGATTTCATTCGAGGTTTTCATTCTAAATGCAGGATGCTGTTTTCTAAGTTCGATGAGCTGTTGATGGAATTTTACTGCACGGCTGTAAAGATATTTCCAGTTCCAGTCGATTTGGTTGATGCTATCGGGCGAATTAAATGAGTTTTCAACTCCTTTTTTCGAACGCATCATTTCTACGCCATTATGCAAAAAGGGTATTCCCTGTGAAGTGAGCACTATGGCACTGGCAGTCATGTTCATTTTTACGAGTTCTTCTTCGGAAGCATTTTTTACCGTTAAGCGTATTTTATCCCAGAGTGTATGATTATCGTGGCAAGATACATAATTGATACACTGATCGGGTTGAGCCGCATAAGGAGCTTTGGAATAATTTACCTTCTGATAGTCTATTTGGGGGTGTTTTGTAGCCGCCACAATACCAAACTTGATACTTTCTTCCAGTCCGGTTACTCCTCCTATAAAACCGGATTCCGTACTATTGTACCATGGTCCTTTTACACCATCACGCAATTCATCCGAAAAAACCGCTATCCTTGGCATTTGTGCAATATTTGTCTTCAGTGCTCTTCTTTCGGCTGGAAAAGGACTATCGCCAGCCGTCCATCCTTCTCCATAAATAATAATATTTGGATTGATTTCATATAATGTTTGTTTGACCAAATTCATGGTTTCTATGTCATGTATGCCCATCAAATCGAACCGAAAGCCATCGATGTGATATTCGCTAGCCCAATATTTTACCGATTCAACGATAAAACGACGCATCATGGGTCTTTCGCTGGCAGTTTCATTGCCGCACCCACTTGCGTTCGACCATTCTCCCTTGGCCGTGTGGCGATAGTAATATCCCGGAACTATCAGGTTGAAGTTCGATTTTTGTATTTCTCCCGTGTGATTATAAACCACATCCATGATAACCCCAATGCCTGCCTCATGCAAGGCTTTCACCATTTGCTTCAATTCACCGATGCGGTTCAAGGGATCATATGGATTTGTAGCATAAGAACCTTCTGGAACATTATAATTCTGAGGATCGTAACCCCAGTTGTATTGTCGCGAGTTTGTTTTGCTTTCGTCAATCGAAAGAAAATCGGCAACCGGAAGCAAATGAACGTGTGTGATACCTAATTCTTTCAAGTGATCCAAACCTGTGGATTGCCCCCATATATTTTTAGTCCCTTTTTCAATAAGGCCAAGATATTTCCCGCGGTTTTTTATCCCCGAATTGGGATGAATACTTATGTCTCGCAAATGTAGCTCATAAATCACGGCATCTACCGAAGATGTCAATATTGGCCCCTTATCATCTTGCCATCCTTCTGGATTGGCTTCCGATGGATTGCAAATGAAACCCCGCTTGCCGTTTACACCTGTTGCCTTTACATAAATACCAGGCGTCTCATCCAGCCAGTCACCTTGATATTGAATACGAAAAGTATAATATCGATGATGAAAATCTCCTTCAACATATTTTTTCCAAGTCCCTCCAACATCTTGTTCCATATTCACTGCCATCAGACATTCCTTGTCATCATAATCTTTATAGATTCTTACCTGCACTTGTTCGGCCGTAGGCGCCCATACCCTGAAAAATGTTCCTTCCTGACTATAAGTCATCTCTAAATCATTCCCTTCATAATAAGGAAATTGATCATAATTGTCCGTTTTATAGTGGGTCTCTTGTTGAGGTTCAAATCCGGTTATTATACTCAAAAGTCCAAGCATGTAAATGGTTTTGTTTCTGAATATGAAATTTTTAACACCCATATCAGCAAATGGTTTAGGGTTGAAATTGTTTAGCAAATCTAATGCATTGGCATTTATATCCAAAATTTCTTATTGCAAATATGTCGTTCCTTTTTAAAATAAAGCTCTATTGAACAAGAAATTCAATTATAATCGAGATTTGAATTGTTTTATTAAAAGTTACAGAAAAGTTTTTCCAATAAGAGAGGTTTTTTATTGTGAAAGCTATATAAACATTGATCTCGTTATAAGGGATATATAGTTCAAGAATCACTTAAACACGAGTTTCATTGGCTTGATAAGAAAATTTATAGCAATGGCTCACAACTTTTGTAAAATTTGATAATAAACCTAAAATCGGTATAAAGTAGGTTGAGAACTTGTTCTGTGTTAAATAATGTTTTAATCGAATCAATCGTGTTTTATGGGTTTAGGTGTAGGACGTGGGAGATAGGAAACCGTTGCCTGACCACTGCCTTCACAACCATTGGTATCCGTTACCGTTACGAAATAGGTTCCTGCATTATTTGCAGTAATAGTTTGAG